>JAABUQ010003311.1_pt1 | contig 29857 bp, 28 predicted proteins | sample 5560001 | NCBI WGS metagenome assembly JAABUQ01 (sample SAMN10711888, study PRJNA513371) | rock metagenome | isolation source: Antarctica rocks | place: Antarctica: Victoria Land, Finger Mt nord | collected 2015-12-18 | reverse complement strand
GAAATTGGACCTAATGGACTGCGGATCATCGTGTGGTAGTTGAAGAAAGTAGGTGGTTTGGAAGGGAAATTTAATGCGTGACGCGAATTTCCGCGTTTTCGCGAAAACTTTTGTCCGGGTACTGTAACATGAAGATCGGTATCACAGGGTCCTTGCCGGCTTGGAAGGCTGCGATGAGCGCACAGGCTTTGGTGTTGCAATCATCGTAGTGAACGATCTCTGGGCAGTGACTGTGGATAACCTTGAAGGTCGTCAAATCTGGGTTTGCAACGGCCGTGCAGACGACGCATTGGGTGTTCAGGTCGAAGCTAGGGTACGTAGCGAGTAGGAACGAGAGCAGAGCGGCTTGCTTGTGCTCAATGGCTTTGCAGATCAGGCTCGAGGTGGTAGGTGGTCCACAGGCCAGTACATCTTCGAAGTGGCTCGGGTAAGTGATCCAGCGATGCCTGACCACAGGGTCATCTTGGTGGACCCCAGCAGGTTGGGACAGCTGTTGTAGACGGGTAAGGTTGCGTGTCTCGCATGCTAGGAGCATGGACTGCTGACGCGCGTGCATTGCTTCGTCTTTCTTGTGGCTGGGGATGTTCACTATGGTTGGCTTATCGGACATTTTGGTCGTCAATATACACATATCGTCCGGCTTCCTGATGAGAGACACAAAGCCGGCAATAAGCAACGATAACCAAAACGTAAAGCAATGTGATAAGTATAGGTGACGAGGCGTAAGATCTCGGCTGGAAAGTTAGGTAAGGCACAGCTCCATTCTTGTACGTTTCCATTCTGCAGACTGCATAAAATTGCTGGCGCGGTTGAGAGCTTGATAGATCGCGCAGTCGATCCTTTATGTTGACTGCGCTTTTGCTTCTTAATTGTGGCGGCCACGACTTCAGCGTCTTCATTGCCTCGTGCCTGCAGTTGATTTCCGCCAATAGATTTCGATAAGCAACCGAAGGCGCAGGGAGCTCACACATATCTGAAACCATTAACCGCAGGCGTTCCTACTTGATGGTGCCCGAACAGCGGGCTGAGACCCTCAAAGCCATGGCTCTAAATGACTTCACCCTGTGAGTACGCTGTGCAAATGAAACCGTAATTCCTGAGGGTCCTGTCTCCTAACAAGCCAGCCTTTGTAACGAAGTAATTCCATAGTCTTTATAGCGGCATCCGAATCTGTTTTCCGCGTTCCTTATTTTGCATTAGGTAGGGTTGGAGGACCCCAGTGACAAGTAATTCCGTTGGTACTTTCTTAGCTACTATCAGCTGACAGACATTAGGCTTCGTGAGTATGTGGTAGGACTTGCAATACAGATCTAGAACCAGCTGCGGGAACTATCGTGGTGGTATCACGATCAATCTGACATTTCTGCGCGTAGGAATCCCCTACGCTTTTGGCTACCTCCAGATCTGCCACCAGATTTTATTCGGCTTGGACCTCTTTTCGTACCGCTCTTCCCCAATAGCATCGGTATTTTTTCTAGTTTTCTTTTGATCGTCTTTACCGCCTTGGCTGTGTTCTTTGGCCGTCTCCGTGTTGTCGCGCTGAAGACGCTTCTCGACCATGACTCTTATTTCAGAATCCCTGAAGACTTGTAGGGCTGCTGCCACATAATCCCCAACCGTTCCTCGAAGCTTGTCGGAGCATTTGGGTAGCACGAATACAACAATATCTGGGTCTCCGCGGCGCACGGCGTAAAGCACTTCGCTTGAAGTTACAAAAGCCCCAGCTTCAGCCATCTTCTCGATCAACCCAAGTGGCTGGCCACCGGTGATAGCACAATGGAGCGCACGCCAAGGTCCTAATGCCGACTGATTAGGGTCTGCTCCATGGTCTAGGAGATAATTTGGTATCACAGGGTTGCTGGTCCTACATGCTTCGCTCAACGCATTCTCATGGTTGAAGAACTGGTCACAAAGCACTATCGAAGGACTGTGTTTGTGGAGAAGCTTAAAGACTTCTAAGTCAGGGTTGTCAAAAGCGGTTTGGAGGATCAGTTCAACTCCGATTTCAAGGTCTGGGTACTCTAACAAGATGAACGCAAGGACGCTGGATCGCTTGTGCTTGACGGCGGTATATACCAAGAGCCGGGCCAAAGTGCGGGGAGGTCTGTCTGACTGCTCGGCTTCTTGTAGAGCAAAGGCTTTGAACAATCGTTGCAAGCTTTGGAAGTTTCCTGCCTCGCAAGCATCATACATTGACTTCTCCAACTGATTGACTTCCCGAGCTGGCGTTGACATAGACGGTAGTTGCTGTTGGCCCTCGTGAAAATCGTTTATAGTTCGGTGTTCGCACGCTCGGCTCCGCACCAGAAGACGGCGAGTGACGAGTCAGGCGGGTTGATCAGTCTCTGATGTGACCAGCTTTAGTTGGCTCTTAGCTTGAAAATGTTGTGTTTATGTTTCCGGCAAAGTCGAGCATCACATCGATGGGAGGAAACTCATGTCGTTCCCTGACTACATCGTGCATCCTGGAGGACACTGCATGAAACGCCGATGCTCGGGATTCGCGCGCTCCATAGAAGCAAGGGGTGAGAGAGGCCAGTGACGGAGTAGCCGCCTTGGCTTCTGGTCTGTGCCTGTTCGGCTGAGGCGGCCCGCCACTGCTTAAACCAATGAAACGCCAGCTTAAGCGCCGAGCTAGGCTGCTTTGGGTAGGTAATTTCGATGGAAGCTCGTCCACCCAAGACGTGCCTTTACCAACACCAACAGTGGTAAGATTTTTGCAGACTGGTCGATCACGCTGTGCCACTCCCTGCCTCAGTCGGGTGATTGCCGGTCCAATGTTTGCAGCGTGCGTACGGCACTGCCACTACAGCCGGTACGACTCGGCTTCTGGAAGGTTCAGAAGCCAAGTTATGCATCTCACCAGTGCCAATACCAAAATATTGCCGCATGTACTCATGTGCCTGGCGGCAGGCGCTTTCAATTATAGCCTTGTCTGTGCGACTGCCAGAGAACAATTCACCAATGGCAGCATCTCGGACTGGGAAACCAGACGCACCTAGAACCGTGCTGGTAAGATCTCTTCGGCGCTGTCCCATTATGTCAAGCTGTCTGGATACGCCATATCTACACCGAAATCGGTATTAGCATTTGGGACATGAGATTAACTGAGAGAATACATATGCAGCCTGCGAAGCAGAATAGCAGGAAAGTAATTGTACGTCGTGGCATCTGGCGCTTCGTTCTCGAAAGCATAACAGAAGACGCCAGCTGAACGTGAGCATTCTGCGACACAGGAATCGGGCACAGCTTGACCGCAAAGCACAGCAATGTCTGATATGTGTGTTTCAATCTGTCCATAGTGGTTGCATCATGGCTGTGCTTACTGTCTCTGAAAAAGTAGAACCCTACAAGAAGAATATTCTTTCGTACTGGCAATCGAGCGTTGCAGACAGGAGAATATCTATCGGTTTTTTGGCAAGTAGGATCGCTCGCGTGCAGTCCTTCTTCGTTTTCATTCCTCAAAATGTTCAGACTATCAATTTGTTCCATATATTTGCTATTCACATGCTCAGTCCAGGTGACAGCAGTGACTAATTTGCTTTCAAGACTGTGTTGCTGCCAAAACCCAGAGGACGATTGTGGACTGATAACAGGTTTACTCCCCGGCAGTCGTGGGCCAGCACCGGGTCCAACATGGGCTGGCTGCAACGGTAGGCCCGCTCCCGGACAACAATGGGCCTGTGAGGACTCTGCCCTCGATTTCCCGACGGTCAGTTGCCTGGTTCAGGATATCAAGACTTGTAATGTTGTCGGTAAAGAAGGCACAAGCCATGTATTCTATTCTTTTGGGACCGATACAAAGAGCGCACGGCTGAACGTTCGAGATAAGCTCAATGGGAAGGGAACCATGTTCAACGATCGACTCATGTCCGACGGGCCTAAGTCTGGAGGCTGGGCCGAAAAAGTTCTCTATAACCCAAGATTCGATATCGGCGATCCTACAAGAGTTGTAGATCCGACTAAGAATAGCTATCGGATGGCTCGGAACAACATATTTGTGGCCCAATATTCAGAGGCTCTGGCGAGGGCTTGTACTGGCGAAGTCTTTTTCGTCTACAAGGACTACCAAGGCGGTGGGGGCCTCAACGATGGCCTCGGAGGGATCTACAAAAAGCCACTGGATCCAGATTCGAGAGATCCGAATACTTTTATACCAAACGCTTGGTTGAATTATGAGTTTCCGAGTCTGCAAAGAAATTCCGGAGTCAGAATAGTCACAGAGGTTGAACAAAACCAAGGCTACAAACGTAGGACAGAGTGGGAGCCCGGTCCAGGGTACAGGGAGGTGCCAGGCAGTATTGCAATGGACCTGGAGTTTCCCCCACCCGCCAAATCAGCCAGTGCCCGCAACCGCTGGGCCGATCTGTAATCCTGATAGCCCAGGCCCGGCGTTGCACAAGCATCCGGCCTAAACCAACGAAACGTGGGGCATCACCCGCCTGGAGATGCGGTCAAGAGAGATAATGGATACGACAGCGCTTGCGCCTTCTATGGGAATGCAACATCCGAAACGGGTATTCCCGCTGCTATCACGGCAATGCCAAGCACCTCACCCAGCGATACAATGTCTGTTAGCAGTGCGGTTATGACGCCAGCGCCCACTTCTACCGGACAAGCCTTATGTACTTACGTAGGCGAGGAGCCACCAGCAGTCAGCACGGCCTACTGTTCTCGCGGAGCACAGACCTTGCCATTGACATCCATACCTGGAAGCGCCGTGCCGGAAGCAAGTAGCTGTGCTTACACAAACCTTCCGGGGACATCTGCAGATGTTAGCATAACCAATGGGCTTGGCCCAGTAACAACTGACATGGCGGACTGTTTAGCGGGCTCAAGATATGCCATCAACGGTGGTGACATGACATCAGTCCCGGGCTACTTCTCCCAACAAGCCAAAGCTACCATTCAGGCCGGAAGTTCGCCCGTCCACGTTGGTACTTTAACCGGGACTGCTCTGTATACGTCGATTTCTATCGCTCTTGAAAGCATCTGCCCGCCTGTATCCCAGACAACAAGCGCTACGACTTGCGAAACCAGCACCGTGACGATTAAACACATCTATTATGTGGATCCTGTCGACGGCACACTGGCCCAGGGCGAGCTGGATGTCCAGGTCCAGAGCAGTTCGTACAATGTTACATCACTACGAGACGCCATGATCCAGGCTGCTGCTCTTACCGCGCAGAACTCCGCCAATGGTTCGAACTGCTACGATGCCACTTACATTGTGCCAGGCAAGCGCAAGCGTTGGGGGTCAGCGCCATTGAGTAGTCTACCCAGGCGGCGGCTTTCTGTCGGCGATTTAGAGCGCGGCGCGCCAGGAATCAGAGATACGGAATACGGGCTGGCCAGGCGGAATATGATAATGCCTGAAAACATACCAGAGAAGATGCAATTGTGCAACGCTGCTGGCTTTGCTGGTGTGCAATACTACTCGCCCTATTGGCGGACTGCAGAGAATCCAGGCTCCACGGATTGGATAGATGCAGAGTGGAAGTTCAAAGTGGGTATGGATGGCCTGCTTCAGTGCGATTCCATTGCAGGACTAGTAGAGGCATTTGGAGCGATCCAGCCGGAGTTCGAGGCACCGGCCGCCGCGTTGGCCAAGGGCATTCAGGTTGTTTGTCAGAATGCTATGGATCATGTATGAGGTTGATGGGATATTCTCTTCTGCGGTGCGTTGTCGTCTTCGGGGATATATATTCTTATCTTCTGTTGAATTTCATGTTTCATCTATAACAATTCTCTCTTTATATTGCGATTGAAAGTAAATCGTAGCACATTGTCCGTGGGTAAATGATCCCCGAAGCTTTGGGCCTCTACTTTATACATTGTGGTTTCGGTTACTCCGCAGATTGACAACTTTGTTGTCTTATATCGAATTTCCAGAGAAGAGAATATACGAAGCCTAGTATGGATTGCTATCAGGAGACCATGTCGATAATGCTAACAGGGACTAAAAGATGCGAGGCATGCATTAGTGTGGGTACCAGATAGTACAGACTGGACGGCATGCAGTGCAAAATTGACCAATCCTCATGCTCCAATTGTACCCCGCTTGATCCTTCGAACGAACATACTCAGCTCTAAAGCCACTTTTTGCCAACAATGCTCCGGGTCTTCGAAGACATCGTCTCGATCAAAGGATCGCGAAAGTCGAACTTCAGTCAAAGCAAGTCTATTCCTAAATTGATCCATTCTTGGAATTAATGCCTTCACTCATTGTCCTTGGGGTCTTTCTTTCGCTCGTGTTGCTTTTCTTCCAGTATGTTCTATACCCGACATTCTTGTCTCCCTTATCCAAGATTCCAAACGCACATTTCTCGGCGCCTATATCTTCACTGTGGTTCTCGGTACAGCGACGTGGTCAAGCAGGTACTCGTACCATATACCAGCTACACAAGAAGTATGGACCTATCATTCGCCTGAGTCCCAATGAGATAAGCGTCAATACTCCTGGCGCCCTTCGAACAATTTATAAGGGCGGTTTCGAGAAGTCTCGATGGTATCAAGACTTGTTTGTCAATTACGGCACCCTCAACATGGTCAGCATGCTCGAACACAAGCCTCACTCCCTGCAAAAACGCATGGTATCCTACGTCTACTCGAAGTCGTATCTGCAGGACTCCTCAGACTTGCAATTCGCAGCAAATTATTTGATCTTCGAAAGGTTCTTGCCGATCCTCAACTCTGTCGCGGAGCATGATCATGAGATGGATGTTTTCAGGTTCTTGCAAGCCGTCGGTATGGACTTCACGTCTGCGTATTTGTTTGGTCTGGGCAATGCTACCAATTTCGTGGACAATGTCAAGGACCGCGACCACTGGCTAGAAAGTTACAAAACCTTCAAGTTCCAACTTCCAGACGTGCGTACCGGTGGAGATGTCGAGAAGTTATGCATGTCATTGTGTGATGCTGCCAATATCTCAATGTGCGCCGAGAAGGAGGACGGGACTTTGTCGGCATCTCGGCCAATTGTGTTCGCGCGCCTCTCCCAGGCTCATCAACAGCTGTTCGGGTCCAAAGCCGAAGCGAAAGAGGTCAGGATGAAGGCTATAGCTTCCGAGTTGCTGGATCATTTGTTAGCCGGCCACGAGACTTCAGGGATTACTGTCTCGTACCTGATGTACGAGCTGTCTCAACGACCAGAGCTGCAAGACCGACTTCGCGAGGAATTACTTACCTTAGTACCTCCCATCGGGTACCCCCAAAAGAAAACTCCGAAATTCTACCAGAGCGATAACCTGCCCTCTCCACGCTCCATAGATCCCCTGCCACTTCTCGACAGTATCCTGCAAGAAACTCTTCGTCTCTACGCCGCCGCACCAGCGCAACAGCCGCGACTCACACCCCATATCCCTCAAGGCACGACTATCGAAGGCTACAGCAACATCCCCGGCGGCGTCACAGTAAGCGCAAACGCTTATACGCTTCATCGCAGTCCTACAGCGTTCCCAGACCCCTTGGTATGGATGCCCGAGAGATGGATGGACGCCAGCCCGGATCGCCTGCAGGAGATGAGGAGGTGGTTCTGGGCCTTTGGCAGTGGAGGGAGGATGTGTCTGGGCAGTAATTTTGCTATCCAACGTATGTATTTTGCAACCGTTGAAGGGGTCCAAATGAGTCGCTCAGGCTAACCGCTTGGGTGCCAATTGTAGAGATGAAGCTTGTCGTCGCGGCGGTGTACACGAACTACACAACTGAGATCGTGGATGCTGAGGGTATTGAACAGGCGGATACGTTCATTTCAGGCCCGATAGGCGAGAAGCTTGTACTGCGATTCAAGAAAGTGTGAGCTACCTAGCGTTGTTTCTCGGTGGACACCCAGATCGATGATCCTACGCCCTCACTGTTAGTGCATACGATTTCCCTTGTATATACTAACTTCCAAGGGGTACGAAATGCTATTTCCATGCTTCGAGCGTGTGATTGTTGAGAGAAGTGCATTGTGCCGCGAAGGAATTATCTGAAGAGGGCGCGTAAAGAAGAGCTGTGGTATTCGAAGACATCTTCCTTAGTTATTGGTGTAATTTGACGAATCATCCGTCTACCGCCCTTCTTTTGTCTAGGCATTCAATTAAAATGATCGCAACTAAACAATATGCGATCCTCAACCTCTTTCCAGATCCCAGCCCTCCAAAGCTCAATCACTGGCTTGTCGATGCATCTTGTATGATGTGGATGTTCTTAAAAGGACTCAGGCGAGATCACTTTGCTGCGATAGGATCGTGAGTCCGGTCCCTTCGTCTGGCTTACGCAGAGCTCTACTCGATGCTTGAGTCCATGCTGTCCAAGCTCGATTTCGTACTTTCCAAGAAGGACATGGAGCTTGCATATGACGGCCTTGTACCACTGTCGCGACAGGAGTCCAGCTTTGACGTCTCTGTACCAAACGTAGAGTGTCGCAATCAGGTGAGTCGCAAAAAGGAGCGAGCCTTGTGAAGATATCTTTCAACTATTACTACTTACACTTCCAAGACAATTGATATCGAATAGCTTAGTATCGAGGGCACACAATTGTCAGCACCAATTACATCAATTCGATCAAGCCCTAGATTGATGCGCCAAGCCGCAAAGCGCATGCTGCAAGCTGCAGCACCCTACCAGGGTGTGGAGAGAAATGCACTTCGCCCCAATGGTTAGAAGCCGAGGGGACGATCAGCCAATAGACTGGTTCGCATGTGACTTCAAGGCAACGAGGATTCTAACATATGATGCAATGTCTTTCCACTGCACCAACGAGATTCCCAACTTCAAGAACGCGAAGACTGGAGTGATTGTACTCGTTCACAGTGTGTATCCTGACGCTCATGACCCCTCGACATGTTTGGACGACTCGTCTACTCAACTGCTCTGACAGCAGCGACTCGAACCTTCGCGGCGGGCGCGAGAAATCCTGCAACGGCCAGTGCTGACGTAGGATTACACGGCCGTTCCGCAGCGAGCTCGTCGATATCGACGACGCAGACAGAGCAGGCCTTTGTCGTTAGTATGTCCTCCAAGGCACATGTTTCGTTATTCCGTTGCTGAACGATCTTGAAAGCACCAGTGGTCTGTTATGGCTGTTATTTTACGGCTGCCACAGCTGCTCTTGCCGGGCCCTTTTCACAGCGCTCTACTCCTGGGATAGACTTGTCTTCGTAGGTCATCTTTCTCTAGGCTGTTAACCGGTTACTGATCGTCAATTATTCAAGCACCTCGGTGGTCTTTACCGCATATTCAATTACAAGCGCGTACCAGTTGAATGGGGTATGTGTAACATATTCAGGACTACCCGTCTTTATTAAACCCCCTTTTACGGTCACCGAGAATGCTTCCATTCCAAGCTCGGATTTCCACTCCCTGGCAGGATCTTCTTTCGCCGACCACGTGGGTTTCACGCAATGCCACCGAGTCGTGGCATCGGAACTTGCTCCCGTTTCAAGTTTTACCATTCAGAGCAACAGTACCACTATCTCCACACAGTTGGACTCTCCAGTCGAAGGATCCAGCGCGCCGATGCGTACGAAGACCGAGACACCCTCTCCCACAAGCTCAGCAGCTGTCACATTGACAGGCAAGAGCAGTTCCGATACATCTTTGCCCACGGTCTTAAATACACCCGCAGCCTCAGTTTCGAAGACAAGTCTCGGTGGTGGAACAAAGATCGCTATCGGAACAGTTGTCCCAGTCCTTATTATTACCATTTTTGCGCTTGCAGTACGAAAGATTCTCCAGCATCGCAAGCGCAAGCTCATGGACCAGTCAAACGGAACAGGAACCATGTCGGACGAAAACCGGCCGTATTTTCAGCAGAAAGGCGAGCTCGAAGCTGAGGAGAAAAGGAAGTACGAACTGCACGCGGAGGAGAGACGGTATGAACTGGCAGAAGACAATCAATTACGTGAGATGTCAACGACAGACAGCCCGTATGAGATGTCAACTCAGCGGACTCAAGAGCTGAGAGGCGAGGAGCACTCCGGGGAGCTCGGTTGTATGGCAGATTGAAGAAAAGAGATTATGATGAAGTATCTTCCGATTCTGACCTTCTGGCTCGGAGCAAAGAGGAGTATGTTATATGGGCCAGAAACAGATCGCTCGGAGTCCTATCGCGCCACCTTAGAGGTACCTTTCCCCTACCACCCTAAATTTGCACCATTCATGGTAGCTATCGTCTTATTACCCGACCTTTCTTTGGCTTGACATTGATCATCTTACGGCAAAAGATTAAGCACAAGCCGAAACAACGCCTATGGCCCATGGCCCACAATCTGCATCACTCGACATCGTCGTGGCGGTGATGTCTTCCATTATCGTTCTTGGTAGCAACCGTAGCTTCGGGATGTTATCCTGTCCAGGTTTCGCCTTGGTCCCAACCTAATAGAATAGTACGTAAATTTTGTTATTCTCTGACTTGATAACGGTCGAATGTTTATCCATCTAGAAAGACATCATGGCCGCTCACTTCCAGAGCGCTCCTGAGATACTAAGCCTGCTTCATGTACTCATAAGATAACAAAATTATAGTACTAGAGGCTGAAAAAAGACGAAGCTGCAAAATCTTAATGTTTCTGTTGCAACAAACCACATCCAGCGTCCCTGTTATACTCACCACATAATCACCCCTCCCGGATTGATTGGGCCAGGCGGTACCTTGCAGCCATCGCTTTAGGCTGGTGTAATGGCGACGTTGTCAAGCCTTATGTAGCCGCCTAAGTCCTGAAGGCCGATGACGAACTCAAACTTTAGGTTCTCCGTGTTTGCCACAGCTGTAAAGGGACCGTTCGTGACAGTCAGCCACTTCCCTACCGCGGCCTGCCCATCGTCGCACGAGTCAAAGGTAGACACAGCGTGATGGTTGAGGTTCACACCCACAAAACCGAAGCTCGGGTCGCATTTGTTGAACCACAAGGCGTAGGACAGCATGTAGGATGCGCCTATCGTGAGACCTGGAACGTCCTGACTGAGACTCGCAACTGTAGTTTCGGAGGCAGGGTATCCCACTATCTTGAACTGGTAGGAATTGTAGGAGTTGTCGCCGTCGGCACTCATGTGGTAGGTGTTGGTTACATCCTGCGCGGTCCAGTAATCGAGATAGTGCAGGCATTCGAAGTTGCCATTCTGCACTAAGTTGTTGGAAGGCGTGGCCGTGCAACCATCCAAGTTAGTGGTCGAGGTAGCCGAAGTGGTTGATGTCGCCGTTGAGGTTGAGGTTGAGGTCGTCGATGTGGTTGATGTCGCCAAAGTGGTCGAGCTGGTCGTAGTAGGCTTACATGAACATGCAGAGCTGTATCGTGCAGTGGACGTTCCGCAGCCGCCCGTGGCTCGGGTTGGAAAACCGGTGGTCGCGGTATTGATTTTCGTGGTATAGGTCGCACAGAATGCGAGTGCGGACGATATGGCGGCCGGACTTTGAGTGGGGAACATAGCGCGCAGGCAACTACATAGGCAAGCAAGTGTCAATTATGGAAATATACTCAACGCGCCTTGAAGGGGGTTAAGACAATGAAAAAAAGTCAAGCTTTCGATGTTGTATAGAATAATGCGCACTTATCTGCATTGCATCCTGTTCCTTCAACAAGGACACCGTTGAGGAGCAGACAAACCCGGAGACTGAGCTCAGTCAAAGATGTTGAGAACTTCATCGTACAACATCAGTGGAAGCTGGTCTATGGCTTGACTGTGAAGACGAGCGCGAAGTAGATGAAGACAAGTATAGCCTGGAGCTCGTATAAACTCCAGTCCTGACCGATCTCTTATACATGGCCAGCCCAGCCTCATCCTCTTTCACATTGCAAGCCGTATGCATTATTCGTCGACGAGAATCACATGTCAAGCCGCAACAACAGCAAGATGTAGAAAACTGGCCAAGACCGGAGAAAAGAAGCGAACCGTTGCCCGGCTTGGACGCCAAGATCGTCTAAAGTAGCCATTCTTCCGCTAGGTCAATATCGCGTAAGTTTGGCCCAGGGCTGGATCAGGGATCTCAGATGTGGCTTTATCGAAGAGGCGTCGACTAACATCGTATCCGCCTGATTCTCGCCTTTTTCCTTCATTCATGCATGCCAGATGCCAACCGGGACAAATAAGCGGCGGAGATCAACGATTGCTTACATGTAGTACAATCGAAGAGAAGAACCTACACTTATGCTGAAAGCCTAGATCGATATCAACGCCGCAGTACGGAGCAATCAATGTGGCAGCACATGCTAGGCAATTGACAGTAGGTATTGTGTACATATCACATCCTTCTCATACTCTTCCTCGCTGGGGGAAATGCATCTTGAAACGATTGTGGCGCGTGCGGGTTACGACTAAATCAGGCTGATTGGACACGTGAGGATAGGTTCATCGATAGAATTACAGAAAGAGGTTCATCTGAGGCGTGCTTCGGGCCCCGTGCTTCGGGGCGACAGCTCCCGGATGATGCTTGGAAAGTAAGCTAGAGCGGCATGAATGGACCCTAAGAGATCTGTAATAGCGCAATCAGGTGTCAGCGACGAATACAGTGTACCGACAGAATGGCTTACGAAACATTTGCTCGAATGAACCAAGTGGATAGAAGATACCCTGGATGCTCCTTTACTGATGTACGGTTCTTTGCATGAATCAGCCAAAGCTCTAGCTCGGCTTTGCCCAGACCACGGTAGAAGGTGGTTTCGTTTTTCGTTTTGCTAGCCACTGGGCAGATTTTCTGCAAGTGTCAGCATACTGCTTAACGTAGGCAAAGACTATAAAGCTCTCCACGCTATGAAGAATCCAGCACTGCTTTGCAAGTTCGAAGAGAAATAGATCGTTTCACCGAATCAGCGTAGAGGGATCGTCAGGTAGTGCTGCAAGGTCTTGCTCCTTGATGATAGCAAATATCGCCCAGCCTGCCATCGCAATGAGAGAGGATCGGACGGGAAAGGTTGTACTCTCGAAGCCTGGAGAATACTAACAGCGGCTTCTCGCATAATCTCGTCGATCTGAAAGAAAAGCGTAGCATCTTGCATCCGAATCTTATGTTCAAGATTATACTCACACCTTCCGAAAGATACCTCCTATTTACATCTAAGAAGACGGAGCGAAACCAAAGAGTGCGACATACAAATAAGGGAAGAGCAAGAGAGGAAGTAGGTCTTCTCTCAAGGACCTGGTAAGGATCGTGTAAACATAGGCGAGATACACGTATTAGCTATCCTCTTATCGCAGGGTCGGGATATAGGCACAGGTCTTGGGTTAGCATTTCTCTATCCCTTATTGCAAGTATGACTAAAGCATACCTTTGCCTCTGAGAGTGCTGCTGTCCGTTCATTTTCAATCAGTCGCGCTTTTACTTCTGCGGAAATAAGGCGAAGAATCCGCGTGAGCCGAACTTGCCTTGGAGTTCAATGTAGACTCGTGAGGAGTCAATGAATGAAGAGAGAAAGTTGCATGCTATATAGACAAACCTAGAAAAGTTTATCAATACTATGACTGTAGTACTCTGTCAACAACAGATAACCTTGGTATAAGATGTCGGTACGGAAAGACAAATGCCGGGGTCCGAGACTGTCTCACCTACATAGACTATTCCTAAAGAAAGAGATAACCTGAAGAGCAACCGATTATTGTAGTGCTATGTTGTTTGACTTGAAGTTTGACCCAGCATTCGGTTCCATTTAATCACAGTACTAATAAAATTGAGCCACGGAATTCGATGTTCTCCAAGCATCAAAGCGGCTGACATGCAACAATTCTTTTCCATCGAGTAGTTTCTGTCAGGCTCATGAGAAAAGCTAGCTTTTTTCCCCTCCTCCGCCCTGAGCACCGCCAGTTTTCCTCAGCGCGTAAAGAACCCTGAATGGCCTCCATATCCCCTTCCCATAATCGGCTATCATTTCACCAACCACTCCCAAGCTGCTGCTAGTGTCTGTTTCCTTCTCACGCTGTGCATGGCCTGCATTCTCCCAAGTTTCTGGACTGATCTTGTCTCTGTATTCAATGACGCTTGCGCTTGAGCGAGTATCGCTGCCCGTGTGGTGTTCCCCGGCGACCATGGTTCCTTTGTCCAACCCTGTGCGGGCCTCTGGGGTGTACATCATTGTTCGACCTAAGATCCCGTTGTTTTGATCGTCATATTCATCCTCCAAAGCACATCGTATGCGTATGGGCTTCACGGCTCTGCATCTTGGACACCTAACATGGCCGCAGACCCGGCAATGATCGCGAAAGCCCGGTATTGGCATTATGGGTCTGGGTCGGCATACATGACATTTCCAAGGCATTTTGTTCGGGAATCGTAGAGGCGGCTTAGTTCGTGCTTGCTATATCACTTGAAGTCTGCGGGAATGGCAAGCGAGTGCTTTGATAGATAATTTGGCTTCTGTCGGTAGGTGGCGGGATAAGCGCCGATGTTGTTTCTGATAATCGAAGTACTGAAGCCCCACGTCGCTGGTGGCCATGGCTAAGATTCTCGAACGGCTTTTATAGTATGTCTTAGAACGTGAAAACTATGCGTTTGTGACTCCTGCACGACACAAACTTTGTGAAACACACAAGCGAGTCAGCTTATCACAAGCGACAGCTGTCACAGTAAGTACCGTAGAAGACCGATATTCGACTCTTGTCGAAGAGCTTTTCGGGACCATACCATTGATAGACACTGAGTGAGACATAGCGCTCAGAAAAGTCACTTGAACGTTGTGTTGCCGAAAAGTGTTATACATCAAAGCCCACAACGGCTTGTTCAAATTAGTCAACTAGATGGTCTTTGCTAGGCACCCAACACCTTTGAGAGACGCCACGCCCAGAATCAGGGCCAGGATCTCGCTATCCAGAGATTTTGTATATCAACACCGCAAGCGGGAGATCATGCCACTACAAGTATCATCGTTTGAGTCTTCGGCACGGTAAGCTATTTCTGCCCAGAGCGACAGCTGCTTTCGCACATCTCCATTGCTAAGGAATACGTAAGCTTGTCATAGGTCGCTACCGAAACTTGAGGCTAGACTTGAGACCAAGCAAACGTGTCGTTCAAAGACTGACGCGGGCAACAAAAAAGCACATGCTTGTCTGTTGTTATGTAGACCAAACCCTTCCTAAGCTCTGGACTGGTTTAGAAAATCGGGTCAAACTAGAATGGTCCAGGATGGCTAGACTCGTTAGCGAGAAGATGTCGCCAAAGTGTACAGAGAGTGTAAGAGTGTCGTGACTCGCCAGCACGTAAAAGCGGCAGGATTTTACTTTATATCGAGCGTTCCCACAGGCCACATAGTTCAAATACCCTAGAGCTAATCCTGACAATCGTTTTTTAAATTCGGACTGCTTACCTAAGCAACGCCGCTCGATGGTGATCAAGATCCGCCAAGGCTAATTCCTTGCAAACCAACCCTTCTCAAAAAGTGTCCGGCCAGACAATCCTTCTGACTTGACCCTTCATTTGAATTTTGTTCCTCATGTATTAGAAGGCTTTGATACGCGCGCAGGGTAGCGCATGCTTCCAAACGCCATGGTTCGTTCTCGCGATCGTGGCACCAGCGGCCGCTGAAAGGCCTCGGAAACCCGCGAACAGAGAGTATGGCTTCACGTGCGCATGATCTCGGAAGACAAAGGCACGGTGTGGTGGAGATATACCTAACCTGTGAGCGCTGTGGCAAGTGGGGAGACCTGCTGCCTCAAAGGTAAGAAACTTACCTTTTGTGACTTTTCGGGTGCAGACACTGACGGCAGAACTCTTTACACAGTCCCTCAGTGACCTGTATCATCACCCTACAGAACAGGATTGACCCCTGTGACGCTCTTCTCAATCATGTCCAAGCATCCAGTGATAGCGAGCCCGCTTGGCGATTCGAAAAGCATATCGCCAAGGACAAATAAAATGGCAAGAGAAAGAGATGGAACAAAGCGGGCGAATAAGATGAGGAGAGCTCGCCGACTGAGATGGTCTTGGAGAGTGAGTTTCTGGAGTCCTTGGTCGAGACCTTAGTCGATGATAAGGAGCATCCATAAGGGCACATCACCATGTTCCCATCACAACCGGATCAGCCAGTAAAGGCTGGTGGTATGGCACTGCTCTCGAACCATGGTATAGCGGCTTCGGTCTAGATAGGCCAAGTACCTCGCTCAGCATAAGCGCGCAGATCAATACCTTTGAATACATGAGGACGGATATTGGTGCCAGGTGTGTGATGATCTGCTGGAGACCTATTGGGGCTGGCCTTATCACCATCACCTTATAACCTTTCAAAGATTATCATGCGCGACGCGCTGAGATCTGGATCCTTTATCAGCCCTCTCCGAAAGCCATATTCGCCCAGAGAACCCGTCCTCGGGACCGTCCGGAAGCTGCGAAGCTGGGTCAAACTTTCGCAAAACGACTTTAGATACCCATGCCGCAGAAGTGGAGATGGAGAGCTCTATAGTGACTACTCCGATCGCTGTCTAGGATTTCTGAGTGCTACAACCCCCTGGTTCACTGCTATTCCCTAAGATCCATGCCAAACGGAGTCAAGCTATGGCACCACCTTTGCACACAGAATGAGATGATTCGATCCTATCCGCTGGCTATTTTGGCGATGGACCAGCTACGTTGGTACAAATACAGGGGAATCTGCTTCGCCAGCACGTTCATCTTCTATGATCCGGCTTCGGGATCCCTTGTCGCCCGAAGTTACTCCCGGATCTCCTGAAATCTAGACTATATTGGGATGTCTCTATATACCACATGGCTAATACTCACCCTACTCGGACTCGGCTGAGGAGGTGTCAGCTGTCCACGGAAGTGCTGTGTTCTGATTCCCTTGACGGTCGGTGTTGTGCTGTTCATGGTGACTTGGTTTTACAATTGAAGTAGGTCATGCGAAGCGACCTATGTATCCCAAGCGCTTAATGGGCAACGTACGTGAAATACTTGATTCTCCTTGTAATGGCATTTATCACTCAATTCGTCTTCTTTTCGGACTCGACTTTGATTCCGGTGCAATTGCTTTCGAGCTGGCAACGAAAGACGCTGATGAAGCAGGAGTTTACAATGTTCCTGGCGATTTTGGAAAAGCTAGCCGGACAATGGGAAGGTTCTGTACGGCCACCTTTACTTCTAACGTTAACCCAAGATCAAGTCCCGTATTTCCTCACCGTCACCAGCCGAGCTTAATGTAACGTTAAAATAAGGCATTGCAAATGGAATGAGGGCCAGCGGACTAACGCGGGTTAAAGTCTGAGCGCCTACACCCTTCCCATTCCGTCCTCGCATCCAACAGCCGACAGATGTTATCCCCTGTCCATTTGCAGTATCAAACGAGCGTGGCTTGAACATCATCACATCCATGGTGCTCATGCCGGCAGATCTTAACGACAGGAATTAGTCGGTAAGGGTGCTACTGGGCCGCTTTCCACAATGCCATAAGGTAATGAATTTGACAATACTCGTGTCGTGCCCAATTTGGGGGAGCTTAGCTACCTGCCACATTCGATTAGCGCAATTGCTGTGCCCCAAGGTAGCTATGCCCCTACTACTGGGCTGGGGATACCCGGACGGGCCAAGATCCGCAAGCGTCCGACCAACGGGCGACACGAGTACCATAATGCTTCTGGAATGACAGCCAGCGCCCTGGCTGTATAGCATGCGAGCCATCGGCTGATCCTTAAGAACGCTACGGCCGCGTAATTCGGTTGCGTTGGATGTCCGATTTGCTTGCGCTTAAGGTTGGCTTATCAAGACGCTTGTGCTTTCATAGGACTCAACCTGCGAGTGCTTCTCCTGCAACCTAATCCTCTCGTGTTTCCTTACGTTCGAACTTGCCAGATCTTGATAAACCGAAGCCGTGAACGTATTACCATGGCCACATCTACAGCACAATACCCTAAGGGCGCACGTCTACATGACAAAGTATGCATTGTTACGGGTTCATCTTCTGGCCTCGGTCGCGCGATTGCCTTCGCTTTTGCCGCTCAGGGTACTCATCTTGTCGTCTGCGCAGATTTAAAATCTGTACCAAAGTCAGACTTTATGGCCGAGGAAGCTGGAACGCCGACAGAACAAGTCATTTGTCGCCGATATGGAGAGAATAAAGCAATATTCGTCCAAACGGATGTTACCATCGGCACAGAAATGGAGTCCCTGGTACAGACTGCAGTGAAGGTGGGGGGGCGACTAGATGTGTACGTGATCATCTCAAGTTGTCTGGACGTCGTTCGAAACCGAATGATAGTTAATTCTGGGAATATAGCATGGTCAACAATGCTGGTGTAGGGGGCACCGAAAACCATGGCATGGTGCACGAGATGACGGAGAGGGACTGGGATCATGTCATGACTACCAACAGCCGCAGTGTCTTCCTGGGATGCAAGTACGCTTGTGCCCAATTCATGAGTCAGGCGCCCCATACAAGCGGTCATAGAGGCTGGATCATAAATACTTCAAGCATCATGGGGCTAGTAGGGCAACCCCAGGGAGGTACGTTCTTTTGCTTAACATTGGAGATGTTGGTTGACATCAATTGACACTGATTCTTGCAGCCGCCGCTTACTGCGCATCAAAGGGAGCGGTGACGCTGCTCACAAAGCAGATTGCTGTGGAGTACGCCAAGCACAAGATTCACTGCAACTGCATTTGCCCCGGGCGTCAGTATAATTTCTTGCTCTACACTTTTTAGCAGACTTCCTTCTTAGCCTACTTTATATGGAATAGCTGACAGTTTATTCTTCGCAACGCTAGATCTTCGAACACCTATGACGCAAGATCAATTCCAAGACCAAGAAAAGAGGGCAGCCATCTCAGCCCTCACCCCGTGGGGCGATGAGTGGGGCGCTGCAGAGGATGTCGCACTAGGCTACGTATATCTTGCTAGCAACGATGCGGCATATGTAACCGGTATCGCATTGCCCATTGACGGTGGATATTGTGCACAATGACACCTTGGTAGAACAGCTAACCTGCGTCGTAAGAATTATCGATACAATGTAGTGTGTGCGAAGCGCATGGGTGTCCGTTGTCCTGAGCTGGGAAGGATGGGAAGCTTCTTTCGCACAGCCATACAGAGACGCATTTGCATTCCTGTCTCCCGGAGACGTCAAGACTCATATGAACGAATCATGTCGTGGTTCAAATTGCCATCACACATGTACGCCCCGCCATGGATGGGTCCACAACTTATTGTGCACTTGACAGCGATAACGTTGGAATCCTGCGAGACGCTCATGGAGACGGGGCTGTGAGCCAATAGCTCAGCGGAGCATCAGGTCTCGATCAACCTTTCGCATCCTTCGCTTTCTTACATGCTACTGGTTATGGTGGTGATCGACGTTATGCATTCTCCTAAGTCTTTAGCTGCATGCATGCCCGTAGAAAGATGTCAGCGAAGGATGCCTTGCATACTACGCCTTTCGGCTAGCGTTTCAGCCGCAAACCGCTGCAATCTTGCTGACCAGTAACTCTTGCCCCACATCGTCGTGTCTTTCCTCGAAAACTGATCGCGCCAGCATAAGGACACCCCACACCGACGCCGTATGCAGAGCGAGAAATTGCCCGTACGTTAGCTTTGTAGTGCAGGCATGAATCTATGTAATGGAGCCTAGGCTACCTGCCTGTGCCTCATCTACGCAGCTTTATGTGATGGAAGAGATGAAGACAGGTGCGCAACGAAAGAATGGCCATGGTCTTGAGGATATACAGTCTTGCGCTCTCTTCCTCTTTTACCATTGCTTCTTTTCTTTTCTGGTTTTACAAGACCATCATGCGCTTGGTCAGTAGGATAGTGACTTCTTTTTCGTGAACTACTCTCGCAAGCCGCATTTATTACCTCCTCAAGTTTATCTCTATCCGGCCAATTGTTCTTTATCTAAGAGGATACCGCTCAATCATGGCCTCTCAGCCCACTTCACCTCCACCATTTGGCGATAGGGATGCCTCAGGTGGTCTTCTGGCTACGACGATACTCGTGACCGTTCTTTGTGTGATACTGATTGCACTACGCTTCGCAATCCGTATATGCATAGTCAAGCGAGTCGGATGGGATGATTGGTGCATCTTATTTGCAGGCGTGAGAGTCTCCCTACTGTGTTTTCTTATCCAATGCTGATCGTTCTCAGTTTGGACATCCGATCGGGACTGCGCTTGTCGTTGTTCAAATCTCCTTTGGCTTTGGCAGACCCGCATATTATATGACCCCGCATCAATTTCGAGAGTTCTCCAAATATGCATATGGAGAATGGCTCCAGGTAAGACAAGCACCCTATGCTCATCTAGATCCCGAAGAGAGGCTGACCTGAACGAATCGGAGACGTTCGCTACGCTCACGCTCACGAAGGTTTCGATATGTCTGTTTTTACTCCGTATCACGGTTACGAAGACCTTTATCCGGCCTCTTCAAGCTGCTATATTCATCTTGGTCCTAAGCAATATAATACTGAGCCTCCTCTGGATATTTCAGTGTACGCCACATCTCGATAAGGTGTGGAATAACAAACTACCCGGCCAATGCTTCACTAAAGGTCAACTGGAAAGGATCATCATAACTCAAGCTCGTAAGTGAATCGCCACGATCTCGACTGTTGAAACTTACACATCACAGTTATATCAATCATCTCTGACTTCTTCCTCTCCGCCTTTCCCATCATTATTCTGCGCAAAGTTCAAATCGATTTACGCAACAAAATCGGCCTGTGTTTTCTTATGGGCCTAGGCGTCATCACTGGCTCCCTTTCCATCGTTCGAACGGTGCTAAATTATCAGAATGAAGCTCCCGACCCATCTTGGGGAACACTGCCAAATTGGTATTGGCGCTCATGGGAAGTCTTCTTCGGCATCGCTGCTGCGTGCATTCCAACTTTGCGACCAGGCTACAAATGGCTCGTTGACAAAGCTCGTAATGATTTTGCCAAGCTGGAAAGTGTTACAGCAAAGAAGTGGACACCTCCCAAGCCATCAGCACTTCTTAGGACTTCGAAACAGCATAATACAAACACCACCACAAAGGCTTCGATTGGCGAGGATTTTCTACCCCTGCAAAGCCTAGATAGGAGCATGAGGACCGACATGGATCATTCGAATCCTAGCCATATGGAGCAAGCCCACTATCCAGAGGACCAATTCGGGAATGAGCGAAGAGAGGCTTTACAGATCCCTGGCGATCTAAGTACACACCGGCCGGGCCATCTGAAAAGACTGGATTCGGAAGCGAAGGTTGGGGGTGGGTACGGCGCTGAAGAGGCTGAGGAGAGGGTATAAGCGTTTCTATTACCTTCGTAATCGTAGAGTAAGGAGTGATAATGGGGGATCAATCACGTCTTGGGGCTCTGGATTTATCCAATGATTCCAGGGAGGTTCTCAGGTCATCTTCTGGAAATTTGGCAATCAAGATTGGATTATTGTTCGTGTTCTTGTGACGAGTTACTTCAAGATTAAAAGCCCTGTATGACAGAGAGACTAGTGCCAGAGACAATGAAGAATTAGAGAGCAGTGACGACAGGAGAAACCAATATCATGGAAAGTCACTATTTGGTGAAGTCTAGTAGCAGCGAATTCTATGAAAGCTAAGCTTCGTTTCCCCATCGCCATACGATCACACAAGGAGAGAAATCGCTAAGATTTTCGTCTTTCTATTAATGTATCAGCGCATCATCTGTCACATTCCCAGTGGCCCACCAAGTGTTCATAGCTGGTCATACCAACTTACTCATGACTCCCTCGAGCGACTTCGAAGAATGGATCGGCTCCCCGCCAATGTTAAAGGTCGATATAAATGGCCTTCGGGCTTCTAATGGCTGCCATCGATCTTTTTTATCGGTTTTCACACGCTTTACCTGTGATGGTCAGCTTTTTACTTTTCTGTTTGTAGGAGTAAGGAACGGTTCTCCCTTGACATAGTAATCTTTTGGTTTCTGTTGAGTCCCGCCAAAACCGACCCGCCTCAGTCTGCAAAAATCCTTGGAGATGTGACTATTCGGAACCATCTGTGCAAGGTATAGCACCAATGTTGCACTCTTCTTCACGGGCTGTTTGCCAATATCGAAGCACAACCCGTCATCGCAATTTAATCGGAGCAGGCCGAATCCTCGTGTTCAGTCGAAGAGATTGATCTGTGGATACTAATCCTCCTCACAGTGGTCAATATCAAGGTGTAATATAGAACAAAAGTATTACGAATATAATAAGTGACGGTCGGAAAGCCGGCCTTGATAATTTTCGAAAGCGCTCAGATAGACTCGAAAGAGAGAAAAGAGGAAAAGAAATACAGTGTAGTGTTGCAAGAATCCAGATTGTGTAAGATGCTACCGACATGAAGAGGCTGACCTTGTCCAATGTTACGGTCTTCGCAAACCATTCGGAACTCTGCCAGTGTGAAGGTCGTAACGATGCATCGGGCCGGGATCCAGCCATACACGAGATAGTGATTGGTCCATGTGAATTTCACTCCGTCTTGATTTGTTTCCTTGTACGGTCTACCTCCTACACTCTGTAAAAGAAGGTCAGATCTATGGAAGAGAAGGTTCAGTCTCTCCATCTTCGCGGTGCTAACTAATGCGATACGCATGCTATCGGCCGGTAACTCATTGTACGGCCTGGGCCCCACTAATATATCTCAACATCCATGATACTTCTGCAGACAAAGATATCCAGTCAGATGCGCGTGGTTGTTTCTGGCAGTGAGACTTCAAACTCTTGACAGAGAAACTGCTTCAACTCCTCGAGATTTGATGCCGGTTTGCACGCCGTCCAAGACGAGCAGCGAAATCCGAGTCGCTCGTCGTATTTGGTATGCGATCTGGGTCCCCAAAGTCGCAGCAGCCCTTGAGGCGGAAGATGAAGATCACCGACAATCGTGCGGGGTGAAAATTTTTCAATGATATTGCTGACAGCATGCTCGAGGAGGACCACGGAAGCGCGAGCCAGCTCTTCTCTTCTCGCGGCCGCAGCTTTCGCTGTTTGATTCAACACATTGGTCTCTTCCCGAATCGATATATCGTTGGAAGAATCGATAATAGCTCGTGCAAGAGATCGAGTGGCAGGGTAGCTGTGGAGTTGCAAGTGCGACATCAACCACCTTGCCAAGAAATTAATCTCTTCCATAGGGTTTCGTGCTTCCTTGGCGCGACACCTAAGCTAAATGTGCTTATCATTTCACGTCTTCGTTATTCGTCTTCTTTCGACGAATTCGCTACTCTAATTGCCATCCATTCTAATCCTTCTTATCTTACGCTTACTATTTAAGATCGGAAGATCGTAGTCGTCCCTCTCTCTAGAATGAACGAACAACATAAGTTGTCTCTTTCTTCAAGCATAAGTAAGTAGATTCGAATACTCCAAGAGTTGATTTGTTATATAAGAGAATATTTTTAATCAAATATCTTGCAATTAAGATTATCGATGCTCTATCGACAATTTGGGAACAAGCTCGTTAGAAGCGAGATTACTTCGCGAAACAAATTGAATTAAATTAAATTTTAAGCTCTAAAATTTAACTTGTTTTAAATTAAATATTGTTTAGATTAATTTAAGTTTTTGTTTAAGTTAATTTAAATATTTATCGAGTTATATTCGAATTTAATAATACGTTAAAAATTCTTTTGCTAATTTTTAATAATAATGCAAGCAAGTTTAAATTGTTAGATTTTATAATAATCTTTCTAATTTTTTTTCTTCTAAATTTTGAATATACAATACAAAAATATATATTAAAAATATTTTATTATTGTAAGAAATATAATACTAGTTAAATTATATTTTACAATATAAATTTTAATAACTTAGTAATAAGAGATTTTAATATAAATAAATTTTTATATAAATTTTAATATTATTTGTTAATTAGAAATTAACAATATATTATAAATAATATATAATATTATTTTTTTATAAAAGTTTTGCAAGTTTAAATCTTATTTAAAATCTTATTTTTTTAATTTTTAATTTTAACAAACAAGTTAAAAGTAATTAAACTTATAAAAAAAATTTATTTTAAATTTATTTTAAATATTTGCTACAATTGTTTTAATTACTAAATTATAGAAAGATTTATAAGAAATAAATTAATCGTTAATTCGATTTTCGATTTTCGATTTTAACTTTTAAAATTAAATTGAATTAACAATTTAACTTTAGAAATCGAATTAAAAATTAAATTAAATCGAATTAAATTAATTTTCGATTTAAAAATTAAAATTAAATCGAATTGTTAAAAATGTTAAGAATATTAAAAATAGTATAAATTTAATTTAAATTTAGATTTTTTATTAATTATTAGATAATACTTAGTAGTAATACATTTATTAAAAGAAATTTCTAATATATTTATTAATTAATTTAAATTAATTAATTATTTTTATTAAATTATTAATTAATTGTTACTAAAAATAATAAAATTTACTAAAAATAATAGTTTTAGCAATTCGATTTAATTTTTCGATTCGATTTTCGATTTAAAGATTAAAATCGAGTTAAATCATTAATTTTAACTTTAGAAATTAAATTATTAAGACTTTCGATTTAATTCGAATTAAATTGTTAAGATTTAATTCGATTTTCTAAATCGAACTTAATTTTCTAAATTGACGCAATTAGTTTAATAAGAAAAAAATATATTTTATAAAAGATTTTTTTTTGTAATATAAATCTTTTTCTTTTTTTATATAATAATAAATAAATAATTATTATAATTAGAAAGAAAATTATATATTTTATTAAAATATATATTTATAACAATAAAAAATTAAATTACTAAATATAATAATAGTTTAATAATATAATAGCAACAATATTAAATATTAATAAAGATTATAATTATTTTATAAATTTTATTTAATTTGTTTACTAATAATAGTTCGAAGTAGAATTAAATTCGAAATTACTTTAGTTAATTAATTAACAAAGTTAATTTAATTACTTTTATAATTAATTGTATTTTATTTGCTTTAATTCTATTTATTAATTTTTGTTTAACAAATATTTTTAACTTTTTATATAATTAACTTAATCTTATATATAATTAATAAAATATTATTGTTAGAGTTATTATTTAATTTTTAACAATAGAAGTTAAGATCTATTATATATAATTTATTTTATATAATTGTTAAATTAAGCAATCTTATTATCTTTTAATTAATTAGATTTGTTATTTTGTATATGTGCGTTTATTATTATAAAAACTTTAAATCTTATCTATAATAATTAATATTAATTTATTATTTATATTAAGTATAACTATTGCGTTGTTGCTAGCTTTATAAAGTATTATTTTAATTATATATATAAAATTAAAGTCAACAAACTATATATAACTTTAATAGAAATAAATTTATTAAAAATTAAAAACTCTAAATAAACTTAATCTTCTATTAATATCTTAATTATCTTCTATTTTATTATTAATTCTAAATTTCGATATAATATATTTGTATATAATTTAAGTATATCTTTTATTAACAAAAACAAACTTATTATTGAAAAATATCTTAGCAAAAAAATGTATTATTAATTATATAAAAAGTAAAAGTACAATTATTTTTATTAATATTAAAAAAACTTATATATAATTTCTTTTTTCTTATTTTTATTATAAAGTCTTTGCGATTTAAATATAAACTTTATTAATTTAAGAGCAAAATATTAGATTAATAAACAATAATAATTCAAGTTTTATAAGCAAATCTTATTTAATAATAATTAATATAATAATTAAATATTATTATTAATTAAACTTATAAATATTTGTAATTAAATATAAGAATTTAAAATAAAAAAAAAGAATATTTAAAATCTAATATATATAATATAGTTAAATCTAATATTATAATTATTTTCGCTTAAAAATATATTATTAAAGTATAGATAAAAAAGCTAAAATATTTAATTATAAAAGATTTAATTAAGTAAATTATAATTTTTAGTCTTAATACTTTGTATACAAATATTATATAAGAAAGTATTTTTATTACTATTAATAAAGTAATCGATTAAATTCTTAATTTATTCAAGAAAAATCATATACATATTAGAGTTTTTATTAACATATAAAATATAAGTATTATAAATTAATATATAACGCAATAAAGAAATTTAATTTAATTTTTTTTAAATTGACAAAAAGCAACAAAAATTATTAAATACTAATTATTTGCTATTTTTAATATTTTTCTATTATTAAGAGTTGTATAGAATAAATTTAAACTTTAAAAAGTTCTTTGCTAATATTTAATATTAAATAGTTTAATTTAAAAAATTGCTTATATAAGTTTGTTATTAAAGAAAACAATAATTTAAATAAAATATATAAGAGAATTTATAAATAAGATTAATTGTTTATTCTTTATTTTAATTTATTACAATTAATATAAATTTATTTAACAACTATATTAGCAATATTTTGCCCAAAGTATCGCAAATTTTGTATAGAAGAAAATCTTAAAATATCGCAAAATCTAAATTGTGCAATATCTTGCATCAATATTGTTTATTCTAAACATTTTAAAAAAGTTTTTATATATTTAGACTATAATCTTGAAAATAAGATAAAAATTATCTTAATCAAATTTGAATTTAATTTAATATTAAATTATAATTTGTAAAGCGAAAATTTAATTTCTTAAATCTAAATTGTACAATATCTTGCATTAATATTATTTATTCTAAACATTTAAGAAAAGTTTCTATATATCTAAAATATAAGTTTAAAAATAACGTAAAAATATCTTAATTAAGTTTAAACTTAATTTAATATTAAATTATAATTTTTAGAGAAAAAATCTAATTTTTTAAATCTAAATTGTGCAACACTCTACATTAATATTGTTTATTCTAGACATTTAAGAAAAGTTTCTTTATATCTAGAATATAAATTTGAAAATAACGTAAAAATTATCTTAATTAAGTTTAGACTTAATTTAATATTAGTTTATAATTTGTAAAACAAAAATCTAATCTTTTAAATCTAAATTGTGTTATATCTTGCATCGATATTATTTATTCGAAACATTTAAGAAAAGTTTTTATATATTTAGAATATAATTTTGAAAATAAGATAAAAATTATCTTAATCGAACTTAAATTTAATTTAATATTAAATTATAATTTGTAAAGAAAAAAATCTAATTTTCTAAATTTAAATCATGCGATATTCTACATAGAATAATCGTTAAATCAAGTTTTAACTTGATCGAATTAATTTGCTCAATTTTAATTCTAGAATTAAACAAAAATTCTAGCTTAATTAAATAAATTAAACATATAAGACGCGTTAAACATTCAATTTAATTCGTTCAATTATATAACGTTATATGACGCGCTAATTATATGCAATTAACGTGAACTTTATGTTAATTTAATCGAATTAACGTATAAATAAAATAAAATAAAATAAGTAAATGTTAACGCGACAAAATTAACTTAAATTCTTAACATTAACTTGACGAAATTCGACTTTAAAATCGAGTTCGCGCTTTAATTCTAACTTAATTCTATAAGATTTAAGAGAATAAATTAAATTAAGAAAAAAATGTTTGATTTAATATAATAATTACATTATTTGTTTATCAAATATGTTAAACATTATATTTAAAATATTTAACTCTAAGTATATTAAACATAATAATAAATGCATTCGTAACGTATAAAATCTAAATTACTAATATAACTTAAATAAACTTATAATATAAATAAATAAAAATTAATTATTTAATTAATATTGCAATATATAAATAATAATTGTTTATTTAATTAATAAAGTAAATATAAAAAGAAATATTAAGATAAATAAAAGTTAAAAGAAATATTTCTATAATTAGTACTTTCTATAAATAGTGCAATTGCTAGATATAATATAGAAAATAAATATTTAACTTGCAATAACTTTAATAATATTATATAAAATACAATAATTATAATAATTATATTATTCTTTTAATTAAATCTCTAAATAGAATTACTTAATAATATATTATATATATATATATATATATATATAATTTAAATAACAAAATTAATATTTTTCTATTTTTAAAGATTGTTTATTTTTTTTAATAAATATTTAATAAATTATCTATTAACTTAAGTAATTAAATTGTTTAATTTAATATAATTTCTATAATATTGTATTAAATTAAATAATTACAAATTCTATAAATTTTTTTCAATAAACTCTATTAATTAATTAAACTATAATATATTAAAATTATAAATATATAAATAAATATAATTACAAATTGTAATTTTTTTATTATATTAAATTTAATAAAACTTTTTAACTTATATTGTAATTTTTAGTTTAATAAAATTTCTTTAATTAATTTAAATATTTGTTCTACTAAATTTTAAATTAAAATATTTTTATTAATATTTTTAATATTATTAAGCAAATAAAAGATATTCTTTTAGAAGAAAAAAATATATAATATATATAACTAAAATTATATAATTAAAATTATATAATATAAAATATATTTAAATTTGTTAAATTAAAATTATAGATTTAAAAGCAAAACTATAGTAAATAATAATAATATATAACAATATATAAACTAAGTATTATATAATATTTTATACTATTTTCTTCTAAAAAATATCTTTTATTTTTACTTAATAATATAAATCTTTTTAATAAAATTATAATTTATAATTTAACAAAACAATTAATTAAATTAATTAAAGAAATTTACTTAATTAAAAAATAAAAAATAAGTTAATAAATTTTATAAAATTCTAATATATTAGAAGAATTATAGTTTGCAATTATATTTATAATTTATACAATTATTTATTAGTTTAATATTTTAAAAATTGTTTTATTTATAAATTTTATTAAATAAATTTTATAAAGTTTGCAATTATTTGATTTAATTTAATATTTCTAAAATGTTTATTAGAAATATTATAAACAATTTCTAGAAGTAAAATAATATTAATTTTTGCAATTTAAACAACATATATTTATATATATAATTTATTATTAAATAATTTTATTTAGAGATTTAAGTAAAAGATTAAAATTATTTTAATTGTTTTAAACTATATAATATTCTTAAAATTAATGCATTTTTTTTAAAATATTATATTTAATAATTGTATTATTTGTAGATAATATTTTTTATAAAGATAATTATTGTTACTTTTTATTTAGAATAAATAATTACTATCTATATATTGCTTTATTAATAAAATATATAATTATTATCTATTTATTATATTTGTTACTAATAATAATAATTATAAAGAATATATATTTAAACAATTTTTCTATAAATAAAAAACTAGTTTTTTTCTCTCTTTTTCTATTTATTGTTTATTTCTTATAAGATTTTCTAAATTAGAAATATAATTATTATATATCTATTATATTTATTTATAAAAATACAAAGAAGAATGTATATTTAATTAATTTTTCTATAGATAAAAAATTAGTTTTCTTCTTCTTCTTCTTTTTATTTATTATTTATTATTTATAAGATTTTCTAATTTAAATAAATAATTATTATCTATTAATTATATTTGTTAATAAAAATATAGAGAAAAATATATATTTAAACAATTTCTTTATAGATAGAAAATTAATTGTTTGTTTCTTTCTCTTTATTTTTGTTTATTATTATAAGATTTTTTAAACTAAATAAATAATAATTATCTATTTATTATATCTACTAATAGAAATATAAAAAAATATATAAAAAAATATTATTTTTTAGATAAAAAAGTATATTTCTATTACGCTAGTACTTTCGTAAGAAGTATTAGAAAGAATTATATTATTAAAGAGATTTGTAGACGTTCTTAGGCAACGCAAGCAATTATCTAGTAACAAGAAATTGCAACTTTAGTAATCGTAACAATAAATAAAGACTTAAGATAAATTAAATACGATTCATAAGAAAGTCGTGTTTAAAAGCTATATATCTTTTTAAGATTTAAGATATATAGCTTTTA
>JAABUQ010003310.1_pt1 | contig 29859 bp, 29 predicted proteins | sample 5560001 | NCBI WGS metagenome assembly JAABUQ01 (sample SAMN10711888, study PRJNA513371) | rock metagenome | isolation source: Antarctica rocks | place: Antarctica: Victoria Land, Finger Mt nord | collected 2015-12-18 | reverse complement strand
CGCCGTATTCGACAAGTGCGGGAAGCGCCCACCGGCCGGACAGGCATGCGCCACGGCGACGCCGGGCAGCTCACCGGAGAAGTACGTCAAGCGCATCGTTGCCCGCGCGGGCGATCGCGTGTCGATCGTCCACGGCCACGTCATCCGAAACGGCACCCGCGTCCGCGAGGACTTCACGTCGCGGTGCTACCCGGGCGACGAGTGCGACTTCCCGCGCACGTTCACCGTCGCCCCGGGCGGCTACTACGTACTGGGCGACAACCGGGGAGCATCCGACGACAGCCGTTTCTGGGGGCCGGTCACGGCACGCTCAATCATCGGCCGTGTCCGGCGCCTAGGTCCATGAAGTGTCGGACCGTCTCTCCCTGAAGTTGACATAACCGTCATTATCGAGCGTTGAAAACGCGACGGAGCGCCCACGGTATACATGGCATCCCGACATGCGCGCATGCATGTTGACCGGAGGCTGTGCAGTGCCGCTGCGCAAGGACAACGGCGACACGTCGATGACCATAAGCGGGCGGAGCGCCCGCCTGGAGATCGCAAATCACGTCCGCCGATTCTCGCGGTCGGCAAGCTCATCCAACTCGTGTTCACGCACGAGGCGCTTGGGTGCCCTGATGCGCCACGCATCCTCGAGCAACTCGGCGAGCTCCCCGGACGCCACCGCCTCGAGACGCACCAAGACGTAGGGATGGCCGTCGTAGTGCGGTGTCGAGAAGAAGGCGTCGGGCTGGCCCTGCAGCAGGGCCTCGCGTTCGCCGAGGTCGGTTACGCGCAGCACCAGTGCGTCGGGATCGCTGCGCAGGCGACAGATGCCCTTGCCCCGGAGGCGCAGGGCCGGCGTGCCGTAGGAAGTGGCGACCTCCACCCCGGGAAGCCGAAGTCCCAGCGCAACCACGTCTTCCCACGTTGCCATTTACGCACCCTAGGAGCTGGCGGCGGTCTGCGCAGGGCGCGAGTCCACGCACGCCGTCGGAGCCGGTGGCGGCGCGCTCCGCCGGCAGCGTCTGACCTGCGTTAGCGCGCCCCGTGCCCGGGAATCTCGATCGCCTGCTGGAACGTGGGGCGGTTCTGCCATGGGATCAGCGGCTGGGAGATGGCCCCCAGGGGACGGAAGCGAATCGAGTCCGAGCACGCCTGATCACCCGCGGCGCAGACCATGTCCGCGGGGTAGACCTGGCTGGCGCTCTGGCTCAGGGCCTCGGTGAGCGAGGAGCTGAGGGCCGCGCGACACGCCGCCAGGTTGCCGGCGCCGCAGTAAGGGTGACTCAGGGCCCCATTGACCCTCTGGCCCAGCAGCGTGCGCAGGTCCTTCTGAGACACGCCGTAGAAGCCGACGTCCCAGGCGCTGCCCAGGTGCTCGCCGCTGACGCCGTGGCCGGCCTGGTCATTGATCGGGAACTGGCTCTCGATCTGCGCCAGTAGGTCGGGCCCGAGCGCGGGACCGAACTGCGCGTTGACCAGTCGTGGCCACCAGGCGTCCATGATGCGCACTGCCTCAGCGTGGTCGTAGTGGCCCCCGCCGCTGCGGTCCACGCGGTGGGCTCCGGAGTTGACCCAATCGCGCAGCGTGGCCACCGCCGCGGCCAGCTGGGGATCCGCGGGCTGGCCCAGGATCTGCAACGCGTAGGGCAACACGGTCACGCCCCGCAGGTCCTGCGTCGCGGCGTTGCCCATCACGTTGACCAGGTCTGGAAGGGTCATCTTGCGCCCCGGATCGAGGAAGGAGCGGATTCCCTGGTCGAGCAGCAGCGATCGAAAGATGGAGGCGTACTGCTGGTTGGTGTCGGGGTTCTGGTATCCGGGCGCCTGCTTGTTGTTCCAGCTGGTCAAGAAGTCCTGATCGACGGCCTGCGGATGCTCGCTCTGGGGCGTTTGCGCCGACGTGTAGTTGCTGGGGTCAAAGCCTAGCCAGGGGAAGCTCGACGACGTCGGGAAGTACGGGTTGGTGCCCGGTGCGCGCACGGGGTTGTGCCCCGAGTTGAAGTAGGCGATGTGCTTGTCGTCGGTGTAGAACCAGTTGAACGTGTAGCCGATCTGGTAGGAGGCGTTCATGAAGTCCGCGGGGTTGCGCATCCGTGCGGGGTCGTTGTACTGCAGGAAGCCCTGCGCGGAATCAAGCTCGTGCATGTAGGTGGAGCGCAGCCGCGTATAGGCGACCGGCTTGCCTCCCACGTTGGCCCGTGCGGTGACCAGCCCGAGCATCGTGCGTTGCTCGGTGAGCGTCTGGGAGCCGGCCGGAGTGCTGTCGGCGGCGTTTGGCGTCCACGCCTCGCTGCGGGTCAGCGTCTCCATCGGCACGCAGCGACCCTGGTAGAGGTAGTGGTCTGACTGCGCGCTCGGGGCGCCCCCATTTGGGTCACAGAGCGGCACGGCGAAGGTGTCGATGATGTCCTGGCCCGCCGAGGTGGCACTCCAGGCGTAGTCGCGCCCGTGGCCGAGCTCCACGTAGAGGTTGACTCCCGGGAACGCGGCTCCGTTGGCGTCGATGCCGGGACCGTGGATGTCCTGCTCCATGAGGATCTCGGGAGCGAAGTAGGCCACCTGGGGGCCCATCACCGCTAGCGGATGGCCTGAGGCAGAGTGTGCCCCGGACAGGAGCAGGGCGTTGGACTGGGTACGCGGAACCGCTAGCAGCCCCCGGTTCGCGGTGGGGCTGGGGTTCGGGCCCGTGCTCGCACCAGCACCACGTGCGCCGGCACTCCTGCCGCGCGCGCCCTTGACCTTCATGTTGGCCATCTGCACCGTGCCCGGATCGGGCATGGCCAGGCTCCCCGGGGCTGAGCGCAGCGGGGGGGTGCGGTACGCGAAGCTCGCTCCGTTGTGCACGGTGGCTGGCGCCTCGGGGTCGTTGGGCCGGACGAAGTCAAGGAAGACGTCAAAGCCGGACGCGTTGGCTCCTGCGCCCGAACCGCGGGAATGGCGAGCCCGATGAGCGCGCCGATGGCGCAGGCGCACGTGATGGCGGGAGCGCTTGTGGGTAGCCGATAGGTGGCGATGAGAGCGCCGGACGCGGTGGTGGCGCGCACGGCGGTGACGCCGTGGCCCGCGACGTTTGATCACGTTCGGGGCGCCCGGCAGCAGGCGGCCGGAGGCGCCGAAGCGCTGGGTCAGCGCCTGCTCCAGTTGGGCGTTGGGCAGCTCGTTGCCACCGCCCTGACCAAAGATCCCGCCGACCAGCGATGCAATCGACAGGAGGTCGGTGTTGGCAAACGGCCGCGGACCCTGAGGCATGCCCAGAGCCGCGTACTCCCCGGGCATCATGCTCTGGTTGATCTTGGCCATGTTGATGTAGGCATTGATGCCGTCGACGTAGTTCTGGGCGTCGTCGAAGATCTTCTGGCCGTCGGGCAGGTGATCGCGCACGAAGACGATCTGGCGCTGCAGGTCCTGCGGCGTGTAGGGCGCCACCTGCCACTGACTGGCGTCCATGGCCGCGTTGGCGCCACCGGCGAAGGAGGCGAGGTCGGACTCGCCGGCGTGGCGTAGGACATCGATGAAGAAGAGCCGGTCCTCGGCGGTGGCGTAGCCGATGCCGAACATGAGGCCGGGGCGGGTGGTCCCGTAGATGTGGGGCACGCCGAACTGCTTGTCGCGCAGGATGGTCACGTCGGAGCGCCCGCCCGGGCTCTCGCTGCCCGCCACGCTGCCCTGCGGTATTCCGAACGTCGCATCCTTGTAGAACTGCGGCAGGTTGGCGGCCTTGATGTCGGGAGCGAACTTGATCAGGTTGGCGTACATGCCCAGCTGATCGTTGTTGTGTGCCGGCCGTGCCCCGGTGGCCAGGAACGCACCCAGTTGCACCGGATTGTCAAGCCCGTTCGTACCCGGCGGCAGCACGTTCCGAAAGCCGCCGGCATCGTTGGTGGCGTAGGGCTGCGCCGGGGCCTGAGTACCGCCCACCGGAAGGTTTGGAAGGGGTGACTGTGCCCCGGCCGACGCCGTGCCCACCATCATCGTGCCGGCACTCACCGCCAGAAGCAGCTGCCCGATGCGGGCCATTGACCATCTGAACACGAGCGCCACCCTACGCGCTGCGCCGCCGGCGCGCCACCGGCAACCGGCGCACGCCCGGTCGGGCCTACAGCCGGACTGCGTCCTCCCATACCGATCCCGGGCGGCGCGCCATCGCCAGCAGCGTCACGCGGCGCACGAGCGCGGCCGTGCGCGGACTGGCCGAGACGGCGCACGCGATGTCCTTGGCGGCGTGCAGCAGGGCACCACGCTGTCCGGTGCGCCAGTCGGTGTCGACACAGATGACGCAGGCATCCATGGGGGGCGGATGCTCACGACGCGTGAAGTGCGCCGCGGGGTAGCGCTGACACATGTGCGCGTACTGGTCGGGTCCGGCCATGTGGGTCAGCCCTGTCAGGGCCTGCAGGACGGCCAGGAAGGCGTCGCCGTCGCGGCCGATCTTCACCTCAGCGACCACCGGGGTGCGGTCGGCGGTGTTGACCAGCAGGAGGTCGACGCGGACCGCTCCGGAGCGCCTTGCTTGGCTGGGGCCAGACGGCGCGTAGGCGCGTGCCGCCAGCAGCTCGCGATCGACCGGTTCGCATTCGAGCAGTGGATGGCCCGCGACGACCAGCCTCCCACAATGGGCCAGCCAGAACGCGAAATCCTCGGTGCGTGGCGCACGCTCGCGGTGGGCGATGGTCGACAGGTCGCGCCTCAGGATCGCCCTGGCCGGGACAAAGCGCGTCTGTGGGTCCCCGAGCCGCGCGACCACCGCTGCGCTTTCGAGCAGGTCGTCGATCAGTGCCTCAGGACGCGCAACGAGCTCGCGAGCCGCGCGCAGACGCGCTCCGGTCGATCCGCGCGATGAGCGTAGGCGCTGGCCCAGTGGGGTGACCGGGACGCTGACCACAGACACGCGGCAATAGTCCGCATCGACGCGGACGATCCGGACAGCGCGGACGACGGAACGGGTTTTCTCCCGCGGGCACAGCTACGGTGCGCCGGTCTGAGATGTTGCTCTCGCTGCTCCCTGAACTGCTCCCCCCCACCCCCGCTCGCGAGCGCGTGGAGGTCACTCCCGCGTGGCCCTTTCGTCTGCCCCTGCGCAACGGGCACGACGGCGTGCTGCGCCGGCGGGGGGACGTGCTCGAGCGCCTGCTGCACGTCGGGGAGCACGCCGTGCTCGTGCGCGTCGCTCAGCCCGCCCGCGAACGTGTGGTGTTCGGTGCCTGGGGCGCCGATCGTGCTGCCGCCCGCGAGGCGTTGACGCGCATGCGCTTCGCGTTGTCGGTCGACGACGATCTCGCCCCCTTCCACGCGCGCTTTGCCGACGATCCACTGATCGGCCGCTCACTGCGCGCTCGGCCCTGGCTGCGCGTGGCGCGACGCCCCGATGCCTTCGAGGCCCTGGCTTGGGCCATCTGCGAGCAGCTCATCGAGTTCACCCGCGCCGCCGCGATCGAGCGGCGGATCGTCTGGCGTCTGGGGCGCAGCTGCGCACACACAGGGCTGCGCGACCTCCCGACCCCAGCCCGGGTAGCGGCGGCGGCCCCGGCGCAGCTCGAGAGCATGGATCTCGCTCACCGGCGCGCGCTCACGCTCGGCCGTGTCGCCCGCGATATCAGCCGTGGAGCAACGGTCCTGAGCGACGGCGATCAGCAGCTCACTCTGCGTCGCCTGCGCCGCGTTCCCGGTGTTGGTCCCTGGACCCTGGCCATGCTGTCGCTCGCGGGACTCGGGCGCTATGACGCCGTTCCCGCCGGAGACGTCAACCTGCTCAAGCGTGTCGGCCGATTGCGGGCCGGCGGGGACCCGCGGGGCTTTGCCTCCGAGAGCGAGGTGCACGAGGTGTTCGCCCCCTACGGCGCCTGGGCCGGCTTGGCCGCCATGCACCTGATGAGCGCTCCGACGCTCGCCTGCCCCGACGATCGACCCGTGTCCTATCGTGCCCGCACGGCGCGCACGATCCGCCGGGCCACCGCGGGGCGCAGTCCGGCGAACGCGTAGCGGCGCCCGTCGCGCCCGCGCAGACGCAGCGTGGCCCGCCGGCGGCGAGGCCACGACAGGCGCAGCTCGACCGCCGTGATGTCTCGGTAGCGAAGCGAGCGCACTCGTCCCATGACCGCGTCGTCGTGCAGCCACAGCAGCCGCCGGTCGGTCACCGCCAGTAGCGCACGGGGCGAGGCCCAGGTCGAGACCGGCGTGCTCAGCACTACCCACTCCTCGCTCTCCAGGGCGAGGAGCAGCTCGCCGCCCAGCGCGCTGCGCACCGATTCGGCCAGCCACGCCCCCGGCCGCGGCGGCGCACGCCGATCCGCCGGGACCGGGGCTCGAAGCGCGCCGTCGCGCACGACGTCGTAGGCCGCGTTGACCTGGGCCATCCGCTGCGCCGCGGTGGGGTCCTGACCGGTGACGTCGGGATGAAGTCGCTTGGCCAGGTTGCGGTAGGCGGCCGTCGCCTCCTCGGGTGAGGCGTGCGCGCTGATGCCCAACACGGCAAAGGGGTCCTCCACTCCCCCATTCTCTCCGCCGCGCTTTCCATCATGCGTCCAGGGCCCGGCCGGCACGCCGTGCGCGCCGCTAGCCTGACCCGCCATGTCCCCGAGCTCGCCGGGCCTGCGCCGACGCCCGGCACTCGCGCTGTTCTGGGTGCTTGCCCTCTGCTTCGTGGCCACGGGAGGCACGGCGACCGCGCACGCCATGAGCAGCGTACAGGCCCACTACCTGGCGCTGGCCGAGCGGGGTGTCGCTCAGGCCCAGAGCCACTGGGGCGATCGGCGCCACGGCTTCTACGACGAGCGCCTGGGGGGCCGTCAGCATTTTCCGTTGGCCACCATCTGGGGGTCGGTGCCGCTGTTCTCATCACTGGACGCGATCGCGCTGGCGGCGCCTACGCCAGCGCACCGGCGCGCGGTCACGCACTTTGCCTCCCAGGCAGAGCGTTACCTCAACCGTGGTCTGCATCCGTCCGGATACTCGCCCTACCCCGGCGATCACGCGCCGGGCACCGAGACCTGGTTCGACGACAACGGATGGCTGGGCCTGGCCTTCGTCAACGCCTTCGCCGCGACCGGACGGGGCCGGTATCTGACCGACGCCGAGCGGGCGCTGCGCTTCATCGCCGTGGACGGGTGGGATCCTCGCGCCGGCGGCCTGTGGTGGAACACGCATCATCCCTACAAGGCGGGTGAGGCGCTGGCCAGCGCCACCCTGCTGGCCTCCCTGCTCTACCAGCGCACCCACTCGAGCTTCGCCCTGGGCCAGGCCCGGCGTTTCTTGGCCTGGGGCGATGTTCACCTGTACGACCCGCGTGCCGGCATGTACGTGCGCAGCGACCTCGCGCCCATACCCATCGACTACGTGGAAGGACCACTCATCTTCGCCCACCAGGTCCTGTGCACGGCCACCGGCGTCCTGGCCGATTGCGCGCGCGCACGCCGACTGGTCGACACCTCGCTGCGGCGCTTTGGCAGCACGCTTGACTTCGCGCCCCAGTACGACGCCATCTACCTCCAGTGGCTGCTGGCGCAGTACGGGCAGACCGGCGACCGGCGGCTCTACGACCTGGCCGCGTCGAGCGCCACGGCCGCCGCCGCGCGCGCCCTCGATGGTCAAGGTCTGTACCTGCGCGGCTGGGGCGGCGAGCGGCTCTCCTACGCCCTCGCCCCCCCAGGGTTGCTGCGCACACACGCCGCGACGACCAGCCTGTTCGCCTGGCTGGCCGTCTACGCTGCCCCGGGTGGCTGATCGACCTGGTGTCGCGGCGGTAAAGCCGCCCCCGATCCTCGCCAGTCGGGTGGCCGTGGTCGCTCGGGTTCGCGCGATACCGCCGGGTTTCGTGCGCACCTACGGGGACGTGTCACCGGGCGCGCCCCGCTTCGCCGGCCTGGTTCTCGCCCGCGACAGCTCCGGCTTGCCGTGGCACCGCGTGGTGCGTGCGGACGGGACCCTGCCCAAGGGCGAGCGTCAGCGAAGGCTGCTCGAGCGGGAGGGCGTGGATTTCGCCGGGGGGCGGGTGCGCATGTCAAGCGCGCGTCTGAGCCCGCTTGACGCCGGCTGACGGCGACGCGCGAACGGTCGCTCGCGCGGGTGGAGTCTCGCGTCCCTCGAGTGCCCACAGGGGTCGGCCGGCGCGACGCCCGAGCAGCACCGGCTCGCCACCGGTGAGGGTGCGTCCCACGCCGAGATCAACCAGCAGCGGGCGGGTGGGATCGGCCGCATCGACCACCACGCTGTCGCCGATCAGAAGCATTGCCCTGGAGTCGGGGTCCTGCTCGATCTCGGCCAACCAGCGCACCTCGGAGCGCGCGACGCCGACACGGTCGACCGCCGCGCCCGTGAAGGCGTTGGGCTCGAGCACTACCGATCGTCGGCGCCCGTGCGCGTGGTCAGCGCAGAGGCGGCTCCACCACCCAGGACTCGGCGCACCAGCCCAGGCGCCAGCACCCGCGCCACCGCGACAGCCACGTAGGGCCGGGGCACGTAGCGCTCGGCACGACGCCGCAGTCCGGTCTCGATGATCGCCTGCGCCGCCCGCTCCGGCGTGGACACCGCCCAGCTGGTCAGGCGTCGCTCGGTCAGCTCTCGCTGGGGAAAGCCCTCGGTGGCGATGAAGCCCGGGAGCACGAGACCCACGTGCACGCCGTGGCGGGCCTCCTCGGCCGCGAGGGCATCGCTCCAGGCGCACAGCGCCGCCTTGCTGGCGGAGTAAGCGCCGGTACCCGCGCGCGACACACGACCCGCGGTACTGGCCACGTTGACCACGGCGCTGGGTCGCGAGGCGCGCAGCAGCCCCAGCAGCCCCTCGGTCAACCTCACCTGAGCGTCGAAGTTAACCGCCATGGTGCGCCGCACGTTCTCCCAGCCGCCGGCGGCAAAGCGTGCGCGCCAGGCAGTGCCCGCGTTGTTGACCAGGAGATCCAGACGGGCTCCCGCGACATCCTCGAGGTGGTCGCGCACCCGGGCCGGGGAGTCCTCGCCGGTAAGGTCGAGCGCCAGCCAGCTGGCGCGCGACCCAAGCTCCGCGGCCAGGCTGCGCAACCGGTCCTCGCGCCGGGCCACGAGCACCGGGCGGGCGAGCGGCTCGCGCGCCAGACGACGGGCGGTCGCCGCACCGATGCCGCTGGAGGCGCCGGTGATCACGGCGACGAGGCCGTCGGGCGCCGAGGTGGTGGGCAAGTGGCTCCTCTCGTTCGGTCGGGGTGGGCGGCCCGGGCAGGGACCCGCCACGACCGAAGCGGTGCGCGGCGATCTGCGGTCGTGTGGCTGCCATTCCCGTCCGGGCGCGCGGGCATGCGCGCCCTAAGGTCTGCACCGTGGATGATCGCCTGCTCGCGGAGCTGATCGAATGGCTTGCCATCCCGTCGGTCTCCACCGGGGAGGGCGATGCTGCCGACCTCGTGCGCGCCGCCACCTGGGTGGTGGACCGCCTCCATGGCGCCGGGGGCCAGGGCGAGGTGGTACGTATCGGTCAGGGCAATCCGCTCGCGGTAGGGGAGCTGCGCGCCCGCGATCCCGACGCCTCCACGGTCCTCATCTACGGCCACTACGACGTTCAGGGCCCCGGCGACCTGCAGGCCTGGCGGTCTCCCCCCTTTTCGCCCGAAGTGCGCGCCGGTCGCCTCTACGCGCGAGGCGCCTCCGATGACAAGGGCAACTTCCTGCCCCTGCTGCATGTCGCCTGCGCGATGGCGGCTGAGGACCGGCTGCCGGTGCACGTGCGGGTGCTCGTGGAGGGTGAGGAGGAGGTCGGCGGTGAGTCCGCCGCCGCCTGGCTGGCCACCGATCAGATCGGGGCCGACGCGGCAATCGTCTTTGACAGCGCGATGGCCGATCCCGACACGCCCGCGATCACGGTCGGCCTGCGCGGGATGGTGCAGCTGCACCTGCAGGTGCGTACCGCGGACTCGAACCTGCATTCGGGGCTCTACGGAGGCAGCGTTCTCAACGCGCTGCACGTGCTGCACCGAGTGCTCACCGAAGTGCTTCCGGGTCCTGACGGGCGCCTGCGCGATGAGCTGCGCGCCGGGGTCTCCGCGCCCGGTCGCGAAGAGCTTGCGTCCTGGACCCGATTGGTGGACGGCGAGCGGGTGTTGGCGGACGTCGGGGGCCGACCCGTGCACCCGCGCGCGGGAGCGGAGTACTACGAGCGCAACGGCGCCGATGCGTCCCTGGACGTGAACATGATCGCCGGAGGCGAGCCACGCACCATCGTGCCCGCGACCGCCGAGGCCACCCTGAGCCTGCGCTTGGCCCCCGGGCAGGACCCGGAGCGTATGCGGGCTGTCATGGAAGGCCTGCTGCGCGCGCGCCTGCCCGCCGGCGCGCGGCTGGACATCAGCGCGACGGGGGCTACCCCGGCCCTCTTCGAGGTCAGCGAGCCCGCCCTGGTCCTGGCGGCCGGGGCGCTCGAGCGCGCCTGCAGGAGCCCGCCTGTGTTCGTGCGCAGCGGAGGCAGCATCCCCATCGTGGCCGAGCTGGCCGCACGGGGGTACCCGGTCATCGTCAGTGGCTTCGCGCTGCCCGACGACGCGCTGCATGGGCCCAACGAATCGTTTGCGCTGCAGAGCCTCGCGCTCGGCCACAGCGCAGCGCGTGAGCTCTACGCCGCACTGGCGCGGCTGCCTCCCCGGGCGGGCAGACCCCGCCGAAGCTGATCGCCCGCGCTCTCACCGAGCGGGCGCCGCCTGCTCGAGGATCAGCACCTCGAGCTGGCGCGGCCCGTGCACCCCGTCGACCCGGCGCAGCTCGATGTCCGAGGTGGCCGAGGGGCCTGAGATGAGCGTCAGGGGCCGCCCTTCCCGGGCCGCGCCGGCCACCGCCTCCAGGCCCTCGGGCACGGTGTCCACGATGTCCTCGGCGAGCACCACGCAGATGTGGCGGTCGGGAAGCAGGCTCAGGACGCGCCGGCCCTGCCCGGGCCCGCTGTCCAGGATCAGCGTGCCGGTCAGAGCGATCGCGCTCGCGCAACCGGTCAGCACGGCGTCCACGCCGTTGAGCTCGGCCACCCCCAACCCCGTATCGCTCACCAGCGTCAGGTCGTTCGGCTGCCAATCGAGCGGCAGGTCGGCCGGGATGAGCAGGCGCTCGACGCCCAGGCCCGCGCAGATCTCCTGGACGGCCCAGCGCGCCCGGCCGCGAGGCGCACGGGTCACCCGGGCGTCGTAGTCGCTCACGCGCGCGGCGAACACATCCACCCGGTCGCGCCCGGGCTGCCCACCGCTGCGTGCGTAACCGCGCGGGACGCCGACGTCCGCGGGAGCCTCCTGCGCGGGAACGTCGCTGAGGGCCTGGCGCACGCGGCGCAGCATCTCCTCGCGGGCGCTCACCGGCGGGCCCACCATTCCCGAAAGGTCTCCGCCGGATCCGCAGGCAGGTCACGCGCGCGCGACCAGGCGCTCAGCGGGCCAGGAAACAGTGCGGTGCGTGCCGCCCCGGGCCCCGCCAGGCGGCGCAGCGCGCGCCCAGCGCGCTGCGCCGCCTCATAACGGCGCCGGCCGGCAAAGGCGTGACTGAGGGCGCGCATGGCCAGGCGCTCGCCCCGGCCGCCGGGAGTGTTGTGGCGGCGGTCGTGGTCCACGACGCGCTCGCGCAGATGGACGAGTACCTCGGGAATGTTGATGCGTACCGGACAGACCTCGTAGCACGCTCCACACAGGCTGGACGCGTAGGGCAGCGAGCCGGCCCGCTCCACGCCCTGCAGCTGCGGAGTGAGGATGGCGCCGATCGGGCCCGGATAGACCGAGCGGTAGGCGTGGCCGCCGGTCCGCTCGTACACCGGACAGACGTTCAGGCACGCCGAACAGCGGATGCAGTACAGCGCCTGGCGGCCCACCGGGTCGCTGAGCGCCGCCGTGCGTCCGTTGTCAAGCAGCACGAGATGAAAATCCTGCGGCCCGTCACCGACCGTGGTTCCCGTCCACAGGGAGGTGTACGGGTTCATGCGCTCGGCCGTCGAGGAGCGCGGCAGCAGCTGGAGGAACACCTCGAGGTCCTGCCACGCCGGAACGACCTTCTCGATGCCCATCACGCTAATGAGCGTCTCCGGCAGCGTGACGCACATCCGCCCGTTGCCCTCGGATTCCACCACGCACACGCTGCCCGTCTCGGCTACCGCGAAGTTGACGCCGCTGACCGCCACCCGCGCACGCAGGAAGCGCTCGCGCAGATGCCGCCGTGCCACCTCCGCCAGCGCCCCCGGGTCATCAGACAGCTCGTCCAATCCGAGCTCGCGCCGAAACAGCTCACGTATCTCGGCGCGGTTGCGGTGGATCGCCGGCACCAGGATGTGTGACGGTGAGTCGCCCGCCAGCTGGATGATCAGAGCGGCCAGGTCGGTCTCCCAGGCGGCAATGCCCGCGCGGGCCAGCGCCTCGTTGAGCCTCATTTCCTCGGTCGTCAGCGACTTGACCTTGACGACCTCCCGTGCGCCACGCTCGGCTATGAGCCGGCAGATGATGGCGTTCGCCTCGCGGGCATCGCGCGCCCAGTGCACCATGCCGCCGGCCGCTGTCACCGATTCCTCGAGCTCGAGCAGGTAGTGATCGAGGTGACGCACCACGCGCCGCCGCAGGCTCTCACCGGCGACGCGCAGCTCCTCCCAGTCGGGCAGCTCGGCCACGGTCGCGGTCCGCTTCGCTCGGATGGTGCGCGTGGCGTGAGAGAGGTTGCGCCGCAGCTGGGAGTCGCCCAGGGCCTGCCGCGCGGCTACGGGGAAGGGCACGCGCGGCTCCGGTCGGTCGTCGGCGGACCCGACCGCGAGCACCGGTAACGCGATCGGGTCGCTGCCGGACGATGGCGGGCTCATCGCACGTTACTGCCGGTCCCAGGGGAACGCGGGACGTCGGTGGCGGCGAGGATCTCCGCGAGATGCAGGGTGCGTGCTGCGGCGCGCTGGTGCCCCAGGCCACCGCCGATGTGCATGAGACAGGAGTTGTCCGCCGCAGCGCAGATCTCCGCACGTGTGTCGAGCACCGCGCGCACCTTGTCGGTCAGCATGGCGACCGATGTGTCCTCGTTCTTAACGGCAAAGGTGCCGCCGAACCCGCAGCACTGGTCCGCGTCGGGCAGCTCGACCAGGTCGATGCCCCGCACCGCTCGCAGCAGGCGCAGGGGTCGGTCGCCGACCTTCAGCAGGCGCAGGCTGTGGCAGGTCGGGTGGTAGGTGACACGGTGGGGGAAGTACGCCCCGACGTCCTCCACGCCCAGGCGGTCGATCAGCAGCTCGGACAGGTCAAGCACCCGCGACCCCAGCTCGCTCAGGCGCGCGGCGAGCACCCGGTCACCGGCGGCCTCGGCCAGGCGCGGGTAGCTCTCGCGAACCATGGCCACACACGAGGGCGACGGCGAAACCACCAGTTCACTCGACTCGAAGACCGCGACAAAGCGCCGGGCCAGCCGGACCGCGTCGGCCCCGTAGCCGGAGTTGTGGTGCATCTGACCGCAGCACGTCTGCTCGGCGGGAAAGTCGACTCCGACGCCCAGGCGCTCGAGCAGGGTCACCACCGCGCGCCCGGTCGCCGGATACAGGGTGTCGGTCAGGCAGGTGATGAACAGCGACGCCCGCACGGGCGCCTCCTCAGCTGTCCATGCTCAGCACGATCTTGCCGCGCGTGTGACCCTTCTCGATCAGCTCGTGCGCGTGCGCCGCTTGCTCCAGGGCGATCACGTCGGCGAGGTGAACCCGCAGCGCGCCGGCGTCCACCAGGTCGCCCAGCTGCCGCAGCCCGTCGGCGTCAGGGCGGACGAATATGTATCGGCCGGCCAGACCGCGGGCGGCGAAAGCATCAGGGCTCGGCGGCTCGGCCACCGAGGCCACGCGCCCGCGGCCGGTGCGCAGGACCTCGGTGCTGCGCGCGAGCGTCTCGCCGCCGATCAGGTCGATCACCCCCTCGATGCCGTCGGGGTGCACGGCGAGCACCTCCGCGACGAAGTCCTGCTCGTGGTAATCGATGACCTCGTCGGCCCCCAACCCACGCACGTGGTCGTGGTTGGCCGTGCTGGCCACGGCGATCACGTGGGCTCCGGCGTCATGCGCCAGCTGTACCGCGAAGCCGCCCACACCGCCGGCGGCCCCGTGGATGAGGACCGTCTCCTCGCGCTGAAGGTCGATCCCCTCGCGCAGGAGCTGCATCGCCGTCAGGCCCGCGAGGGGAAGCGCCGCGGCTTCGTGGAAGCTCAGCGTCGCCGGCATGGGTGCCAGCTGCACGTCGCGCACCGCAGCCAGCTCGGCGTAGGTGCCGTCGCGAACGAAGTCCTTGCGGAAATAGCCGAATACCTCCTGGCCCACCTCAAAGCGGGTCACCGCCGGGCCGACCGCCGCCACCGTCCCGGCCGCGTCCCAGCCCGGAACGAGGGGAAAGAGGTGCGGTATGGCTCCCGCCAGGGCCCCCTGGCGGATCTTTGCGTCGACCGGGTTGACCCCTGCCCCCCGCACGGCGACCAGCACGCTGTCGGGCCCGAGCAGGGGGTCGGGCACGTCCATGACCTGCAGCTCCTCGCGGCCCCCGAAGCGTTCGATGGCGATGGCCCGCATTCGGGCTCAGGCTAGCCGGTGGTCGAGCGCGACGCGCGCGGGGCAGGTCCTAAGCTCTGCGCTGTGCGACAGCAGCTGCGACCCCTTTTTGACCGCGTGGTCATCAAGGAGCTTGAACCCGACCGCGTTCGCCTATCGGGTCTGGTCGTGCCGCCGGGCTCCCACGAGCCTCCGCCCCAGCACGGCATCGTGCTCGCCGTCGGCCCCGGCATGGACTGGTGGGGGCACGTGGGCCTGGAGATGCCGGTGCGCCCCGGCGACCATGTCGTGTTCCCGCACTCCGCGGGCGCCTGGGTGGACGTGGAGGAGGAGCGGCTGCTGGTCTGCCGCGTGGGAGAACTGCTGGGTGTGCTCGAACCCGTGCACGACCTTCCCGCCGTGCGCGAGCACGACCAGTAGCCCCAGCGTCCTCGACCCGACTGCGGGCCCGACCGCTGCGGGTATGCTCAGCAAGCGCCACATCGTGCAGGGACCTGGTTGCTGTTGGGCGCCGGGTTTGCCCCCCGCTTGGCTGTGGCTCGCTCGCCTCCCGTCTCCCTTTATAAGAAACATCATGCCCTCCGAGACACCCGACTCCAATCCCCCGCGCGAGCGCGGAGGAGTGCGCACGGTGCGCATCAGCGAACACGAGCGCAGTGGTTACTCGAGCGATCGCACCCGTAGAGGTGAGCCCGTGCGTGACGCGGCCGCCGAGCGGGCCCTCACTCCACGCCGGGCACGAGGACGGCGCCTTGCTCCCAGCAACCGGATGAGCTACGCGCCGTCATCGGTGATCGTGCTGGCGGGGGCCCGCGGCGCCGGCCAGGCCGCGTTCGCCGAGCGCCTGTTCGACAAGGGCTCCGTGGCCGTGCTGTCGACCGAGCGTATCCAAAGCATGATTGCCGGCGACCCGGCACCTGGCCAGGCCGTCGACCTCATCGGACGAGTGGCCACCCAGCGCCTGCGTGCAGGGCAGTCGGTGGTAATCGTCGGTAGAGCCCTGGACGCGCAGGAGCGCCGCGACCTTGTCCTCATCGCCCAGCGCGCACGCCGCCCGGTGCACCTCATCCTGCTCGAGGCCACGCGTGACCAGCTCCTTGCGGGGGGAGCCGACGAGCAGTCGCTGGAGAGCGAGCTGCCCGCCGCCACCGAGTTACGGCGCGGGCTCGAGCGCGAGACGCTGGGCGAGGAGGGCTTCTCCACCGTGCTCTCCCTCACTCCGCGAGCGGCCGAGCAGGTGCGCCAGATCGGCTTCGACCTGGACATGCGCGCGTCACTGGACTAGCGCGGTCGACGTGGCCGGTGCGAGGGGGCGGACCGCCCTCTCCCGGTGTGGTCGCCCGTGGCGCCGTGGGGGTACCCCTACTTTTCAGAACAGCGCAGCTGCGGTCGTCGCCGTCGCCGTCGGCCAGGAGAGAGGAGAGCAGTGCCCACTGATCGTCTGACGCCCCTTGACGCATCGTTCCTGCACCTCGAGAACCCGTCGGCCCACATGCACGTGGCCTGCGTGATGATCTTTGCCGGTGGGCCTCCGGAGTATGAGGATCTGCTCGCCCACATCGACGCGCGCATGCATCTCGTTCCGCGCTACCGCCAGCATTTGGCCACCGTGCCTCTGGGCCAGGGACGACCGGTCTGGGTGGACGATCAGGGCTTGACCTGCGCTTTCACGTCCGCGCCACGGCGCTGCCCAGTCCGGGCAGTGAGACTGAGCTGCAGGTGCTCGCCGGGCGGGTCTTCTCCCAGCCCCTGCGCCGTGATCGCCCGCTGTGGGAGATGTGGCTCGTCCAGGGTCTGGACTCCGATCGTTTTGCGATCTTGAGCAAGACCCATCACGCGCTGGTGGACGGAGTCTCCGGGATGGACATCCTGAGTGTGCTCTTTGCGCCCGAGGAGGCCGCGCAGTCGCGGCCGCAGTGGCGACCGCGGGCGGCGCCGTCCTCGACCGGTCTGCTCACCGAGGCGCTGGTCGAGCGTGCGGTGATGCCCCGCGAGCTCGTGCGCACGGCGCGGGCATTCGTGCGTCGCCCACAACGGCTGATCGGTGAGGCGGCCCGCGTCGCGGCCGGCGCCGGCTCCCTGGCTCGCGCCGGGCTGAAGCCCGCACCGCCCAGCCCCTACAACGACAACACGGTGGGTCCTGACCGTCGCTTCACGTGGGTGCGCAGCTCCCTTGACGACCTCAAGGCGGTCAAGGGCTCGTTGGGCGGGACGGTCAACGACGTGGTCCTGGCCGTGGTCAGCGGCGCCCTCAGGCGCCATCTGCAACGGCGCGGTACCCCCGTGGAGGACATGGAGCTGAAGGCCTTCGTGCCCGTGAGCGTGCGTTCTGATGACGAACGCGGACAGACCGGCAACCGCGTGTCGGGCATGATCGCGCCCTTGCCCGTGTGGAGCGCAGACCCCGTCGAGCGGCTGCAAACCATCAGCGCGGCGATGAAGGACATCAAGTCCTCAGGGCAGGCCGTGGGCGCGCAGGCGCTCACCGAGCTGGGTGGCTTTGCGCCCCCCAATCTCATGAGCCAGGCGGCTCGCCTGATCACGCGCCAGCGCTTCGTGAACCTGGTGGTCACCAATGTGCCGGGTCCTCAGTTGGCTCTATCGCTCGCCGATCGCGAGCTGCTTGACATCTTTCCCATGGTCCCGCTGGGCGGGAACCTGACCCTGGGCGTGGCGATCGTCTCCTACAACGGCACCATGGACTTCGGCCTGGTCGGCGACTTCGGCGCCCTGGCTGACCTCGATGACCTGGCCGGCGACCTGGCCGCCGCGATGGACGAGTTGCGCGCTGCTGCGCAGCCGCCCAACGGGCGCAGGGCGGGCGCCCGCAAGCGCACGTCGCGTGCCCGCGCGACCGCCGGTCGGCAGGGGTAGGACCCCTTGGCCGGCGCGCGCCGGCCGGTGGGGCCCGTCTCGCTCAGCCCGCCACGGCCGCCGTGACGTCGCGGCGCACGAGCCTGTCAAGCAGCGTGCCGGCTAGAAACACGACGGCGGAGATGTACAGGTAGGACATGAGGATGATCACTGCGGCCAGACCGCTGAACACCGAACCGTACGAGGCGAAGTCGGTTAGATAAAACCCGTACAGCGCCGTGGTGGCCAGCCACATGACCACGATCGCGCAGGTGCCCACGCTCACCCACGGAAGCGGGCGACGCGTGACCGGCGCCCAATGCACCAGTGCTCCGACCGCGACGCAGATGAGGGCGGCTGCGGTACCCCAGCGCACTAGCGTCAGCAGGATGACCAGGGGCGTCGAGTCCCCGCTGTAGATCACGAACCCGAAGCGCATGAGCAGGACCGCGCCCAGCAGGCACAGGCCCACCAGCGGTGACAGGGCAAGCGAAACCGCGATGCCGCGCATGATCGATCGGCCACGTCCGTCGCCGTATACGACCGCGAGCGCCGACATCACCGCGCGCACCGCCCCGGAGATCTCCCACAGGGCGATGGCCAGTCCCACCGTCAGCCAGAACACCTGGCGGTGGCTGAGCACGTTGGTGGCCGCCTGGTTGACCACCGTGTACACGGCGGGCGAAACGTGGCGGGCCAGGTCAGGGGCCACATGGTCCTGCCACACGTCGGAGAGGTGCATGAAGCCCAGCAGCGCAAGCACGAAGCAGCCGAACGGAATGATGGCGAACAGCACCTGGAACGCGATCGAGCTGGCATAGGTGAGCAGTCCGTCGTCTTCGAATCCACGCACTATCTGGCCCACGTATCCGCGCAGGGTGCCCAGCGCCTCGGGGATCGTGCTGGCCAGGGCGCCGATCTGGCCCACCCGGGGATGGGCGTTCGCGGGGCGGTGCGAGGGTCCGGGCGCGGGCGCCGGTGAGCCGCCGTCGGGGGCCTTGGTTACCTGCGCTCCGGTCATGCCTTTCCTGCCCGACCCTACTGCAGGCGCCCCGGCGACGAGCCGGCGCCCCCACGACCCGCCGGGAAGCGCTCCGATGGCCGGCGATGTGTGTTTTTAAGCAGGTCAGGCGTCGCCCATCGAGAACTGCTCACCTAACGCGAGCACTGATCCAGAAAGGGCGCCTGGACCGAATGTGTTTCAGAGCACAGAAGAGGTATCGAACGGCGGTTGTTGGGGTAGGTGGACGTGTCGCGGCGGTTGGGGGACGCCGTGAAGCGCAGGTGCCCGCACGGTCGCAGTCGGTCCGTGTAAGGAGCGGCGAGTCGGCCTGAGCCCACGCCGGCAGTTTGATTGACAACGCAACTAATCTGCCATATAATTCCGACCTCAAGCATCGGAATAGAAGGAAATTATGTCTGACCTGATCACCCTCACTCCCACTGAACACGAAGATGTCGACGAAGCCGTCGAGACGATTCCCGCTGCTTCCACCGCATTTGACAGCCCCGAGCAGGATGAGCAGAGCGAGGAGGCGGCCGAGACCGCCGAAGAGCGCGCTGCCGCCGTGGGTGCTGCCGAGCGCGCCATGGCTCAGCACGCGGTGTCCGAGAGCTACATCCCGGAGGCCGTCGACCAACTACTCGCACACTCCCGACGCTACCCGCTGCTCACACCCGCTCAGGAGATCGAGCTGGCTCAGCGCATCGAGCGCGGCGACCTTTACGCCAAGGAGCTGATGATCAACTCCAACCTGCGTCTGGTCGCCTCCAACGCGCGTCGCTACCAGAATCAGGGCCTCCCGCTGTCCGACCTGGTCCAGGAGGGGATGCTCGGCCTCATCCGCGCAAGTGAGAAGTTCGACTGGCGCAAGGGCTTTCGCTTCTCCACCTACGCCACCCTGTGGATCCGTCAGGCGATACAGCGCGGCTTGGAGAACTCGGGGCGGACCATCCGACTACCGGTCCACGTCGCTCAGCGTTCTCGCAAGGTCGGCCGCGTGGAGCGCGAGCTGACCGTGCGCCTGGGACGCGATCCCACTATCGAGGAGGTCGCGGCCGAGGCTCAGCTTCCGGTCGAGCAGGTCGAGGAGGTTCGCGACCAGCGGGCGGCACTGGTCTCACTCGACCAGCAGGTGGGCGAAGACGCTGATACCGCACTCGGTGACCTGTTGCCCTCCGACCAGGAGGCTCCCGACGACACCGCGTGGGAGAACGAGCGTGAGCGGATCGTGCAGGAGGCGATCGCGCAGTTGCCCGACACCGAGCGTCACGTGATCACCCTGCGCTTCGGTACCGGCCGCGAGGAGCCTCAGACGCTCACCGCGATCGGCAAGCGCCTCGGCTTCTCAGCCGAGCGCGCGTCACAGCTCGAGCAGCGCGCTCTGCGCAAGTTGGCCGAGTCGACCGACCTGGCCGCTCTGCGCGAAGCCGCCTAGTTTCCGTCACCGGAGGGGCCCGATGGTCTGGGCCCCTCCCCCGCGTGTGCCGCGGTGAACGTGTGGTTTAGGCCCCGTTGACCGATGCGCTGGTCCCGCCGGGCCGACGGCGAGCGTTGCTCGCCCCGGCGCGGGACCGAAGAGGAAGTACGCTAGCGAAATCCCTGATGCGCCGGTGAGCCCCTCCGAGCAGGAGACGCGCGGGCAGCGCGTCAACCGCGAGCTGATCGAGTTGCTCAACGAGATCCGGGTCGTCCTACCCGGCGTGCAGGTGCTGCTCGCGTTCCTGCTCGCCGTGCCGTTTGCGCAGCGCTTTGAGAAGCTCAGCGCGCTGCAGCGAGAGGTCTACTTCACCACGGTGCTGCTGACGCTCCTCGCCACGGTGCTGCTCATCGCTCCGTCTTCGTTTCACCGGCTGAACTTCCGCCGTCGACGCAAGGATCAGATCCTCTTTGTGGCCAACCGACTCATGATCGCGGGCACGTTCGTTCTCGCCCTGTCGCTCACCGGGGTGGTCATCCTCATCGCCAGCGTCCTCTACGCGACGGCCGCGACGATCGCTACGGGCGTGGGCGCGCTGGCCCTGATGGCCTGGTTCTGGTATGGCCTGCCCATCAGCCGTCGGCGCGCCATGACCTCTGAGGAGCTCGAGGCCGGCGACGACCCGTTGCTGGCGCGATTCCCATCGCGCGCGGAGGATCGCCAGTAGCCCCCTTCACACGGGCTCGGTGTGGATGACCACGTCGATGATCCCCGGTTGCTCGGCCCGCACCCGCTGTTCGATCTCGCTGGCGCGCTCGTGGGCCTGAGTGAGGGTCGTCTGCGGCCCCATGCCCAGGGTCAGGTAGGCAAGCAGGCCTCGTTCGGTACGCCGGAAGCGCAGCTCACGGGCGTCAGCGCCGGTCAGCTGGCGCACCACCGCGGCGACCGCTTCGCTTTCGTTTCCCACCTCGCGCGCAGGGACGGCCAGGCCGGGAGCAGGATCATTGAGCGGCTCGATGTGGCTGTGCACGCCTACGACCTCGGGCACCGCCAGGCGAATGGCCGCCTCGACCTCGGTGGCGATGTCGTGGGCAGCCTGCAGCGTGAGCTCGCCAGGCACCTTCAGGTGCAGCGCGAGCTCAGTGCCCGCTCCGACCTGCAGGACGGCCACGTTGTGCACCTCGCGCACCTCGGAGATGCTCAGCGCCGCGGCGGTCGCACGCTGGCGCAGGGTGCCCAGGCTGGCCTCGGGCTCGACGTGCACGATTACGTCGCTGCCGGGCAGCTCACTCTCGATGGCCTCCTCGATGGCGGAGGCGATGGCGTGGCCCTGGGCGAGCGCCGAATCGGCCTCTACGCCGACCACCACATCGGCGAAATGCCGCCCCCCGGCTTCGCGCATGCGCAGCCGGCGCAGCGACACGGCCTGGTCCATGCCGCGGATCGCCGCCCGCGCGCGATCCTCCGCCCCCCCGGGGGCGCGATCCATGAGCACGGCCACGTTGCTGCGCATCAGGCGCCCGGCCGAGAAGAGCACCAGCGCGCCCACGAGCAGGGCGGCCACCGAATCCGCGGCCGGATAGCCCGCCCGAACGACCAGCAGGCTGACGAGCACCGCCACCGAGCCCACCATGTCCAGGGTGAAGTGAAGTGCGTTGGCGGCGAGGGCCGCGCTTGCGTAGCGGCGCGAGCCGCGGCGGGAGGACAGCGCGCGCCCGGCGTCCACCACGATCACCACCCCCACCACGGCCAGCACGTACCAGTGGCTGTCCACGCGCTGCGCCCCAGCGGCCAGGCGGCTGACGGCCTCGGCGGCGATGGCGAGGCTGGCGACGACCAGGACCCCGCCCTCGGCCAACGCTGAGAGGTGCTCGGCCTTGCCGTGACCAAAGGGATGGCCGCGATCGGCCGGACGCACGGCCACGCCGATGGCCAGAAAGGTGAGCAGAGCCGCCACCAGGTCGGTTCCCGAATGGACGGCCTCGGCCACCAGGGCCAGGCTGTGGGCGAGCAGGCCGACCACCAGCTTGAGGGCGACGAGCGCCAGCGCGGCGACGACGGACACCAACGCGGTGCGCTGCTGGGGAGCGATCGCGCGCATGCGCACGAGGGTATCCGCCGGCTCCGCGCCCGTTGGGGTGCAGACCGCCCCGGTCTAGATGCTGGTGAAGTCCAGCGGACCGCCCTGCAGCAGGGCGTTGGCCTTCGCGTTGAGCACGGTGAAGTCGCCGGTGAAGATGAGCACGCCCATGGCGACCAGCACGACGCCCCCGACTGCGATGACCACCCCGAAGTGGCGCTTGACGTGGGCAAAGGCAGCGGTCATGCGTCCGAAGGCCAGCGCGGTGGCCAGGAAGGGGATGGCCAGGCCGGCGGAGTAGAAGGCGAGCAGCAGGGCACCGTGTAGGGCTGAGCCCGACCCGGCGGCCGCTCCCAGGATCGCCGCCAGCGTCGGTCCCACGCACGGCGTCCAGGCCACCGCGAAGGCGGCTCCCACCAGCACCGGCCCTCCGCGACCGGCGGCGCGCAGCAGCGCTTCCGGATGCCACTCGCGGTTGAGCCGCGTGACGAAGGGCGCCAGCACGAACAGCGCCCCCAGCGCGATGATCACCACCGCGCCCACCCGCTCGAATATGCGCCGGTTGTCGATCAGCGTGGAGCCGATCGCCGTGGCCCCCAGGCCGAGCAGGATGAAGATCGCCGAGAAGCTCGCCACGAACAGCAGGCTCGGGGCAAGCACGCGACGTGCGGGCGTGCGATCGAGTTGATCGGGTGAGACACCGATGACCGCCGACAGATAGCCTGGTACGAGCGGCAGCACGCAGGGCGACAGAAACGAAATGAGTCCGGCGGCAACGGCGGCGAAGATGCTCACGCCGGTGGCCGGATCTGCGGATGCGGCGGCGATGAGGGGCATGCTGACCATTGCTTGCCTACAGGATCGCGCACGGTGGCCTCCCGTCCCGCCAAGGCGGCTCAGACCCAGTCTGGGCGCGACCGCCCGACCCAGGGGCCGAGCCTCACGGCGGGCCGACCCCTCAGCGCACGTGGCGGTAGAGCGCGGCCAGGCGCTGCGCCGGCAACCCGGCCAGGTACAGCCAGCGGATGACCACCCAGCTGAGGATGGTGCGCGCGATACCCAGCCGCCGCCAGCGACGCGACGAGGTCAGTGCCGGTCCGGGCAGGCACAGCGTCCGGGCCGGCGCGGGCAAGCGCTCCAGGCGGCGCACGAGGTCGTAGTCCTCCATGATGGCCAGCGCGCGAAAGCCGCCCAGCCGCCTCCAGGTGCCCACGCGCAGCCAAATCGCTGAGTCGCCGTAGTAGACGCCCGTGCGGCGCTGCAGCGCGTACCAGTGCCCCAGCACAACCGAGAAGCGGTCTTCCCCGTCAAAGCGCAGCGCGAAGTTGCCCCCGACGACATGGGGATGACCGAGCGCCTGGCGCAGCGTTTCGTAGGCGCCCCCGGGCAGCCGGGTGTCCGCGTGTAGGAAGAGCAGCGCGTCCCCGTGGGCCGTGGCCGCGCCCGCGTTCATCTGGGCCGCACGGCCCCGGGCCGCATGCACGAGACGCGCAAACGGCGCGCGCGTGCCCCGCCGGCCGACCACCTGTTGGGAGTCGTCTCGCGAGCCTCCGTCGGCCACGATCACCTCCCAGCGACCGGGCAGCGCCGCCAGGTGATCAAGTAATGCGGGTAGCTGCGCCGCCTCATCGAAGGTGGGCACCACCACCGATACCAGCGGATGGGTGTTCACGACGTGGACTCCCGAGTGTCTTGCGCCTCGCTCAGCACCGCGCGCACCTCCCCCGGGCAGAGCGGATCGGCCAGCAGCGCGCGGACGGCCGAGGGGCTCTCCAGGGTGCGCTCGGAGTGCAGCAGGCCAATGCGCAGGCCGTGTTGCTGCGCGGCGTGCAGGCCGGCGGTCAGCAGGTCTGAGTCAGGTCGCTCGCGCCCCAGGCCCAGCAGCGACGGGTCGGGACGGCTCGCTGCAGCGAGGTACCAGCCACCCCCCGTTGCCGGCCCGTAGCTGACCTGACAGCCGGCGGTCATGTCCTGAAAGGCGGCATGCGCGTGGGCTGCGCGCAGAGTGGGTAGCGCGCAGTCGACCAGTATCACCGGCCCCGACCCCAGGTCACCCGCCCGCGCACACGCTCGCGCCGTGCGCTCCGAGGGGGTCGAGCCCGCCAACCCCCACACGCTCAGCTGCGGGCCGGCCAGCGCGCGCATCTCATCGCCCGCGCTGAGCGGCCAATAGCCCAGGACGGCGCGTCCGGGCGCCGCATCAGCGGCCCAGCGCGTCTCGCGCGCGACCAGCACCCGCTGCAGGCACTGACGGCCCCGCGCGCCCAGCACCGGATCCAGCGCTCGGGGTCTCCTGAGTAACGGCGCCAAAACGGCGGGCGATGCTACCGCTAACGCGGATTAGGAGCGTCTCACGGAGCGCCGTGGACGCTTCGTGACGTCGGCGACGTCGATGTTGAGCGTGCCGTAGGGGTTGATCGGTTCGTAGTGGCCGGGGCTGAGGTGGCTGATCGCTTCGCCGCTGACGGGGTGCCCGTCGGCTCGTTGGGCCGCGATGGCGTCTTCGAGGTAGCCGGTGGTGAAGAGAACGCAGGCGTTGACGACGAGGCTGTGGCAGTGGGCCTGGGTGGTCTGGTCGTCGTGGCGGGGGTAGCGGACTTTGCCGCGGTGGGCGAAGAAGATGAACCGGCGCAGGTCGTTGAGCGACTCGCCGAGGTTGAGCTGGCGGCCGATCCGGCGGCGGAACGCCTCGTCGGTGAACCAGCGCAGCGCGTGGACCGTCCTGAGGAGCTTGCCGTACTCGAGCATCGCTTTGGCGAGCGGGTGCTGGCGCGAGCCGGCGTGGAGCTTGGCGATCAGCAGCGCCGCCGAGACGTAGCCCAGCTTGAGGGATGCGCCGATGCGCAGCAGGTCTTCCCACTTCTCGTCAATCAGGTCGATCTGGGCGTGGTGCTTGAGCAGCGGGCCAGCGAGCGGCCAGCGCTCGTAGTGGCTCGCCGCGTGCGGCCGCCAGAGTCGCTTCTCGGTGAGCTTGGCGATCCGCGGCGAGAGCCGCAGGCCAACGGCGTCGAACAACGCGAACGTCGCCAAGGTCTGGCCGTGGCTGTCGGTCGCGTGCTCGACGATCGCCAGCTCGCTCGTGTTGCCGAGGATCTCATCAAGGGTGTACGTGGCGTCCCGCTCGGTCGAAACGATGATCTGGGTCCCGAACGTCGTGTACTGGTCGGAGACGTGGGTGTAGCTCGTGACGCCCTCATCGACGAAGTACCGCGAGAGCGCGCGGGCCGTCAAGGATTTGCCGCGCATCGGCAGCCGCAGCCCGTCGGAGGAGGACAGCGTTCCGCCGCCCAAGGCGCCGGCGAGGGCGTGGCGGTGGTGGGCGTTGATCATGTCGGCGTTGGCGGGGCGCAGCGTCTCTTCGCGCAGGTACCACTGGGTCGTCCAGTCGAGCGTGTCGACCGAGATCCCGGTCAGCTCGGCCATCCGCGAGGTGCCGTAGTTGCAGGCCTGGGCGATGATCGCCGCGTAGAGGTTGCGGCGATGCTCCAGCTCCGGCACACGCGGCTTGGCGCCGCCGGCGTGCGTGAGGTGTTTGCTCCAGTGGGCTTTGAGGTCTGTCTCGATCAGCAGCTCGGTCAACGGCAGACCGGGCAGCCGTGCGACGACGGCGTCACGCTCGGCCAGCACCGCTGGGTCGACGGCCTCGGCAGCGAGCGGGCTGAGGTGCAGCTCGCCGTGCTCGTCGAGGCGAACCGGACCGTCCGGGTCGGCGAGCAGCAGCTCGAGATCGTCGAGGTAGCGGGCGATGTCGGCGTCGATTGCCGCGAGACGCTCAGCGAACGTGCCCGGCATCCCGGTGAGCGCGAGCGCCTCCTCGCGCTGCGCCGGCCAGTCCTCGACGGGGATGAGGTACGAGGCGGGATTCGCGTAGCGGCGGGATCCCTCGACCCAGATCTCGCCGGAGCGCAGCGCGCCCTGGAGCGCGAACAACACGCACAGCTCCCAGTAGTGCTTGTGGAGGTTCTCCTCCCCGTCGGCCCGCGCCCGCTCGAGGTAGGGCCGCCAGCGGGCGGGGACGAAGCTGGTCGGCGCTCCGTCGGGGACGTGCCGCAGGCCGTCGGCGTTCATCGCCTGCAGCAGCTTTACGCCGTCGAGCACGTCGCTCGGTGTAACGCTCGCGGCGAACGACAGGGCGGCGAGGACTTGCGGCGCGAACGCGCGGACGTGGGAGTAGGACGCCTCGACGAGCGCGAGGTGCCCACCGTCACGCGGTAGCCGCTCGTCCTCGCCGCGGACCGCCCTGGCGAGCCGCTCGGGCCCGAGGTCGCGCAGCGCCGCGCCGACGGCGGCGTCATCGCGGTCGGTGTCGAGGACGACGTCGAGCATTTCGTCGAGCAGGATCAGGCGCCCGACGTCGGCTGCGACGAGCTCGGCCTGGCGCACGGCGAGGCGGTCGCGGGCGCGGCCGTCGGTCCCGGCGAGCGCCTGATCGAAGAGCCGCACGAGCTCGTCGACGATCTCGGTATGGGCGGCTGCCAGCGCGGCCAGCAGGATCGGGTAGCGCCGTTCGGGTGCCATCTGTCGCAGCGCCCGCGGCGTCGAGCGCCGCGCGATCATCGCGAGCTGACGCAGCCGCTCCGGCGGAATCGTGCTGAGGTCCAGGCGGTCGGCGCCGAGGCCACGCAGGTAGGTGAGCTTCACGAGCTCAGCCTTGACCGACTCCGGGGAGGCGCCCGTCGCGCCATCCCCGAGCCACACGAGCGGCGCGACACCAAGATCGGGATCGGTGACCACCAGCGCGTCGAGACGACCGCAGAGGTCGGGGATCAGGACCGGCTGGAGCCGGCGGTGGATCTCCTTGGTCGCCGCGGCTCGGGCGGTGGCGACGGCCCGCATCAAGCGGTCCGGGCCCGGACGAGCGATCTTCTCGGCCTGGAGGTAGTCGAGGGCCTGACGGAACAGGACCGCCTGGGTGTCGTGCTCGAGCGCCCGGACCTTGAGCCAGTTGCCGAGCACACGCCACTCGCCGGCTCCGCAGGTGCGCCACCCCGCCCGCGCGATCGCCGCCTGGGCGTGCTCGCGACGCGACCTCTCGCTGACAAGCTCGACGTAGCGCCCCAGCTCGCCAGGGGCGACCCCGAGCCGTTGCGCGAGGCGCTCGACGACCTCGATCGGCGTGGCCGTCAGCTCGCCGGGGATGAACCCAAGGAACGGCAACGCACACAGCTGGACGGCGAGGCCGAGGCGGTCGGCCGCCGCACGCGGGGAATGGAAGGACCGCACCCACCGGAGATCCTCGAGCGACAGCGTGAAGAAGGCCGCGAGGTCGCTGCGCGCGACCTCCTCTGGCCAGCTCGCGAGCTGCTCAACCTCCCGGTCGGAGAGGATCCGGCTCGGCATGCGCGCTCAGCGGCCCGCGCCGTCAGATCTCGACGAGGATCGCTTCGAGCGCCGCGTCCCGGTCTGCCGCCGACGGGAGGCTGTAGCGGCGCGTCGTGTCCAGGCGTCGGTGACCGGCGATCTCCGCGACCAGCACCACGTCAGCGCCCGAGCGGATCAGGTTCGTCACCGCCGTATGGCGAAGCGTATGCGCCGACAGCTCGAGCCCGGCGTCCTTCGCGAGTCGCCGGATCACGAGGTCGATCGCGCGGGAGCTCATCCGGGTCCCCTGCCGCGAAAGCCACAGCGCCTCGACCTCGCCCGCCGGCCTCGCTTGGGACCACTCGTCGAGGGCCTTTCGGCACGCGCTGTTCAGGGGCACCTCGCGGTAGGCGTCGCCCTTCCCCGCCCGTACGCGGACCATCCCGCGGCGCGCGGTCACCGACACGTCGGCCAGCTCGAGGTCGGCGAGCTCCGAGAGCCGCAGCGCCGTGTAGAAGAAGACCGTGGCGATCGCGCGGTCCCGCGCCGACGGCGAAGCCTCCACCGCGCGAAGGAACCGCCGCTGCTCGCCTTCGGCCAGCGCCCTCGGTGCGAGCTGCGGCAGATCCTCGCGCGGCACCTCGGGGCGCCCGGCGCCGAGCGAGCGGTAGAAGTTGTCGATCGCTGCCAGCGCCTGGTTGACCGACGACGGCGCCCAGCGCGCCTCGGTCTTCACATGGCGTTTGTAGTCGCGCACCGCCCAGTCGCGGACATGCGGATCAGACAGCGCCCGCGCCCCGTGCTCGGAGGAGACCAGCCAGCCGAGGAACCGCGCGACCTGCGCCGCGTACGCCTCGTGGCTGCGCGTGGCCAGCGCCTGGCGCGCCAGCCACGCCCGGTACGTGGCGAGGAGCGCGTCGACGTCCACGGCCTCCTGCGGAGCTGTCTTCGGGGCTCTGGGCATCTCGTCCTTCTGTTATTGGAAGCGATTTCGGGGCCCTGCGAGGCGTCCCGACCCACATTAGTAGAAGCTCGGGACGGTTGGGCTTCCACTAAGGACATTTAGACGCGGCAGCCTCAAACTACGCTACTCTCGCCGTGGAGCTATCTCGCCGTCGCTCCGCGAGCGGCATTCCAACCTGAGAGGTAGGCCACGGTCCGTTTTCCCAGACTCCAACCGCCTGCGGCCTGCTGCTGAGCTTACAAGTGGTTCTTGGTGCGTACGAAGGGCTAAGGATGACGCGCGCGAAGGCGGGCTGGTCAAGCATCGGCCGCTCAGACACGATCCGCCGTGAAAGGGCGTCCGCCTTCGCGCCGCTGTCGGCCGCTGCTCTCGTACTCGCAGTAGCAGGATACGGAGCCACGGCACACCGCGCCGTGGCTATGTCGGGGACGGCGCGCGTGAGCTCCACTCGAACCTGCTTGGAGCGAGCTGGCTTTCGGACCAGTGGCGGGCATACCCCAGGCGTCGATCGCGGCAGCGCGTCCTATGAACTCGTTGCCAACAAGCGTACGGGGATCGGGGTCTTCCTGGGCTTCTACGACACCGTGGGACAGGCCACGACTGGCGCCGCTACGGCTCGTGTCAACGCGAGGCGCTTCCACGGACTAGTCGAACGGCGTGGCCGTGTGACCGTGGTATGGACGGCGCAGCCGAGTCGTCACGAACGTCAGGCCATCCAGCGGTGCCTAACGTAACGACGACAGCACCTGGGGATGGCGCTCGGATGAACCGACGTGCGGCCGTCTTGGCCCTCGCCGCGTTCTCTTGGGCGCTCGCGCTCGTGCCCGCGGCCTTCCTCGTTCCGGTCTACAGCGGCACGTCTAGTAGCAGCACGGGCTCCGGCCAGACGACTACAGCCGTCTCATCCTCATTGATTGGCGAAAACGGCTACGGGATCCTCTGGATTGTCCTGTTGCCAAGCGTGCTCACCGCGATCTCCGGACTGGCCTTGCACTGGAAGCGATCTCGGAGCAGCCAACTAGCCGACTGGATAGCGCGGATCACCATGACGCTGCTTGGCGTCGTGGTTCTGCTCGGTGCGTTCTCCGTTGGGCTCTTCGTGCTGCCTAGTCTTTTTCTGCTCCTCTGGGCTACTCGGCTCACGCCGTTGCAAAGGCAGCCTCTCGCCTGAGCTTTGCCCGTGAGTTCGAAGGTCAATCGCGACACGATCGACCACAGCGACCGTGAGGAGGCGGCCACGTAACGTACCCGGCGACGGAGGACGGGACGACACCCTGGTCGGGGTGTGTCGCCTAACGCTGGTTAGAGGAAGCATTGCCCGCCGTTTGGACGCCGTTACTCAGGAGACCCCGCTCCTAAAGGGAGGGCGTCCGACTTTCTGTGTAAGCGCTGTGGGTGAATTATACCGGTGACTTCCCGAGGGTGTGCGTGTGATGTCAAAGTTCGGTGTCGGGGAGCCGGTCGCCGAAGTGAATTTTGAAGGCGACGAGCGCCGAGTTCCAGTTGTAGGTGTGCCGCCATTTGCGTTGCGCGCGGGTGATCGCGAGGTAGAGCAGCTTGCGCGCGGAGTCCTCGCTGGGGAAGCTCCCGCGGGTCTTGATGATCTTTCTGATCTGGCGGTTCAGCGCCTCGATCGTGTTGGTGGTGTAGACGACTCGGCGCAGGTCCGGCGGGAAGGCGAGGAATGGCACGATCCGTTCCCAGTGCTCGATCCAGCTGGCCGAGATCATCGGGTACTTCCAATCCCATTTCTCGGCGAAGCGCTCGA
>JAABUQ010003309.1_pt1 | contig 29864 bp, 28 predicted proteins | sample 5560001 | NCBI WGS metagenome assembly JAABUQ01 (sample SAMN10711888, study PRJNA513371) | rock metagenome | isolation source: Antarctica rocks | place: Antarctica: Victoria Land, Finger Mt nord | collected 2015-12-18 | reverse complement strand
CGATTCGAGAGTATCTCGCGTATCATAATACGGCAGCCAAACCGTTCGTTTGGACTGCTACGGCCGACGCCATATTCTCGAAAATCGTCGGCGTTTCTTTAACGAACTCGTGAATCATCACACTAGATATGCGCGTCTATACGGCGACGATCAAGGGCGCTCTGGACGATCTTCGTGCCAAGACCGCACGGTCGAAGCTTTACGATCCAAAATCGTATGCTTTTCGAGCGCATACGCCGCGCGGTTGTATCGGCGGAACATTGTCGACGGCATCGTATACCGCAGCGTTCGGCGTCGCGAGGGCGAATGCGTCGCGGTCTTTCGGCCGGCGCGAGTGTCGCAATGCCGCGTTCCGCACCACCTGCAATACCGCTTTGAAGACTTCCGTCTGATCGCGGTGTACCACCTCAGCGTCCGAGAGCCGTAGCCGGCATGCCGGCCGTGCGCGATTACTCCACCGTCACCGTCTTGGCGAGATTGCGCGGTTGATCGACGTCCTTGCCGTCGATGTCGGCAATATGGTACGCGAGCAGTTGCAGGGGCACGATGTTGACGATCGGCGAGAGTAGTTCGTCGACCTTGGGCACCCAGAAGACGTGATCGGCCAGCGCGGCCGCCTCATGGTCGCCGTGGTTGGCGACGACGACCGTAATGGCTTCGCGCGCTTTGGCCTCGGAGATGTTGGAAAGCATCTTCTCGCGCACGCGGCCGTCCGTTGCGATCGCAATGACCGGAACGCGTGGATCGAGCAGCGCGATCGGACCGTGTTTCATCTCGCCCGCGGCATAGCCCTCGGCGTGAATGTAGGAGATTTCCTTGAGTTTGAGCGCGCCTTCGAGCGCGGTCGGAAAGTTGACGTAACGCCCGACGAACAGTGCGCTCTTGGCCTTGCGTAGTTTTTTTGCGACCTTACGAATCTCGTCGGATGCGTTGAGGCAGAGATCGATCGCTTCGGGCAGCAATTTGGTGTTGCGCGCGATCTCGCGCAGGCGCTCGATCGGGACATCATGCATGCGCAGCCGGATGCGGGAGAGATACAGCGCGAACAGCACCATCGCGACCGCTTGTGAAACGTAGGTTTTGGTCGCAGCAACACCGATCTCGGGACCGCCGCGCGTGTACAGGATACCGTCGGCCAAGCGCGTGAGGTGCGAGCCCAAGACGTTGCAGATGCCGAGCACGGGCGCCTCGGACGCCTTCGCGATCTTGACCGCTTCGATCGTATCGGCCGTCTCGCCGGACTGCGACATCGCGATCGTCAAGGTGCGCGTATCGAGCACGCGGTCACCGTAGCGAAACTCGCTGGCAAGTTCCATCTCGACGGGCAGCTTGCACAACGAGCGCAGCAGAAACATGCCGACCATGCCGGCATGGAATGCCGTGCCGCACCCGGTGATGGAGATCTTAGTGATCGCGCGCAGCATGTATTCGTCGATATGGAGTTCGGCAGCGAGCTGCGAGTCGCCCGATTCGTCGATGCGTCCGGCCAGGGTGTCCTTGACGACGCTCGGCTGGACGAACATCTCCTTGAGCATGAAGTGCTTGAAGCCGTCTTTTTCGGCCGAGGTTGCGTCCCACATCACCTGGGTGATCTCGCGCTCGAGCGGCTTGCCCTCGAAGTTGGTCAGGTGGTAGCCGCCGCGGTCGACGACGACCATCTCGCCTTCGCGCAGGATCACTTGCTTGCGCGTGTATTGCAGAATCGCGGGCGTATCGGAGGCGATGAACATCTCGTCGTCGCCGATTCCGATGACCAGCGGGCTGGCACCGCTGCGCGCGAAAACCAATCGCTCCGGTTCCTGGGCCGAGATGACTCCCAATGCGAATGCACCGCGCACCTCGCGCAGCGTGGTGCGCACCGCTTCCGCGAGGTCGCCCGTATGGTTCTCCTCGACCAGGTGCGCGAGTACTTCGGTGTCGGTTTCGCTCGCGAAGACATGGCCGGCGGCCCGCAGACGCTCGCGCAGCGCGGCGTAGTTCTCGATGATCCCATTATGGATCACCGCGAACGTGCCGCTGCAGTCCAGATGCGGGTGCGCGTTCTGATCGGAGGGCCGCCCGTGGGTCGCCCAGCGCGTATGACCGAGGCCGATCGAGCCGTGCAGCGGCTGCGTCCCCAGGCGCTCGGCGAGCCGCACCAGCTTGCCTTCGGCTTTCGAGCCCGCCAAGGTCCCAGCGCCATCGATGACGGCAATGCCCGCGCTATCGTACCCACGGTATTCCAAGCGCCGCAGTGAGTCCAAGATGATGGGCACGCTGTCGCGATGTCCGACGTATCCGACGATCCCGCACATGGTTGTTACTTGATGCCTTCGCGCACCCGTTTGTAAGGAATTTTGCCGTCGGACACCTCATGGAAGGCGGTCGACACGGGCTTGTTCGGATTCGCGTCCTCGGTCAGCGGCGGCGCGCCGTTGTTGAGTTGCTTGGCCCGCTTGGTGACCACGTTGACCAGAGTGAACTTGGAGTCGACGTGCTCAAGAAGCCCATCGAGATCCCCGAATACTGAATCGCTCATGCGTTTTCCACGTTCCTAAAAGTAGCGTCGTCGTAGTGATGGATGCGGAAGCGTTCGGCCCTGACAATCGCTTCCAAATCGTCGACCGCCGGCGGGTCGTCCTGGAACTCCGGCGGAGCCTGTTCGTTGATGATGACGTAATCGAAGTGCCGAATCGCTCCCAGTTCGCTGTGGGCGATCGCCAAACGCTCGGCAATTTCGTCACTGGACTCGGTGCGGCGAGCTGCGAGGCGCAAACGTAGGTGCGAAAACTTGTCGGGAAGCAGAAACACCAGGACCGCTTGCGGGAACGCCGCCTTGACGGCCAACGCCCCGTTGACCTCGGGCTTCATAATCACGTCGTATCCGTCGGCGAGGGTCGTTTCGACGAACGTCCGCGGCGTGCCGTAGAGATGGCCGTTGTATTCTTTAATTTCCAGGAAAGCGGCCGCGCGGACCTTGCTCTCGAACAGCTCGCGATCGAGGAAAAAGTACGCTTCGCCGTCCCGCTCGCCCAGGCGCGGCTCCCGGGTCGTGGCCGATACCGAATAGCGCAACCGCGGCACGCGGATCCGCAACGCATCGACCAGGGTATCCTTACCGGCTCCCGACGGCCCGGAAACGACGAACAGCAATCCCGGGCCGCGCATCAGTACCTTTCTGAACCTAGATGGGTGCATTTCGCACTTATGGGCTGGGTCCTGCCGGGCCGAGGCCGGGCGTGAAAGGGCGGCGGCTGTGGCTTGTGATCGCCGGCGGCGCCGTTTTGGTCGTCGTGGTGGCCGTGGTCGGGTTCGGGGGGGCGGTGCTGCGGGCCGGAATCTCGACGGCGGGGCATGCTGCTAGTTACGGCATCAGCTACCAACGTCTTGAGAACCGCGGCGGACGCTTGACCCTCATTGCGCCCGACGTCACGGGCGTTAACGGTGAGCCGTTTTTTACGGCGCGCAGGCTCGTCGTCGCCTACGATCTGCGCGACGCATTTCGGGGTCCGTACCTCTACGGTATCCATGGCATCGAAATCGACCGCCCCAAGCTGACGATCGTTCGGCACAAGGATGGCTCGTACAACTTCCGGTTGCCCAAACAAAACAAGACGCAGAAACCGCCGACGATTCCCAAGATTCGTTTACTTGTCAAGGACGGGTCGATCGGCATCATCGACGACACGCGCATCTTCCGTCACAGCCGCCGATTGGCATTCGAGAACATCCAACTCGTCGCCGACGTTGATCCGCACCGCAGTTCGCGCGCCGTCGGAGGGTTGACGGTTCTCGAGGACGGCGGTAAGTTTCCGTTCGCGGCCACGGGCACGTTCGATGAAGGGCTGGGCTATGAGAATAGCCGCATCACGGCCAAAACGCTAGCGCTTGCGCCGCTCTTCGACTACGCGGTCAATTCGACGTCGCTGCACGTCGCCTACGGCGTGCTCAACGACATCGAGGCCCGCGTTTACGGATTGCGCGACAAGAGCGGCGCGATGCGGCGCCACCTTTCCATCACGGCAAAGCTCGATCATTTTCAACCGTACCTCAACGGAATCGCCAAGCCGCTGCGTGATGGACGCGGCTACCTGCAAGTCTACGATCAAGGTCTCGCGATTCCCAAAGTCGACGGTTCGATCGCGGGCGTGCCAATTCGCATCGCGGGCGCGATCTATGGACTGCGTAAGCCGACCGTGCACCTCGGCATTACGGGAAGCGGCGATCTGAGCCGCCTCATTACGCTCTCCGATGCGTCCAAGAAGTTTCCGCTGGCGGGACCCGTCGCGTTCAAATTGTTCGTCGAAGGTGCTGCAACGCAGCCCTTGACGCTGATCACGTTCTCGTCGCCCGGCATCACGTATCGCACGCTCCCGCTCGACGACCCGCATGGGCTCGTCGCGCTGCAGGGTTCGCAAACGTCGATCATCGACGCCGGACTGCGCTATGACGGCATTTCCGTCGGCACGCGAGGCACCGTTGCGCTGCGCAAACATACCGACGTCGACGTGCTGGCGCGTGTCTCGGCTCCGGTGGCGCGCTTGCCGTACGGCGCGGACCTGCTCGGAGCGATGACGGTGAACGGCACGGTCGTCGCGGCAGGCACCGATGCGAAGCTCGCGACGTCGGGAGTCATCGCAGGTGCGACCGCGACCCAACAGCTTCTCGGAACGCTGGCAGTCAATGGCTCCGGGGAAGGTACCGTCGGGCCGATCACGCTCGACGGCCCCGGCGATCGCAGCATCTACGCGCGGGTCGCGCTCGATCGCCCGCACGCCGCGGGTGGGGCCGCGTTCGTCGCGCTGCACGACGTTACGCTCTCAACGAGCGCGCAGCAGCCGTCGCTGCCCGGATTCGTGCTGCCGCATGCCGCGCCGATCTCCGGCACGATCGACGGCGCGCTGGCGGGCGCGTTCGCCGGCAAACGTTTCGTGTTGGGCGGCGATGCGCACGCCCGTAACGTGGTCGCGCTCGGCTATCCGATCGATGATCTCACCTTCCACGGCAACGTGCGCAACGGCGCACGCATGCAAGCACAACTACGCTATCGCGGTTCGCTCGCCGAACTGGCGCGTGCGGGCGGCGGAAAGGTGGCGGCGCAGGGCCAGGTTGACATACCGGTCGACGTCATCGCGAACGGTCCGAAGTCCGTACTCGCCCAGATCACCGGTGCACGCTTCGAGGGCGCGAAGGTCGGCGGCGTGCCGCTCGAGGCGCTCGACGGAACGCTCGGAATTCGCGGTAAAGCGCTCGACGTTTACGCGGCGCGCTTGCGGTTGGCCGGGGAGGATGTGGTCGCGCAGGGCAGTTTTGGGAATGGCGGCACGCTCGACGTTTCGGCCGGCGACATTGATCTGGGCGCACTGCGTCGCGCGGGTCTGCCGGTAGAAGCCGGTAATCTGAGCGCGATCGCGCGGGTCGGTGGAACGGCGAGCGCGCCGATCGTCGATGCGGGTGTGGCGGCTAGCGACGTGCGTTCGACCAACGTACGCATTGCGCGCTTTCCGGTCGATGCCGGTACGACGCTTCATCTGGCGGGCGATACGCTGCGGCTGGGTGATGGCAGTCTGATTGCCGGCCCTGCAGTCGGCACGCTCGACGGCACGATCGACGGTCTGCGCGGTAATCCCAAGAATGTGCGCTACGTGCTGGCCGCCGACGTCGACGAAGCCGACATCGCAACCTTCGCGCAACTCTTTCATGCGCCGCAGTACCCCGAGGGCACGCTCGACGCAGACGTGCAGGTGAGCGGACGTGGTTCGTCCCCGTCGGTTTCCGGGCGCATTACGATTCCGGAAGGCTCGCTCAACGGGCTCGCCTATCGCGACGCCACCGCTGTCCTCTGGGGCAATGCGCAAGCCGTGCGCGCGCGCGGCGGCAGCGTGACGGTCGGCTCGTCGACGATCGGGTTCGACGGCGACTTCTCGAAGCGCGCGCAAAGCATCGCGCTTCGTGCGCCGCACATCGAGTTGACGGATTTCAACGACTACTTCAATTACGGCGATACGCTCGGTGGCCACGGCAGCTTCGCGGTTGCCCTGCAAAATGCGCCCGACCGGCTCGCGCTCGATGGGCGCTTGCGTCTGACCGGCACGCGCTTTCGGCGCTTCGAGCTCGGTGACGCGCGCGCCGATGCTGCAACGAGCGGCCGCACCATTCATACCGCGCTTGGCCTAGGCAGTACCGCGGGCCGGATTTCGGCGGGCGGCGACATCACGCTGGCGGCGCATCAGCCGCTGCACGACGCCCTGCACCGCACGTCGCTCGCACTCAATACGCGCGCGCAAGGCGTCGATCTCGCCGTCTGGCTTCCGGCGGCCGGCTATCAAGCTCCGATTGCCGGCAAGATCGATGCGAACGCGCGCATCGCCGGAACGTATCCCGACGTGGCGGCGAGCGCTCATGCAGCGCTGTTGGGCGGCCTCGTCGGCCGCATTCCGATTCGTACGGCGACCATCGACGCACGCGCCGCGCACCGTCGCGCCACCATCTCGAATGCCGTCTTGGCGGTCGACAATCTGCACGCCGGGCTGTCGGGTTCCGTCGGTCTGCGGCCGAGCGCTCCCCTCGCGCTAACGTTGACGGCGCAGAGCGGCGACGTCGGCGCGCTTGCGCACACCTTGACGGGGAAGACCTACGATGCATCGGGCGCGCTCGCGACGACGTTGCAGGTCACCGGCACGCTGCAGCAACCGCGCGTGCACGACACGCTCGACGCCGATCGCATCCGCTACGCTCGCTACTCGTTGCCGCACGCCCATGCCGATGTCGCGATCACCCGCTCGCGCGTGGGCCTCGAGGACGCAAGCGCCGTCTTGAACGGCGGCATCATCACGGCGAGCGGCGACGTGCCCCTGACGACCGGACGCCGCCCGACGATTGCGCCGAACGCGCCGCTCGCCTTCACGGTGGCCGCGCACGGCGTCGATCTGGCGCAGTTCGCCACGCTTTTTCCAAAGGGTACGCAGGCCGCCGGCATGCTCGACGGCGGCGTGTTGCTGGGCGGTACGCTCGCGAACCCGGGTTTGAGCGGGACGCTCGCCCTGACGAAAGGCTCGTTCGTCGGCCCACAGCTGAAGTCCAAAGCAAACGATGTCGTCGCGCAGTTGACCTTCGCGAAAACGACGGCAACGCTGCACGATACGCACGCGACTATTGGCGGAGGAACGATCGTCGCGAGCGGTAGCTCGTCGGTTCCAAGCCTGCGCCGTCCGGCGCACGACCTTGCAGGCCGACTGCACGTCGCACTCAACAATCCTGTCCTCGATGCGCCGGCCTTCTTCCGCGGCCGGGTCAACGGCGCGCTCGACATCACCCGCAGCGTCAGTGCTCCGATCGCTGTAGGCGGGAACGTTGCATTCAGTTCGACGCGTATTCCGCTTTCGGCGGTGTTCAATCCGAAGGCACCTCAGGCCGCGGCGGCGCCGCCGCTGCCGATCGCGCTCGATCTGGGCGTGGCCGTCGGCCGAGATGTGCGCGTGCAGGGCGGTCCGGTCGATATCGGCGGAACCGGCGACCTGCACGTCGGCGGAACGCTTGCCGCGCCGCAACTGGCGGGCGACATTACGACTGTCGGCGGCGGTACGTTCAACTTCTATCGTAACTTCCGCGTCGTCGACGGCAGCACCGTCAGCTTCGATCCGAGCGACGGCGTGATTCCCACCGTCGACATCAACGCCACGACGACGGTGCCCAACCCACCGACCGACCTTGCATTGACGATCACGGGCCCGGCAACGCAGCTCAACATCGCGCTCGCCTCGAATCCCGCGTACTCGCGCGAACAGATCCTTGGGCTGCTGGTCGGTGCGCAGGCGCTCGGCGCGGTCAATGGCGTTGCACAGACCGCACAGGGCGGCGGAGGGCAGAATCCCTTCCAGGCCGCGGCGCAAGGGGAACTGGGTACGCTGCTCACCCAAAACATCTTCGAGCCGTTCAGCTCACAAATCGGCGGCGCGCTCGGTCTCTCCGACTTCGCTTTCAATTATCTGCCCGGCGGCGGCGTCAACATCGGCGCGACGCGCAAGTTGTTCGCCAACGTCAACTTCGTGTTCGCCGAGTCGTTCAATTACCCGCCGCGACAGAGCGTCGGTCTGACCTTTTCCAACAGACAGAACACGACCGCGGCGCAGTTGACCTTTTTCACCCAACCCGGCGCCAATAGATTCGGGACGCAACCCGTCGCATTCGGAACGACGAACCTCTCCGTGGCGGCAGCCGAGCCGGCCAACGGCGATCAAGGCGTCTCGTTCTCTTTACAACGTAAGTTCTGAGCGGCTAACTTGTCAGGAAAGAGCCGGCTGACTGGCTGCCGTAACGGCAACCCGTTTGAACCCACTGCAACGACGCGAAGGAAACGGTGTAGGTAACGTTCGGTTTGAGGCCCGAGATGCTGGAAGAATATCCGTAAAGGCCCGCGATCGTAAGATGCGTGTGTTCAAGCGGGGCGAGCCCTCCAGCGGTGATCGTCGTTCCATCGCTTCCCGATAAGATCGGCGTGCCGGCAAAGGTGGGGAAGGTGGCGGGGTTCGTCTGCGACGGTCCATTGGCTGCTGAAAAGTACAAGAACGTGGCCGTGGTGGGATACGGGCTGGGCGCGAGTGGCAATCCATAATTGATCGGCGTGCTGCCCGTCGAATAACCCGCGATCGTAAGCTTTTGAGGTGATTGGCACGACGGCCCACTGGTGCCACCGGTGCTGCCACACGCCGGCAAGATAAATGCGACAAGAAGTAAGAGATAACGTGCACGCATGTATGCCTCCTTAGCTGATTATCGCGAGCCGTTGCGCCGTCGCGCCAATGTGACGGTCGCCACCGCGGCGGCGATTGCGGTGGCGGCGGCGGCTGTTTTGAGGTGGTCCGGCGGCGGTGGGGGCACCGAAACGACACCGCGCTCGTCTGCGACCGCCGCCTGGGCGACGTAACGTCCTTGGCGTGGCGGGCGTAAGCGCCGCGCGAAGTCAGTCAACGCCGGCGAGACATCCGGCCCGCTCAGCGGCGGCCCGTGTCCGGCGCTCACAACTACCGGCCGCAGCTCGGCCAGACGCGCGACGCTCGACTGCGCCGCGCCCCAATCGGTCGTGAACGGCGCGGGCGGCCGGCGAAACTCCGCCTTCTGCACGACCATACCGAGGGCCGAGTCTTGGTTCACGGTTGCCAATGCATCCCCAGCTAACAGCGTTCGATCCGCCTCGCGCCAGAGTGAAATGTGCCCCGCGGTATGACCCGGCGTGTGTACGGCGCGCCAACCCGTCATTGCAGGAACGGTGTCATCCGTGGGAAGCGCGCGGACGCGGTCGCTGAAATCGTAGCCGTGATCCGGAAAGGTGCGTGCCATCATCGCAAGTACACCACCCACCGTCGGATCCTTCGGCGGATAGTCGGATCTGCCGCGCAGATACGGCATCTCGAGCCGATGCGCATAGATCGGCACGTCCCAGTCCGCCGCAAGTGCAAGCGCCGAGCCGGCGTGATCGAAGTGGCCGTGTGTCAGGATAATCGCTGCAGGCCGAGCGTTGCGGCCGTAACGCCGCTGCGCCACTCGGCGAACCCACGCAGCACAGTGCGGCAGACCGGTGTCGACGAGCACCCACGACCCCTCCGAAACGTCGACCAGATACGCGTTGACGAACACGACCTCCACGCGAGCAACGCCCGGCGCGATCTCCGTGTCCTTAAGGGCGCGATTGGGGATGACGGAAGGCATTTCGGACAGCACACTCTGGCCTTTCCAGCTGGGGTCTAGCTAGGTGGAAAGTCTGTACCCTAATGGCGGCGCGACCAATGATCAAGGCAACGTGATCGTCGGTGAATTCAAGGGTCCTTTGCATACGGCATAGAGCGCCTGCGCGAATTGACGAAGAGCGCCGGGCTTCGCCTGCCGAGTTGCGAAGAGCGGGAGGTGTTCACCGACTGGATGATCGTGCGCCGCGTTGCGGTGGAGATCGACGTCGCGCTCAAGGGTAAACGTATTCGGAACGGCGGCCGTTTAAGCGACGGCCGCTTCGGCTTACACGTCGGTGATACGTTGCTGGTCATCGATGCGTTCGGCGCAACGCCGCTGGTCACGCTTGAAGCGCACGCTGCGTTGATGGCAGCTGAAGCGGGGTGGCCGCGCGCCGTCGCCGACGCACTCGTGGGCCTTCGCGTCGAAAGCGTGCGCGCGCGGCGCGGCGACCGATTGATCGCGTTCGAATGTTCCGCTCGCTCACGTTTCGGCGTGCGTAGCACGTACCGACTCGTCGCCGAACTCGTACCGCGCTTCGGCAACCTGGTGCTTCTGAAAGACGACACGGTCGTCGCGGCCGCCAAAGAATTTACGCGCGCCGAGAATGCGCGGCGGGCGACCGTCGTCGGCGAGCGGTACGAACCGCCGCCGCTCGCTGAGCCTGCCGCCGCGCCTGATCTCGCCGGCGCATTGCGGGAGCTGGAGTCGCAGACTTCACCAGCTATGCGCGAGCATGTGCGCAGAGCACTGCGCACGGAAGTGCCGCTCGTCTCTCCATTGATCGCCGATTCCGTCATTGCGGAGACAATTGCTGTTGGAGGCGCGGCAGCGTCCGACGGCCCAGCAACGGACAAGCCGTCGCTTGCCCAACGATGTCTTGCGCGTGCGCGCGCGATCGTCGAGGAGGTCGGCGAAGGACGGTACGATGACACCCAGGTTTTTGCATACCGCGACGGGTTGGATGTCGTGCAATGCCACATCGTTCCGTTGGCGCAGTACGCCGGACTCACAGAGTTGCGCGCACCGGCACTCCTTCCGTTGTTGCATGACGCGGTCGGGAGCATCGCCCGTCAGCGGACACGCGACGCATTCCGGATGCGCCGTGATAGCGTTGCGGCGCGGATCGCCAAACGCCGCAGTGCCCTAGCGGCCGAAAGACGCGCTCTCGAACGCGAGCGTGACGATGCTTCACAACGCGATGCTTTGCGTAGAGCTGGTGAGGCGCTGTACGCGCATCTGCTGGACGTGCCGGCCGGAGCGACGTCGTTCGTCCCCCCGAGCGACCCCGACGCCGTGATTTCACTGGATCCTGAACTCGATGCCAAGGCCAACGCCGCGGCCATCTTCAAACGCTATCGCAAGGCCGTCGCGAAACTCGCGCACGTTGAGAGCCGCCTCGCGGAGGTGACGCTGCGCGAAAACGGCGTCGATCAACTTGCGTGGGAACTCGAACGCGCCGAGCCGGAAACCATCGATGATGTGGTTCTGGCCGCCGAAAGTCTCGAGCGGCGAAAGAACGCACCCCAAGGGGCGCCCCGAGCCGGGCGCCCCTTCGACGTGCGCCTGGCCGACGATGCACGCGTCTACGTGGGCCGCTCGCCGCGCGGCAACGTGGACGTGACCTTCCGCATCGCGCGCCCTGATGACCTCTGGTTTCATGCGCGCGCGACGCCCGGCGCGCACGTGGTGCTGCACATCGATTCGCAGCGGCCGCCGACCGCCGACGAGCTCGACCGCGCAGCCGCCCTTGCCGCCTTCCATTCCAAGGCGCGCGGTTCCGAAAAAGTCAGCGTGGACTATACGCAGCGCAAGTTCGTGCGACGCCAACAGAACGCGCCGCCGGGCCTCGTGTGGTACACCAACGCTCGGACGTTGCTCGTGCGGCCGGAGAGTGGCCCAGCATGAGCGCTCGTCCCCAGCGTGCTTCGATCGCGCTGAACGAAGCGCGGCCCCTCTGGCAATCATTGCTGATTTTCCTCGTCCCGCTGATGCTCAGCAACGTATTGCAAGCCCTCGGGCAGACGGCAAACAGTGCCTATCTGGGCCGGATGATCGGGGTGAAGTCACTGGCGGCGGTCTCGGCCATTTTCCCGATCGTCTTCTTCCTCATCTCGTTCCTCATCGGTCTCGGGGCGGGGAGCAGCGTGCTGATCGGACAGGCGTTCGGCGCGCGCGACCATGTGAAGGTCAAGCAGATCGCGGGTACCACCATCGCGCTCACGATCGTACTCGGCATCATCGTCGGGCTTTTCGGCGGCATCTTTTCGCCGCAACTGCTGGCCGCGCTGCATACGCCGAGCGACATCATCGCCGTCTCCGCAAGCTACGCGCGGGTCACGTTCTACGCGATCCCGATTCTCTTTCTGTATCTCATGTACACGACGTTTCTGCGTGGAACGGGCGATACGCGCACGCCGTTTTACGCGCTGATCGCAAGCACGGCGTTGACGATGGTGTTGACGCCCGTCTTCATCAAGGGCTGGTTCGGACTGCCCGCGTTCGCGACCAATGGCGCAGCCGTCGGCAACATCGTGGCCGCAGCGGTAGCGCTTGCGGGGCTGCTCGTGTACCTGCGGCTCGTAAAGCACCCGCTTGCCTTCGATCGCGAAATGCTCGGAAATCTGCGGCTGCGGCTCGATCTGGTCGGCAGGATCGCGAAGATCGGCATCCCGACCAGCGTCAATCTCGTGATGATTTCACTCTCCGAAATCGCCGTGCTGTCGTTCGTCAATCGGTTCGGTTCGACCGCCGTCGCGGCGTACGGAGCGGTCAACCAGGTTGCGAGCTACGTGCAGTTTCAGGCCATCTCGATCGGCATCGCGGCCTCGATCTTCGGCGCACAATCGATCGGCGCCGGACGCACCGACCGCCTCGGCGCGATCGTCCGCAGCGCCGTCGTGCTCAACTATCTGATTGAAGGCGTCCTGATCGTGCTCGTCTACGCGTTCGATCAGAACATCATCTCGCTTTTCATCACCGCGCCCGCCACCGTTGCCATCGCGCGCGGGCTGCTGCTCATCACGCTCTGGAGCTACGCCATCTACGGTAACGGCCGCGTGCTCTCGGCGATCATGATTTCGAGCGGAACGGTCATCTGGCCGACGGCCCTCTCCATCCTGTCCATCTGGGGGGTCGAAGTACCGGTTGCATACATCCTTTCGCAGCGCATCGGCCTCAATGGAGTGTGGTACGGTTACCCGTCTGCGTTCGTCGCGGCGTTGCTGATGCAGCTCGGCTACTACTATTGCTTCTGGAAGCGCAAGCCACTCCGGCGGTTGGTGTAGAAGTGGCCCGCTATTGGCAGAACGCACGAGTGCGTGATCAGGGGAGCGATGTCCGATGGTAGCTTCTACGGCCCTAACCGACGCCGAACTCATTGAACTTTCCATCTCGAATTCTGGCTGGCGCGTGGAACGACGCGCCGGCGCGCTCGTTATGACCGCGCCGACGGGGACGTACACCGGCGTGCGCAACAACGAACTTGCCGTGGCGCTCGCTCCTTTCGCTCAAGCGCACAGTCTCGTCGGCGTAGACTCCAGCGGCGGCGTACGCTTACCCGACGGCGACGCGGTATCGGCAGATCATGCATTTCTGCGGGCGTCGGATTGGAACGCGCTCGATCCGCCTGAGCGCGAAGGCATTGCTTCGATCGTGCCGGTCGTGGTCATCGAACTCGTGTCGAAGAGTGACCGGCACAGAACGACCGCCGAAAAGTGCGAGCACTGGTTCGAGCAAGGAGTAGCGCTCGTGATCATGCTCGATCCCTACCGGCGAACCATTCGAGCGTGGGGCGACGTTCCGCCTGATTTCCCTGATCTGCTCGCGGCGGTGCAGTAAATGGACGGCGTCGATTTTCGGGATGGACTAAATGAGCATCTGGGCGCAATCGCTACGCGCGATATCGAACGATTCGCGGCCACGATAAGCCGCGACCCCGATGCACGCGTCATCGCGCCGGAGGGAACGGCAACGGTCGGCTACGATGCCATCGTCGCCGCTCATCGCGGCTGGTTCGCCGCTGATGAGCCTTGGACGTTCGAACCGCACATCGTTCTCATACGCGGGTCCGACACGCTCGGATTCGCGCTTCTCGATGTCGATTATCACGAAGGTCAATCCAAGCGCCGCTTCATGCTCTCGCTTCTTTTCACGCGTGAGGACAGCGCGTGGAAACTCTTGTACGACCAGAACACCTCGGCGTAGCGAAGTTACGGGACACGGTCAGGATACGTCCATTCCTTTGTCTCCCAATGGATTATAATCGGAACCGTGAGAAGGCGACGCTGGCAAATCGACTTGCGACCGGAGGATGAACTAACGCTCCTCCATGCCCGTCGGGCGCTGGCCGCGGAGGGCGATTCCGAAACGAGCCGCGCGCTCCTGGGACTTTTTGGCAGACTCGTCGCGGCGCGCCACCGGTGGCGCAAACAGCTCTCGATCAAAGGGCGCCGCCTCACGGCCGGCCAGCTGGTGTTCTCAATGGAAGCCAACGGCGATTCCATCGAGGACGCTGCGGAGGACTGGGACCTCAGCGTTGAGGCCTTTGCCGAAGCCGCCGACTACGTTTCACGGAACCGTGACCTGATCGAAGCAGAATTCGCCGAGGAGTGCCGGCGGACGGAGCCTTTCATCACGCATGCGCCTGCTCGTCGATGAAAGCGCTCAACGAAGTTTTTGGTGTCCTACTAAGGCACCATCCCGCGTAGCTTGTCCGGATCAACGATGATGACGTGGGCGGTGCGCATGTCGATGAGGCGTTCGTCCCAGAAGCGGTTGAGGGTGCGATTGACCGTTTCGCGCGTCGTTCCGATCATGTTCGCCATCTCTTGATTGGTCAAGCGCAGCGAAATGCGCGTTCCCGTGGGGACGCTCTCGCCGAAGCTCGTCATCAGATTGAGCAACAGTGACGCGAGCCGCGAGCGGATGTCCTGCGACGCGGTTGACGAGATCATCGCGTTGGCGGCGCGCAGCCGATCTGAGAGCGCGATGACCAGCAACCGGCCGATGCGCGGGCTGCGGTCGATCAGCGCCAGAAAGTCGGCGCGCTCGATCGCGCCGACTTCGACGTCGGTCAGGGTTCGGACGCTGGCGGCGCGCACGGCGGTGTCGAAGACGCTCATCTCGCCGAAGAAATCTCGCTCCTTGAGGATGGAGAGGATCGTCTCGCGACCGTCGGGCGCGATGCGGAAGATGGCAACCGAACCCGTCATGATCAAATAAAAAGTTTGTCCCGGCTCCCCCTCACGGAAAATCGTGTGATGCTTTGCGAAACGGCGCGTCGTGATCAGCTGCGCTACTTCGGAGAGTTCGGCCGGCTCGAAGTCGCGAAAGAGCGGGACGGTACGCAGCGAATCGAGACCGATCGTACGCGTCGACCCGTCGTCCCTGTGCCGGGGGATGATCATAGTCGGGGTATCGGCACCGGACGCCCCAGAATCAAGCACTTTGGGAAACGGCCCTCGTCGTGATGGACCGGCATGATTGAGCCGCGCATGAGGGCGCCCGTCGGCCACGAATCCCGTCTTTCCGTGGCGACCCTCTTCGACGCGGACCCGAGCACGGCGCTCAAACACCATTTCGGGTTCGATGCCTTTCGGCCGCTGCAACGGGAGATCGTCGACGACGTGCTCGCGGGACGCGACGTCTTCGCGCTCCTGCCGACCGGAGGTGGCAAGTCGCTCTGCTTCCAGCTCCCGGCGGTGATGGGCAGCGGGCTCACGGTCGTCGTATCTCCCCTGATCGCGCTCATGAAGGACCAGGTCGACGCCCTGACGGCCTCAGGTATCGCGGCGACCTACCTCAATTCGGCGCTGGACTGGAGCGACGTCCGTACGCGCATGCGCGGCCTCGAGGCAGGCGCCTATCGGCTGCTCTACCTGGCGCCCGAACGGCTCGCGCTGCCGCATGCGCTCGACGATCTGCAACGCTTGGGCGTCGCGCGGCTGGCCATCGACGAAGCGCACTGCATCAGCGAATGGGGCCACGACTTCCGGCCCGATTACCGCCGCCTGGCCGGTTTGCGCACCGCGTTCCCTGGGGTTCCGGTCCTGGCGTTGACGGCCACCGCGACCGAGCGGGTACGGCGCGACATCGTTACGTTGCTGGGACTGCGCGATCCGCGCTGCTACGTCGCGAGCTTTGACCGTCCCAACCTCTTCTACCGCGTCCTGCCCAAGGGGGACACCTTCGCGACGTTGCTGCGCTTCGTGCGCGAACGTGGCAAAGAGAGCGGGATCGTGTACGTCGCCAGCCGCCGGCAAGCCGACAGTCTGAGCGAAAAGCTCCGCGCCGCCGGCATCGCGGCGCTGCCGTATCACGCCGGGCTCGAGCCGTCCGCGCGGTCATACAATCAAGAGCGCTTTCGGCGTGACGATGCGCGGGTCGTGTGCGCGACGATCGCGTTCGGGATGGGCATCGACAAGCCCAACGTACGCTACGTCGTGCACTACGATCTGCCGAAAAATCTCGAAGGCTATTACCAAGAGACTGGACGGGCCGGACGCGACGGTCTGCCCGCCGATTGTCTGCTCTTCTACAGCGCCGCCGACGTCGCGAAACAACTGGCCTTCATCGATGAAAAAGAAGAGCGCGAACGCGCGCATGCACTCGCCGGACTGCGGCTGATGCAGCAGTACGCCGAAACCGCCGAATGCCGCCGCAGCGTGCTACTCGGACATTTCGGCGAAACGCTCGAGCGACAACCCTGCGACGGGTGCGACAACTGCCGTACGCCGCGTCTGCGCTACGACGGCACTATGTGGGCTCAGAAGTTTCTTTCCAACGTCGTTCGCGTGCGGCAAGCCGGCGGCTTCTCCGTCGGACTGCATCACCTCGTCGACATCCTGGTCGGCAAAGCGACGCAGAATGTCCGCGACTGGAATCACGACGCGCTCACGACGTTTGGAATCGGGAAAGAAGTCGCGCGCGAACGCTGGCTTGCGATCGGCCGCGAACTCGTGCGCCTCGGCCTCCTGCGTCAGACGCCGGGGTTGCGCAGTACCCTTGAACTGACCGATTCGGGCCGTCGCACGTTGCTGGAACGCGCGACGGTCTTGATGACCGCCGGGCCCGAGGCATCGGGCGGCGGGAAAAAACGCGCGGCATCGACATCACGCGCGCAAATCACCGACGGCGAAGGCGATATCGACCTTGCACTCTTTGAAGAATTGCGCGGCGTCCGGCGGCGTGTCGCCGACGAGCGCGACGTCCCCGCCTACGTGATCTTTCCCGACACGGCGCTGCGCGCGATGGCCCGCGACGTTCCGGCAAATGCCGGTGAACTGCGGCGCATCCCCGGCGTGGGCGACAAGAAGCTGGCCGGCTTCGGCGAGACGTTCTTAGCGGCTATCGCGGCGTTTCGCGTCCGCGAAGGCACGAGCGACGACACGTAGGCGTGTCGACGTACCGCGCCTCCGACGGAGCGACGCTTACGTATCTCGATCGCGGCCCGCAAGGCGATATGCCGCTTCTTTTCTTGCACGGCTGGCTCGGCGCCGGTGCGATTTGGACGCTCGTGCTCGACGAACTGGCGCAGCGCCGGCGCACGATTGCGATCGACATCCGCGGCTTCGCCGGTTCGCATGCAGCGCCGGGTCCATATACCGTCGACATGTTTTCGAATGATCTTTCCGATCTGCTGGCCGCGCTCGATCTCGACCCGCTCGTCGTCATCGGACATTCGATGGGCGCGGCAATCGCGCAACGCTTCGCCATCGATCGTCCGGACGCCGTCGAAGGGCTCGTGCTCATTGCACCCGTGGCGGCGCGCGGCCCGGAGTTTTCGCCGCGGCTCGAAGCAATGTTTCGCGCGACGGTCGGCAACGTCGAAAACACCAATGCGTGGCTCGCCAAATTGACGCATCGCGAACCGCCGCCGCACGTCACCGCGCTCCTGCGTGCGGCCGCGGCCATGGCGTCCCCGCGCGCGGCGCTCGAGAGTTTCGATTCTTGGTCGCGCCTGTCGTTCGAGGACGAGGCCGGCACGATCGATACGCCGACGTTGGTGATCGCGCCGGCCGAAGATCGTCCGATGACGCCCGATTGGGTTCGTTCGCGCGTGGCGGACGTGATTGCCGGCAGCCGGCTTGAAATCGTGGCCGATGCGGGGCACTACGTTCCCCTCGAGGCGCCCAAGGTCATCGCGGACCGCATCGAGGCATTCGTCGCATCGCTTTGACGATCGCGCACTGCCGCGTTCTGCACCTCACCGACACGCACATCGTGCGGCGCGATCGACGCTATTCGGGCATCGACACCGCTGCCTATCTGCGCGACGCGCTGACATGCGCGTCGCGCTCCAGCCGACGCCCGCATACGCCGTCGTAACGGGCGATCTGGTCAACGGTGGCAAGCGCGCGGAATACAAGCATTTCGCGAACATCATGTCGGTGCTCCCGATGCCCTACGTCGTCGTCCGGGGTAACCACGACGATCGCGATCGATTACGACAGACGCTTCCGCCCACGACGTTTGGAGGATCACACGACGAACGCATCCGCTTCGTTTACGACGCCTTCGACGTCCGCCTGATCGGGCTCGATGTGACGCGTGCGGGGCGGCCCGGCGCCCAAATCGATGGTGAGAATCTTGCGTGGCTCGCTGCCCGGCTCGAAGAAGCACCACAGCGTCCCACGATCCTTGCGTTGCATCAGCCGCCGTTTCGCTCGGGGCTCCACTATCTCGACGTTTTCGGCTTTCGCGGCGCCCCCCGGCTGCGGCGACTCGTCGATGCCGCGCCGCAAATCGGCCGCGTCATCTGCGGTCACATCCATACGGTCAAAATCAAGCGCTGGCGCCACGCGCTTGCCATGAGCGCACCGAGCACCGCGCCTCAATCCGTGCCCGAACTGTTCGAGCGCCGCATCTTCGGCGTGCGGCGCGAACCAGCGGGCTTCGCCGTCATCGATTGGTCGGCCGGCACAGGCTTCAGGACGACGATCTATCGTCGACGAGCATCCGGCGCGTATACCCCGGAGTGAGGTGCTTCAGGGCTGCGCCGGCGGATCGCTGGCCGGGAACGAGTCGGCAATCGTCTTATCGTATTCGGTAAGGCTGGGGTCATCGGGATCAGCGACCGCGTCCGGATCCGGCGTGGCATCATCGTCGGGGCGATCGAGATCCGCTCCGTTAGCGCGTTCGGTCCCGGTCGCGTCGGGATTGCGATGTGCGTCCATCGTCTTAGCGTACCCCGCTTGCCGCACGAAGCGTGCGGACGCGTTTGAGAAAGGCCGCAACGAGACGCACCATAGGCGCGGCTTCGCGAGGTTAGAATGCCCTTCCGCTGAATAAGGTGAACAACAACACTTGCTTACCCAGCATACTGGTAGAAGGGGTTTGAATGGCCGGAATTCTGTGGGCGATCATCGTCATACTGTTCCTGTTTTGGATCTTCGGCTTCTTTTTGGCGCATCTCGGCGGGTTGATCCACATCGCGATCGTCATCGCGGTCATCTTGCTGATCTACAACCTGGTCACGGGACGCGGAGCGCGCGTCTAGACTCCGCAGCGGCGGGCGTCGGCTTGACGATCGGTAGACCCGAAGCGTCGAAGTCGGCGCCCGTCATCCACCTGATGAACAACCCGTAGCTCGCGAAGCCTGCTTTGACGTGATTTGACTTCAAGTAGCGGTCGTACGCCGTGCGCGAGGCCGCTTCGACGTCACGATTGACGTGAGCCAGATAGCGAGCCCGAACCGCCATGATGTCGTCGTACGCGAGGCGCGTCATCCGATGCGAGACATGCACGTTCTGCGGCAGATTGAACCAAACGAGCATCCAGCCCGAATAGATCAGTAGCGGGTCGTGCGAACGCGTGCAGGCGAGCGCCGATATGAAATTGGCTTCCGATTCATCGGTGAAGCCGGCAATGTGCGCCCATTCGTGCGCGTAATACATCGGACGCTCGTAAAAAAATGCGCGCGCATCGACGTTCACTTCGTGGGTCCAGGGATCGGTGAAGCCCGACGTGCCGCTCATCGTGAAAAACGGCTGCAGCACTGTCGGTTTTACGCGCGGTGGGGCAAAGGTCGCGACATCGCCTAAACGTCGAATCGTCGCATCGAACGACGGCTCGAGGGCCGGCACGACATCGCGGGCTTGCTGGTGCTCGCGATGCGCCGGTAGCGCGGCCCGCGAAAGCTCGTCAACGACGCGGTCCGCCAAGGCGTCGACCGACCGTTCGTCGGTGCGCCGTTCGTGAACGAGGATTTTGTCAGCGAGCGGAATGCGCGAATAATCGAGGGCCCAAGCGACTTGAAACCACACGAAAATGGCCGCCAGCGCGGCGAGAGTTCGTAGCCCCGCCCGCGCTGCTCGCCGCCCACGTCCTTGCTCGCGTGCCAGCATGGAATACCAGTACGCGCCGCCGCCGACGATCGCGAACACCGGCAGCACGTCCCCAACGCAGAACGGGACGGGTCCCGTTGCGCTGCGGATGACGCGGTCGATGATCGGATACGCGCCGTTGGCGTAGTGGCGTTCGACCCAGGCTGGCGACGGGCGCAGCAACGCGAGCACGCACCCCGCTGCAAGCGCCGTCGCATCGAAGAGATACGCGCGAAACGGCACGCGACCACGCTACCGCGGCAGTCACGCCTTCCCTTTCGGCGAAAGCAGGGACGATGCTCTTTGCCGCCGTCGTCGTCCCGATCGTGCTGCACGCACGACCGACGTTGATCGTCGTGCGCAGAGCCGTGCATTTGCGCCGCAATCCCGATCAGATCGCCTTTCCCGGTGGCCTGGTCGATGCGGCCGACCCGGATCCCCAAACGACGGCTCTACGCGAGTTCGAAGAAGAACTTGGCATCCCCCGACGGCGCGCTGCCATCGTCGAACGGCTCGACGATGTCGTAACGCTTGCGGGCTCCGTCACGATCGCACCGTTCGTCGCGACGCTCGAACCGCCGCTGGCGTTCACGCCGGATCCTGAAACGCAGAGCGTCCATGAGATTCCGCTCACCGCACTCTACGCACCTGGCGCATTGCATTTCGGCAGCGAATGGATCAGCGTGGCGGGCGAAATGCTAGACGTTCGCTCGTGGCTGTTCGAGTATCGCGGCATCCACATCTGGGGAGCAACGGCGCGCATCATGCGTGCGGTGCTGCAGCGCTACCCCACCTCTGAGGCGTTCGCGGCGGTTGGAACGAAGCCCGCACGGGCATAGCCGCCTCGTTGGAAACCAATGTCATCGTCAATGAGAATTCGAGCGGCGCACGCAGCCACATCGCCGAACTGCGCCGGCTGCTGGCCGAGCGCGACATACGGGTTGCCGCGTTCGACATCGTCACGGATCATGACGCGCTCAAGCGGTGTGCCCAACGGATCGTCAAGGCTGGGGCCGAGAGCGTCCTGCTGGCTGGCGGCGACGGTTCGATGACGACCATCGTCGACGTCCTAGCCCGAACGAAAACGGCGCTCGGCGTGCTGCCGCTTGGTACGGGCAATAGCTTCGCGAAGACACTGACCATACCGGAGAACTTGCGTGAAGCCGTCGATGTGATCGCTCACGGCCGCGTGGCAGAGGTTGACCTCGGGACCGTCGACGATACGCACTTCGCCAATTTTTCGGTGATCGGGCTCTCGGCGGAGGTAGCGAACGCGGCGCCGCACGCGCTTAAACCGCTGCTCGGGCCGCTCACCTACGTGGTGGGCGGAATCGCACCGTTTCTGCGCCATCGCCCGTTTCGCGCACGGCTGCGGCTCGATGGTCGCCGGATGGAGTTTCCGACGCATCAGATCGTTATTGCGAGCGGCCGCTATTTTGGTACAAAACCGATTACGGCTGACGCGAGCATCGGGGACGGCAAGCTCGACCTGTTTACGACCAGCGGTCTCTCACACGTGAACGTCGCCACGATGTACGTAGCCATGGGTTTGGGGTTGCAAGAGCGTCTGCACGACGCGATTTCCGTGCGCGCCAGCGAGATCGTCATCAAGGCGAAGCCCAAACAGTGCGTAAGCATCGACGGTAGCCACTACGGCTCGACGCCGGTCCGGTACGGGGTCGCGCGCGGCGCTCTGCGCGTGTTCGTGCCCACTACGTTCGCCGACGCCTCACGCTAGGGTCCCGGTGGATTAAGCCGTGTGGTGGGTGTTTGCGCTGGGCTTTTTTGCATCGTTCGTGGTGCTCGGCCTGCGCGTTGCGCGCAGCGCACCGACGCCGCTCGACGTTGCCGCCGTTGCGCTGCGTGGCATCGGCGCGCCGGCAGCCGTCGTCTTTACGGCGCTCGGCCGATGGTGGGCCGTCGTCGCCGTAACGCTGTTGGCGGCATCGATCGCGGTCGCGGCCGGGGTGCACGTGGCGCCGGTGTTTTGGCTGTTCGGCTCGCAGGCCGCCTCGCAAGGCGTCGTCAACGGCTGCAAGCGCCTCTTCCGGCGCACGCGTCCGGAAGGTTGGCTCCTGTACCGCGAACCCGACCTCTCGTTTCCCAGCGGTCATGCGACCACGGCCATCGTCATGTTTGGCGAATTGCTGCTTTTGGCGCAACGCGTGCCGGCGCTTCACGGGCCGCTCGGATTCGGACTCGATCTCGCGCTCGGCGCTTGCATCGTTGGCATTCCGTGGTCTCGCTTGGTGCTCGGCGCGCACTTCGCAACCGACGTCATCGGCGGCATCCTGTTCGGCTGCGGCTGGTCGTGCGGCACGCTCGGAATCGCAAGCGCGCTGCACGTCATCCGCGTTTGAACGGGTACGAGCAAGGCGATGAACAACACCGGCGTCAGCAAGTACCTCGAAGTCGTCGCGGAGTTCGACGCTGCGTGGCCTTCTGGAGTGGCGGTCTCCCGTTCGGGTCGCATCTTCGTCAGCTTCCCGCGCGTCGAGCAACCGCCGGCCCCCGCGACGCTCGCCGAGATTCGCGACGGACGTGCCGTCGCGTTTCCCGACGAACTGGTCAACGATCCCGGCTCGGGTAATCCCAAGCAACGCTTCACGTCGATTCACGGCCTTGCGCTTGCGCCCGGGAACCGGCTCTTTGCGCTCGACACCGGAGCGCAAACGATGGAGGGCTGCACGCCGGAGGACGCAGCACTGTATTTGATCGACCTCGACCACGATGCAATCGTTCGTCGCTTTACCTTCGGCGCGGGCGTCGTACTGAAAACAAGCTATCTCAACGATGTCGTGATCGAATACGGCCGCGGTCCCAGCGGTACCGCGTATATCACCGATTCGGGGCCCCACGGACCGAACGGCATCGTCGTCGTCGATCTCGACACCGGACGTTCATGGCGCCGCTTGAGCGGCCACCACTCGGTACGGGGTCGTAGCTCCGCCGACGGCTTCAGCATCGCGGCTGAAGGTGAAGCGCTCTCCGGCTCGCCGGCCGGGGCCGACGGGATCGCGCTGTCACCCGACGGCAAAACGCTGTGGTGGACGCCGCTGGCATCGTACGACCTCTTTCGTGCACCGACCGACCTGCTCGCGAACACGGCGATTCCGGAGGACCAAGTTGCGCGCGCGGTGGAAGCGGCCGAAGGGCGCGACTTCGCGTGCGACGGACTCGATACCGATCGCGAAGGACGCGTCTACTTCACCGACGTGACCAACAATGCCATCGTGCGCCTCATCCCTTCAGAGATGCGCTATGAAACGATCCTCCGCGACGATCGGCTGATTTGGCCCGACGCCGTCGCGCTCGGTCCGGACCGCATCATGTACGTGACGTCGAGTCAACTCAATCGCGCACCCCAATTCCAAAACGGTACGGACCGGCGTGAACGGCCGTACCGTTTGTTCCGTGCGGCGAGCGATGCGGATCCGGCGGGTTATTGATCTACGGCCGTGGAGATTGCGACGGCCGCGGTGACGATTGCATCGGCCCAGCCGTTGGCGCAGGCGACGCGGTGGGGCCAGGGGAGGCGGCGGCCGGCAAGCTGGGTGACGGCGTGGGGGCGCGCGACGGTACCCGGGCGTTCATTGGCGTATCTTTGACGACCGAAGCCAGCACGCTATGGAACGATGCCACTTCGTTGCGCGGGTATTTGTGGTACAGGTCCATCATCAGTTCGTGATGATACTTGTGCGTGATCAAATGCTCGATCATGTAGCCGACGTCGTAGTGCCCGCCGCCCCGCCCCGCGTGCACCATGCCGGCCGCAACCAAGTTTTTGTCGAATTGCTGCGGTTCGATCGGGTTGTCGGCTGGCGGCAAGGGCACCTTGTCGCGTTTGACCATGCGAAGAACGTCGGCCACCGTGTAGTTCATGAGGTCGAAGAAATTGGTCACGGGCCCCGTGCCGTAGATGTGCCTTAGCCGCGCGGCTTCGCTCGGCATGCCGTCGCCGTACATCTGCGCGAACAAGACCTTCGTATCGAAGCCGTTCTTATCTGAACCGGCGGTCACGAGATCGACCGTCAATTTTAGGTCCGGGGTTCCCTTGTAGGGGATCGCGGCGGCAGGTCGGGTAGCGCCGCCAAGCATCGCACATGCGAACAGGATGGCCACCGCGGACGCGGCGTGCCGGTGGAACGTCTGCATCGAGGGTTCCTCCATTGCGGAAAACGACGAAACGACGTCTCGTCGTTACAGAGCCTCTGGCTTGGCGGCAAACCCGGCACTTGCCTGCGCGCCGTTCACGCCGATGCGAATCGCTCTCACCTGTCGTATCAACCTGAGGCGCAACGCACACCGGGGTGGCGGTAAAGGGTGGAAGTCGGTGCGAGGCCGACAAAGTCACGAAGATGCCGCTAACGAGCGCCTCAGGCGTTACGGTCGTTATCGCAACGTACAATCGCGCCGCTAGCCTCCAACGAACGCTCGAGCATCTGGCGGCGCTGCCCGACCGGCTGCCCATCATCGTGGTCGATAACGGGTCGAGCGATGCAACGGCCGGCGTCCTTGCCGACGCTCCCGCGACCGTGACGGCGTTGACGCTGCCGACGAACATCGGCGCGGCCGCCCGAACGCGTGGCGTGCAGGCGGCGAAATCTGCGTACATCGCGTTTTGCGACGATGATTGCTGGTGGGCGGCGGGTTCGCTTCCGCGCGCGACTGCTCTGTTGGATGCGTACGGCGACGTCGCGCTGCTCAACGCGCGGGTGCTCGTCAATGACGAGGGACATGTGGACCCAGCCTGCCGCTTGATGTCGGCTAGCGACCTTCCAAAAACGACGGCGTGCCCGGGGCGGGCCATCGCCGCGTACATGGCGGGCGCCTGCGTCATGCGTCGCGACGCTTTCCTCGGCGTCGGCGGCTATCATCGGCGCTTCCATCTGGGCGCCGAAGAATCGCTCGTGGCGCTAGACCTGCTCGCCGCAGGACAAGCCATGATGTACTGTCCCGACTTGGTGTTGTACCATCATCCGAGCGCACTGCAGCGCAATCCCGACCAGCGCCGGCGCCTCGTGCTGCGCAATCGCTTGTGGACCACGTGGCTGCGGCACCGGCCGGCGTGCGCGTTTGCGGCGACGTCGGCCCTTGCCCGTGCCGGCACCCGCGATCCCGTCGCTCGTGCCGCGCTACTCGAGGCACTGCGCGGATTGCCCTGGGTTCTGCGCGAGCGTCGACCCGTGCCGCGCAGCGTGGAGCGGCTCGTCGACCGCCTCGCACAACTACCGGCGTGATTCGCGCCTATCCGAGCGATCCGACGGTTGAACGTGGAACGCTGCAGCTACACGTCTCGACCGACGCCGAACGTTTTTGCATGCGGCTGTACCGGCAGGGCGCGACGTTCGCGCAGGTGCCGTTACCGGCTCGCTGGTTTACGGGTGTCGGTGCTCCGGTGCGCGACTGCGGGGAGCCGTGGAACTGGCCCAGCTATACACTCGAACTGCCGCCGGCACTGGTCGACGGTGCGTATGTCGTGCAATGCATCGCATCCCAAGACGAACCGCTGCTCCAAACCGCCGATGCGCGAGCGGGCACGGCGCTGTTCGTTCTGCGGCGCGGGCCGCGCCGCGGGCTGCTCGTCAACCTACCGCTGTTTACCTATCACGCGTACGACATCGCCGAGACCGATAGCACGCGCAGCGGTCAGGAAGGTGCGTGTCTATACAGCGGGTACCGAAGCGTCAGTCTGCACCGGCCGGGCGGCGGAACGGGCGGTCACACCTGGGACGCGCGCAACGCGGATGCGTACGACGGCACGTCACCGCGGCAAACCTTTGCCCATTGGGATGCCAAAGCGCTGGCATGGCTTACCGCGAACGGCTATGTTTTCGATCTTTGCACGGACCTCGATCTTCATAACGGTCGCGTTGGCGGTGATTGCCGCCTGCTGCTCGGATTCGGTCACCAGGAATACTGGACCGCGGCGATGCGCGCCACGGTCGAGCGCCACCTCGCCCGTGCTGGAAACGTCGCCTTCTTCTCGGGCAACACGGCGTGGTTTCGCGTGCGCTACGATGCAGCGCGCGCGGCGATCGTGCGCGACGGACGATGGTGCGACGACGCTCCCGAAGAGGGTTTCACGGGCACCAGTTATCGCTTCGGCGGCGGCTGGTGGCGCGGTCCACGTCCGCCGACGGGATATACCGTGCGCGAGGCCTCGCACTGGGCTTTCGCGGGGACGGAATTGCGTGACGGCGACACGTTCGGCGCGGTGGAGCGGCTGATCGGTTATGAGTGCGACGGTTGCAATCCGGCGCTGCGGCCGACGGTGCTTGCGAGCGCTTCGCTCGGTGCGTGGACGGCGCGCATCGGCGACGGTGAAGGGCTCGACGGTGACGGTGAGGTGTTAGGCGACGGCGCCGCGATGGTGCTGCTGCAGCGCGGCAACGGCGTCGTGTTCAACGCTGCGAGCGTTGACTGGCCCCGCGTGCTTGCGAGCGGAGAACCGTCGGTCGAGCGCATTACCCGCAACGTCATCGACCGGCTCAGCGCCGCACCGTCCCCATAGCGCCGAAGAAAAAGACTCACGACGCTTCGAGCTTGGCCGACAGGGCCTCCCAGCGCGCGAAGGCGGCGTCGACGGCGACGCAGGCGGCTGCGAGTTCGGCTTGGAGTGCGGTGACGCGCTCGCGATCCTCGTAGATGGCCGGGTCGGCAAATTCGCGCTCGAGCCGCGCGCGTTCCTCATCGAGTTGCGCTACTTCACGTTCGCACGCCGCCAGCGCACGCGTGTCGCGCGCGACTTCGAGCCGTTGGTCGCGCTCGCGCGTGGCCGCAGTCGGCAGAATCGCCGCGGCGGCGGGCTTCACATCGGTCGCCGCGGCGCCGGTCGTGCGTTCACGTTCGAACGCTTCATAGTCACGGTCGACCACGGTGGCGTGGCCGTCGTGCAACCACAGCACGCGCTCGCCGAGCCGGCGCAGCAAATAGCGGTCGTGCGAGATGACGATCATCGCGCCGCCGTACTGAGCGAGTACGGCTTCGAGCGCTTCGCGGCCAGGGATGTCGAGGTCGTTGGTCGGCTCGTCGAGGAACAGCAAATCCGCGGCGCGCGCCATCAAGCACGCGAGCATGATGCGTCGCCGCTCGCCGCCCGAAAATTCGTTCAGTGATTTATCTCCCGCCTCACCGCCGAGTCCGAGGCGCCCGAGCAATGCGCGAGCTTGCTCGCGCGTTACCGGTGCTGCGGCTTCAATCGCCTCGACTGCCGTACCGCTGCGCGGCAAGTCGTCGACGGAGTCTTGAGCGAAATACGCAGCGCGCACGCCGTCCATCAACGTTACGTCACCGTGGTCAGGCGGTCGGCGCAATGCCAGCACGTCAAGCAATGTCGATTTACCGGCGCCGTTGGGACCGAGGATCGCAAGGCGTTCCCCACGTCGCACGTCGAGCGAAAGATCGGTGAACAGCGGGGTGGCGTAGGCAGCCGAGATCCGACGGGCGCGCACCGCGAGCCCACCCGTGGCGCGCCGCGCGGCTTCGAGCTTGACCGAGATGGATGCTTGTGAGGTCCGCGGCGCCGCGACGTGCTCGAGCTTACGCAGCTGCTTCTCACGGCTGCGTACCTGAGCGTAGTTGTGTGAGCCGTGCGTGCGCAACTCGGCGACGACTGCCTTACGGCGCTCTTCTTCATTACGGAAACGCTCGTACTCGGCGGCGGCCAGCGCCCTACGCTCGGCGCGTGCTTCCAAAAAGGTCGCATACGCGCGGCCGCGCGGCACGCTGTAGCGTTCGAGCGTTCCGCCGTCCAGGTCCCAAATTTCATCGGTGACGCGGTCCAAGAACGAACGATCGTGCGAGACGACCAGCGTTGCCTCGTGCTGTCCGATGAGCATATCTTCCAGTCGCCGGACCGTTTCGAGGTCGAGATGATTGGTCGGCTCGTCGAGGATCAAAACATCAGGCTCTTCAAGGAGTAAGCGTGCGAGCGACGCGCGCGTTCGCTGGCCGCCGGAGAATGCGGACAGCGGCCGGTTCAGATCGGCTTCATCGAAATCAAACTCCGCGAGCATTCCGCGCAAGCGGCTTTCAGAGTCGAGTCCACCGTGCCGTTCAAATGTATCGCGCAGTTCTGCGTAACGCGCCAGCGCGCGCGCTTCACGCAATGGATCGCCGCTTTCTGCCGCCGCCGAGATCTCGGCTTCACTCGCGCGTAACTGTCCCTGCAAGACGCGTTCGCGTTCGAAGGCGCGTTCGAGTAGCGCGCGCAGGCTCGACCCATCATCGGCACTTGCGCTCTGGCTCAAGTAGCCGATGCGAGTCCCGGCCGAGCGGACGACCATTCCGCTGTCGGCTTCTTCTTCGCCGACGAGGATGCGAACGAGCGAGGATTTGCCGGCGCCGTTGGGCCCCACCAACCCGATGGTAGTTCCGTCGCGCAGCGTGCCTGAGACGCCCGCGAAGATGGTGCGTGCCCCGTAGGCGCGCGTCAGGTTCTCAAAGCGCAGGCGATCCACGGTATGACGCGGTTCGCGCCGCTATCGGCCACTTCCGCGCGCTCGTTCTTGCGAGCCGAGCTAACGGGCTTCGCCGCACGGCGGCGAAAATCTACGTATGTTCGCCCTGCTCCTCGCGTCCGCGCTCGCCTCGCCCGCCATGCCACGTCCCGTCCCGACCCCCGCCTTGACGCCGCAACGGATTCTCGGGCTCATCCGCGCGAAGTTCCGTTCGCACCGGCCGCCGCCGCCGTACGAAACGTACGTACTTACCCGAAAGCAGAACACGACTCAAGGCTTTCCGGACTACCCGGCCAGTTACACGTACAAGTATTGGTGCCGTACCAGCGACAAAGCCGCCCTTAAACGTCAAGTGTATCGCAGCATCAACCGCGGCACGCTCGAGTTCGAACGTCCCGCGTTTAACGAGGCTATAGATCCGGGGCCGCCGACCGCCGATCTGTTTGAACCCGCGCCACTGCGTTCCCGGCCTGTTACGTTCGTTCCGACCCCTGAGCCCACCGGCACAGCGCCTCCGCTGATCGGCGTAGTCAGGGCCGTCGGCGAGTTCGACTATCGCGTCGTCTCAATGGACACGCAAGGAAATACGCTGCACGTGCACATCGAACCAACGCGCGATCCCGATCGGAATCGGCTCCGCGATCTCTACGTCGACCAGAAGACCTACGAATTGCAAAAGGTCGTCGCGACCGACAAGCTTTTCGATCTGGGTTCGAGCGCCGTCTACGGGACGACGTTCACGATTTCACTTTCAATGCTCGACGGGCGTCCGGTCGTGACCGATATTCATGGCGTCGTCGGTGACGGGTACACCGGCGACGGGGCGACGGTCGACTACACGTTCCGTAACATCGCGTTCCCTGCCTCACTCCCGGCCTGGTATTTTAATCCTCGCGATTACGCCGAACATGATGACGCGCATTTGGCGGATGCGCCCATTTAGTTCAGCGCCTTCATGGGTACGCGCTTTGCATCACTTCTTTGTTGCGAGGACGACGACATGACCGATGAGGAACTACGCGATTACGCCGGAAAGCCGGTCCGCGTCACGCTGGCCGACGGACGTGTGCTCGCGGGGACGCTTCATGCGGACGATGATTCGGGGCACGGTCACTTGCACTACACGGTCGTGAGCGACGCCGTCCGCGAGGGCAGCGACAAAGTGCAAGAAGTTTTGCACGGCGCCGACGTAATCGTGCAGATCGAAGATGCCTCGCAGGATCCCGCCGCGGTGGAATAGGGCCGCGTCACGTTAGGAGCGGCGGGCTTCCCCCGCGCGGTAACGGTAGACGATCCGACCTTTTGTCAGGTCGTAGGGCGATATCTCGAGATCGACCCGGTCGCCCGGTAAGATTTTGATGCGGTGCCGGCG
>JAABUQ010003307.1_pt1 | contig 29881 bp, 28 predicted proteins | sample 5560001 | NCBI WGS metagenome assembly JAABUQ01 (sample SAMN10711888, study PRJNA513371) | rock metagenome | isolation source: Antarctica rocks | place: Antarctica: Victoria Land, Finger Mt nord | collected 2015-12-18 | reverse complement strand
CGTCAAGCTTTTCCAAAATCTTGATCATAATGTCCAATCGTCAGAGGGCAAATCGCTGTGCATCGGAGCTCTTTAACTCTAGTCCGATGCCCGCTCTGCTCACGTCGGGCGCCAAATGCCCAGATTCCGGCGGCGTTACGCCATCCAGCAGCATGCTTTCAATGCGAACGTGATCGTAGAAATATTCCATGTGCCGCAACTGCTTTGCGGCACAGGCCACATGCAGGTGTAAGGCGGGTGCGCAGTGGCTCGATAGCGGTAAGAACTCTGCGAGGGCGAGACTGTCCGCTTGCATGAAGCCAGTGAACCCGCCGCAGCGCGTCGCGTCGGCCTGCAGCACGTCGACCGCTTGCGCGCGCAGCATTTCCCTGAAGTACTTGCCCTCGTAACCGTACTCGCCGGCAGCGATTTCTATGCTGCCCGGTGCCCGGTCGCGCAGCAGGCGCAGCCCTTCGAAGTCCTGATGGTAGACCGGTTCTTCAAACCACGTCACGCCATAGTCGACAAACTGTTGCGCAAAGTCCAGGGCTTGTTTGCGCACGTATCCACCGTTGGCATCAACGAACAGCTCACAATCGCCGATGCACGCTCGCGCCGCTGCAACGCGTTGGCGGTCCGCTGCTGCGTCGCGACCGACCTTCATCTTGACTCGCGGGATTCCACCGTCCGTCCATCCGGAAAGTTGCTTTTGCAGTTGTTCGAGCGAATATGAAGTGAAGCCGCCGCTGCCGTACACAGGAACGCTACGCCTCGCCTCGCCGAAAAGCGAGCAAACCGGCCTGTTCATGAGTTTGCCCTTCAAGTCCCATAGCGCGACGTCGACCGCTGAAATCGCCATCGAAGTGACGCCCCGGCGGCCAAGGTTGCGAACCGCGGCGACCATCGATGCCCATAAAGCCCCGATGCATCCGGCATCTTGCCCTTCGAGTCTTGGGCGCAGTGTTTGCTCGATAACATTGGCCGTCCCCACATCGGCATACGTGTAGCCGAATCCAACTTGACCCGCGCTGCGAATGTGTACGGCCACCATCGTGGTGGCGTCCCAGTCTGCCGTTCCATCGGACTCAGGCGTCGCTGTGGGAATCCGGTAGGCCGCCGTGGTGATCTTTTCAATGCACGCGTCCAGATGATTATCAACCGCACCGGCGCTCATTAACTGTTCGAATCACTTCCGTGTGGCAGGACACCGGCCAAAACGCTCTTGATAGACTCCTTGATAACACCACTTTCGTCCGGGTCGCCTTTGCGAAGTGCGGAAAAGAGATGGTGAGCTTGCGCAAGGCTGATGTGCGGGGGTAATTGCGCGATGTTTGGATCGACGACCGCATCGACGATCACTGGTCGATCCGATGCGAGCGCGCGGTCCCAGGCCGGCCCGATATCGTCGGGACGCTCGATTCTAATTCCGGTTAGGCCGATCTGCATTGCGTATTGTGCGTAGTCAAAGCGGGGAAGGTTCTGCGACGCCTCATACTTGGGATCGCCCGACTCTACTCGCATCTCCCACGTTACCTGATTTAAATCTGAGTTGTTTAAGACTAGAAAGATGAGTCTAGGATTTATCCATTCGTTCCAATACTTTGCGACGGTCAACATTTCCGCGCTGCCGTTCATTTGCATGGCGCCGTCACCGGTGCAGGCCACAACGAGGCGGTCGGGATACGCAAATTTTGCTGCGATGGCGTACGGAACGGCACCGCCCATTGTTGCAAGTCCGCCGGAAAGCGAACCCTTCATTCCGCGCCGCATTTGAATGTTGCGGGCGTACCAGTTGGTGGCGGTACCGGCATCGCCCGTGAGAATCGCGTTATCCGGCAAGCGTTCGTTGAGTTCCCAGAAGACAAGCTGCGGGTTTATGGGGTCGGCGCTTACACGCGAGCGTGCGCGTTCGTCGGCGTTCCACCGCTTGAGATCTTTTTCGATCCCTTCTCGCCACGAGCGGTCGGTCTTCTGTTCTAATAAAGGAAGAAGCGCGCGAAGGGTTTGGGCGCTGTCGCCGATGAGGTTAACTTCGGTCGGGAACCTCAGACCGACGTTGCGCGGGTCGATGTCGATTTGGACACCCCGCGCTGCGCCTTCTCTGGGCAGGAATTCAGAATAGGGGAAGCAGGTTCCGACCATGAGCAGTGTGTCACACTCGTTCATCATGTGGGAACTGGGCGCCGTTCCAAGTAGTCCGATAGTACCGGTCACAAAGGGCAACGTATCCGGAACCGCCGCTTTGCCAAGGAGCGCTTTGGCGACTCCCGCCCCGAGCTTGTCGGCTACTGCGATCACCTCATCGGTAGCATCAAGTGTGCCGGCGCCGACGAGCATCGCTACTTTTTCGCCGGCATTCAAAATATCGGCCGCGCGCTGCAAGTCGGCCTGCGCCGGAATGATTACCGGTGGTGAATATCCGACGCTGCTATGCGCCGTATTATGCTTGTGTGGCGGTTTCGGGACCGCTCTTTCTTCTTGGACGTCTTTAGGAACGATGACGCAGGTTACGGCGCGCATTCCCGCCGCGGTTCGCACTGCTCGATCGACGACGTGTCGCATGGCAGTGGGGCTAGAAACCGTGTACACGTACTCGGTCACGTCCTGGAAAAGTACTTGCAAGTCAACTTCTTGTTGATAAGAGCTGCCTAGGGCGGTCGTTGCAGTCTGCCCAACGATCGCTACCACTGGAACGTGATCGGCTTTGGCGTCGTAAAGCCCATTGAGTAAGTGGACCGCTCCTGGACCCGAAGTAGCCAAGCAAATCCCGACTTCACCGGTGAACTTTGCGTGTGCGCATGCCATGAACGCAGCCATCTCTTCATGCCGTACTTGAATGAACTCCAGCTTGTCGCCGATGCGTCCGAAGGCCCCCATAATGCCGTTGATGCCGTCTCCGGGGTATCCGTAGATCCGGCTAAATCCCCAGTCAACGAGCCGTTGCAGCAGAAAGTCGCTAGCGTTCATGATGCCTGTTTCCTGTCATCCACATCTTTCGCTCATACCCCGACGCCTCACGAGACTAACCTTTGACTTTAGTCATCTTTTTCCAGACGACTTGTGGAAGAAGGCTACCGTATTATGTACGCGGGTATGTAAACGATGAACGTGCAACGATGCCGTCACTACTTACATTCGGAGGAGCGGTGAGATGGCAGGAACACCGATTTAAGGTAAGAGACCGTGTAAGCTGGTACTCTGAAGCAGGGCGCGTCAGCGGAAGGATCATGAAATTCACATCTTTCGAGATTACACTTAAAGGCACACGCTTCATGCCAGTCCTGCAAGAGCCGCAATATGAGGTTAAAAGCGACAAGACGGATCACATTGCCATGCACAAGGGGTCTTTGTTGAGGAAACCTTGAGCCGGCTGCTCACTTTGGGACACGGAACGGCGACTGCCGAGGAACTTGCGGGACTGATTCGCTGCGCGGAAATCGATCTAATTGTCGACGTTCGCACGGTGCCAAGAAGTCGACGGCATCCGCAGTTCTGGCGCGAGGAAATGGAACGCTGGGTACCGGAGTTGAGCGGCAGTGCCTATCGCTGGGAGCCGGCACTCGGCGGTTTTCGCAAACCCCATCGCGAGAGTAAGAATGTCGCTCTCCTTCACGCGGCATTTCGCGCTTACGCCGATTACATGGAAACGGACGAGTTTTCGTTTGCGCTCAACGATCTGCTCGCAGTGGCCGCGCCAGAGCGAGTAGCAATCATGTGCTCAGAAAGCGTCTGGTGGCGCTGTCACCGCCGGCTCATTTCCGACGCGGCCGTTCTCTTGCACCACTTTACTGTCGAGCATCTTATGCACGATGGAAAGCTGCGACCGCACATTCCGACGGCCGCCGCACGAGTCACTGCCGAAAACAAACTGCGCTACGATGTTCGCTTTCAAAAAGCGAAAGGGAGCCCGCCACCTTAGCGACTCTCGCGCATGAGCTTATACAATCCGAAGAATAGCATCATGCCGCCGACGATTCCGAAAGCCGGAGACATGGCTAGTCCAAGCAAAAGAAGAAAAGCGCCAAAGGCAACAAAGAGCGGCCACGGCGTCCAGGTGGTGAAAACGCCCAGTTCTTCCCCGGCACCGTCGTTCATTGAGGCATTGGGACGATCTCCGATCAAACGCGCTTCACGCTCGGCAATGATCATGTACGCTGCTCCGAAAATCAGAGCGGCTGCCATGAGTCCTAACAGAACTGTCCCAGTGTAGTCGTAGGAGCTAAACCAATAGGCGGTGGCAATCGCGACTCCAAAGATAGCCGATGAAATAAAAAGGCGCAGTCCAATAGTCATCGCGCGGTTGCGCTCGCAATTTCCGGATGTTTATAATCGAACACTGGGCGCTCCGAGCGGATAGGCGGCAGCGAATCGAAGTTATGTTCTACAGGCGGCGATGCGGCCCACCATTCCAATGAATAGCCGCCCCACGGATCGGCTTCGGCACGCCGGCGCAACACCGACGCCGATACCACGTCCCAAATGAAAAGCAGCACGCCGATTGCCATCACGGCTGAACCTGCGGTTGCAATCAGGTTGAGCGTTCCCCAGTTTTGAAGGTCCGGATACGTGTAGACGCGTCGCGGCATGCCCATCATGCCCAGAAAGTGCATCGGAAAAAATGTCAGGTTGAAACCGGTGAACAACAGGGCGAAACACCACTTCCCCAACTTCTCCGAGAGCTGGATCCCGAAGACTTTAGGAAACCAAAAATAGATCGCAGCGAAGATCGCGAAGAGGCTTCCCCCGCCGAGCACGTAGTGGAAGTGCGCCACCAGAAAGTAGCTGTCTTCCGCATGAAAGTCGATGGGCGGAGAAGCTACCATCACGCCGGTTATCCCGCCGATCAAAAAGTTTAACATGAAGCCGATCGCAAACAACATCGGCGTGGTAAAGGCAATGGAACCGCGCCACATAGTTCCAATCCAGTTGAAAAATTTGATACCCGTCGGCACCGCGATTAAAAAAGAGACGGCGGAAAAAAACCCATTGACAACCGCGCCGGTGGTGAACATGTGGTGCGCCCAGACTCCCATCGATAGCCCTGCGATCGCGAAAGCTGACAGCACTAAGCCTGTATAGCCAAAAATGGGCTTGCGTGAGAACACGGCCACGATCTCACTGATCACACCGAAATACGGAAGGATCATGACGTAAACTTCCGGATGTCCGAAAAACCAAAAAAGATGCTGGTAGAGTATGGGATTCCCGCCAGCGCTTGCATCAAAAAAATGCCCGCCCAAATGACGATCGATGAACAACAAGGCCAGATCGGTGGCAAGCGCAGGGAACGCCATGAGGATCAAGAGCGACGTTGCGATCATCTCCCACGTGAAGATGGGGATGCGCCACATCGTCATTCCGGGCGCTCGATACAAAAACGTGGTCGTAATAAAGTTTATAGCGGTAAGTATGCCAGAAATGCTGGTCATCAACAGGCCAACGATCCACAAATCTTGGCCGGAACCGGTCGAAACGCGGATATCGGAGAGTGGCGCGAATGCGGTCCATCCTGTCGCTGCCGCTCCGCCGTTCACGGCCGCACCGAAGAAAATCGTCAGACCGCCAAAAAGAAACAACCAATATGTAAATGCGTTAAGGCGTGGAAACGCCATATCCGGCGCGCCGATTTGCAGCGGAATCAAAAAATTGGCTAATCCCAGCGCGAATGGGGCGACGAAAAGAAATATCATCGCCGTTCCGTGCAGAGTGAAGACCTGGGCGAACTGGTGAGCGCCTATGATGGTAAGATTCGGCTGCGCAAGCTGGGTGCGTATCGCCATGGCCAGCAGTCCCGCGACGAAAAAATAAAAGACGCTCGTGCACATATACAGCACGCCGATGCGCTTGTGGTCGGTTGAGGTCAGCCACTCAATGATGCCGGGACTAACGGCGGGCGCCGTTGCGGTAGCAGTGGCCACTTAAGGTCCTCCCGTCGATGCCGTTTGTTTTATATTGTGCGCTTGCAACCATCGCCGGTAATCGGCGGCAGAAACGACCCGAATCGTAAACGACATCAGGGCGTGGTCGAGACCGCAAAACTCGGCGCACTGGCCACGATAAGTTCCCGTCCGAATGGGTCGCAGATCGAAATGGTTCGAGATGCCCGCGATGGCGTCGCGCTTGAACAAGAATCCAGGAACCCAAAATGCGTGGTTGACATCGGTAGAGGTCAGGTTTATTCGGGTCGTCCCTTCGACGGGGATAACCATCTCCGGCGGCTTCTGCGGCGTCCCCACGATGTCCAGAGCGCCACCGGGATAATGAAACTTCCAGGACCACGCGAACGCGATCACGTCCACCGTCGCATCGGGACGCGCGACGAGTTGTTCCACCGAAGTCTCTTTTTTATACGTCAGCGCAAACAGTGCTGCGACTATGAGCAAAGGAACCACGGTGTAGAACACTTCTAATTTGTTATTCCTGCGAAATTGCGGCGGATAGCCGTCACCGCGCCTGCGCCACACGAAAAGTGGACCTAGAATAAGTGCGTACACGACAACCGCGACAAACAGGCCAGCGTAAAAAAATACGCTCCAGACCTGATGCAGCTGGTCGGCTTGCGCCGTGGCGCCGGCAGGCAAGAATGCGCATCCGGTTAGTGCCGGACAGGCGCCCATTAGGAGCACCCTACGCACTGGTGCCGATTTTCCGTACCACAAACATCAAGATTCCAATGCCAAAAATCCAGGCAACGGCGCCTTCTGCAACCGGCCCGATGTCGCCAAGCGCGAGACCGCCCGGGTGTGGTGCACCGGCCTGCAGCGCGTGTGCGTAGTGCATGATGTCGTTCAAGTCCCGATCCGAGAGCGTTTTGCTGTCGAAGCGCGGCATGACGCCCGGACCGATCCGCACGGCCTCTGCAATTTGCGTCGGCGTTGCGTTGCGCAGGGAGGGAGCGACCCAGCCATACCCTACGGATCCTCCGCTCGCGGCGGCACCGTGACATGCGGCGCAATTGGCCATGAACAGCGTTCTCCCACGCTCCAAGTCACCTGAGCCCTCAATGTGTGGAACCTTGCGACTCCCGTGGGAGACCGCGGTCAAATAATCGATCAACCCCGAAATTTGTTGTTGCGAAAATATCGGTGTGCGATGTAACTGTTGCTGGTACGGCACCGTTGCCGGCATGCGGCCGGTGCCCACATAAAAATCAACTTGAGCGGCATTGACATCCACGAGCGGGGGCGCACTCGTCGATCCTTCTAAACGCAGACCATGACAGGACGAGCAGTGTACTTGATAAAGAAACCGCCCCTCTTGATTGGTCGATCCGGCGTTAGCCGGATGCGCGATGACCACGGGCAGCACACTCACCAGGACTACAAGCGGCAGCGCGCCAATCCGTGTCATTGCAGCGCGATCCAGCTGCTCGCCGAGTTGCCGTTCATGGCGTCCCCACATCGCTGCAACCAGCATGAAAACGGCGAAGAGCAGAAGGCCTCCGAGAATCCACATCAATGCCGCGCCATTATGTTGGTCCGCTAAGGCGGCGGGTGCAGAACCTTGAGTACCAACGTAGTAATCGTATAATGGGCGGCGCGTTTGAAAAAGCGCCAGGCCTAGGAACGCGCTCTGCGGCATGGCCGCAAAAACGTACACGATGCGCAGCGGAAAGTTCATGGGCCATGCCGCTGGCCCGATGTGGATGATCGCCTGCCAGAACAGGATCGCGGAAAACAAATACAGTCCGTGCTCCAATACATGCAGCCAGGCGGAGTTTAGGGCCGCCTGATACAGCGGCGAAAAATGCGTTCCCCACAAGACGGCGCTAAAAAGCAGCCAGCTAAAAACTGGAAACGTTACCCAGCGCCAAAACCAGCTCGATAGAAACTTCGCTAGCGTGCTGCGAACCGGCTGATCTGTGCTGCCGAAAAGCAGCATGGTGGGAGCCCCGAGTAAAAACAATGGCGCGGCAACGTAGATCAGCAACATATGCTGCAGCATGTGGTAGGCAAACGAAACGTCGGTCAGAGGTTCCACCGGCGGTTCCAATGCGACGAGGGTTGCCAGCACGCAACCGAAGGATGCCGCGCAGTGCCAGCGCTCGAACCGATGTTTGCGCCGAGCATCGTAACGGCGAACCAGTCGCAGGTATGTGAGAAGGAAAATCAGGGCGAGTGGAATGGTTGCGTATTTCATTGCGCCGCTTCGCCGCCTTCGGGCTCATCGATAAAGCCGCCACTTTGAGCGCGAGAGATTACGATGCGGCCGGGCGGCAGCGTGTAGACGCTGCGGCGTCTTCGAACTTCAAGGGCTAATTGATAGGTCAAAATACCAACGACGACAGGCAGTGCCATCAGCAAAATTTTATAGGCGGACGCCAACGACTCAACGGGAATCGCCATAAGTTTCGCCTGAACATCGTCGCTGCCGGCTAGCGTCAAAACGCCCGAGAACGCCAAGATGGCGGCGCCAATCGCCGTCCGCACTGGAGCGTCAGAGGGATGGTCGAGCAGTTGGTGGACGCGCCCGTCGTGTGTGACCCAACGCTCGATGAACGGCCAACAAAGCAAGATCGCCAAAAGCACCGACGGTAGTGCCACGCCCGGGAAAAACGAGGGCGGTACGTCGTGGCCGAAAATATGAAACTCCCAACTCGGACCAAGCCGCAGTGCGCCCTCCAGCCATCCGACGTACCAGTCAGGTTGCGCGGGTGAACTCACATTCCACGGATCGAATGGTCCGTACAGCCACACCGGGTTGATTTGAAAAACACCGCCGAGCGCTGCGATAACCGCAAAGACCGCCAAGCCCAATCCGACGGATTTCATCGCATAATTCGGCCACAGTGCCGAACCCATAACATTACTTTCGGTACGTCCCGGACCGGCAAATTGCGTATGCTTTTGACGCCAAATGATGATCAGGTGCAGCGCCATCGCACCGGCGATTAACGTGGGCAGAACCAGGATGTGCGTGATGAACAACCTGTTGGTGGTATCGGGAGCCGGAAATGCGCCTCCAAAAAACAAGTATGCTACATACGTTCCGACGAGCGGAATAGAAATCGCGACGGAGTACGCGATGCGCAATCCCGTGCCCGAAAGCAAATCATCTGGAAGCGAGTATCCGGTAAATCCGGCTGCAAGGGCCAGCACCAACAGAGAAAAGCCAACGATCCAATTCAACTCGCGCGGTCGGCGGAACGCTCCCGTAAAGAAGATGCGGCACATGTGTACGATGATGGCCGCTACGAAGAGGAGCGCTGCCCAGTGATGCATTTGCCGAATAAACAGGCCGGCGCGCGTATCAAACGATATTCGCAGCACCGAAGCAAAAGCAGCGGAAAGCGAAGTACCTTGAAGCGAACGGTATTGGCCGTGATAGGCTACGTGTTGGCCCGAGGCGTCGAAGAAGTAGCCCAGAAAAACGCCCGTCAGAACCAAGAACACAAAAGCGTAGAGGGCGATTTCGCCCAGCATAAATGACCAGTGATCGGGAAAAGCTTTGCGCAAGGCCTTGCGGAGAAACGGCGCGATACCCAGTCGGTCGTCCAGCGCTGTAACGAGGCGTCGAATCAAGCTCGATACCAAAACCCCGGACCAACCGGTTCCCGATAATCGCTCTGCGCGATGAGATAGCCATCTTGCGCGATCCGGAGCGGAAGTTGCGGCAATGCGCGCGCCGCAGGCCCTGAAACCGGCTGCGCTTCCTTGACGACGTCAAAGACCGATTGATGACAGGGGCATAGCAATTGATAAGCCGATTGCCGGTAAAGACCGACCGGACAACCAGCGTGCGTACATACTTTTGAAAACGCTACGAACCCCGCAGGCGACCAATCGGCTCTACCAGCGGAGCTCTGCATGATGCCCAGAGGGAGGCGCAGCAGCAATGTTTGCGAGTTGGGGTCGCGGGAATTGCCCTCAGGGAAGACCGTGAGCACTGAGCCAATTGCCAAATCACCGACGTGGACCGGGGTGCCGTTTTCTCGCACCAGCCGCGCACCGGCGCGCCATTTGGTGTGATAGAGTCCAGCATTGAATCTTGGCGCAAGCGACCGCAAGGGGAAAAGCGCAGCGACTCCGAGCGTTCCAACGGCTGCATAAAAGAAACGCATCAGCAAACCGCTGCGTGAAAGATCACTGTATCCCGAGGCCAGCTCGGCTTGCGCCGCCATGACGTCTTCGGGCGATGACGGATAGTCGTCTCGGACATCCACCACTTTTTGCGGCGGTAAAATGTGCAGCGCCCAAACGACGACCGCTGCTGCCATGGCGCCCAAGGCTATCGTCAAACCGAGACTCTCAAATTGCGGACTATCGTGCAGAACGTACGCAGTGGAAAACGTTAAGCTTCCGGCGACCGATATCGCGAGAAACGTGCATACAATCCAATGGTGGTTTATTCTCATCTTATCAGGTAAATCGCACCCCATATGCCGACCCAAACGATGAACACGAAGTGCCAGTAATAAGTTATGGCCTCCGCCCCGGCGCGGCGATTACTTTGCAAGGCGCTGGTTCGAAGACCAAAAAACAGCGCGCACAACAAGAGGATGCCGACCGCAACATGCAAGGCATGGAAACCTGTCATCGCGTAAAACAGCGAGCCGTAGGCATGAGTGTCGATTCGGAACGTGTTCCGACTCCAACCACGCAGCGCGTTGGCAAGGAAGGCGATGGCCAAGACGATTGATGCACCGAGCCACGCGCGCGCCAGCTTAACTCGATTGCGGTTGAGCGCTCGGGTCACCATAAGTATCGTCGCGCTTGAGATGGCGAGCAACAACGTGCCCAGCGATGACCCGATCACATCCAGGTGAACATCGGGCGGAGGCCAGATCGTCGTTTGACTGCGCAAGTCAAAATATGCAGCAAAGAGTCCGGCGAAAAACATCAACTCGGAAGCCAAGAACAGCACGACGCCAAAAACGAGGGGATGCGCTCGTAGCGCTAACGGCCGCAAAGACTGGCTATCGACCGTTTTTGCCAAAATTCTCTCCAGCTCTTTCCGACATCCCTACATGATAGTATTCTGCGGCTTTTTGGATGTCCTTGAACGCTAAGTCCCTTTCTGCTTTGAAAAAGCCCACACGCTCTTTGCGGAGATCAGACGTAACCTTACCGTGACCGGCGTATGACTTCGAAGTAGCTTCCACGATCCTCACTCCACAAACGCGGCTTCTTCGTCGATTAGTCGCGTTTGCTCTGCAACCTTACTCGCAGTGACGCCATATGCAACTTTTGTCAACATTTCAGTGCATTACTTAGGGATACACCTCAGCCGCAAACCCCCGTCTTGAGGACGCTTCCAGGAGACGGTAACTGTGGACGACGGACTTCGATGAGTTTGACGTGGTTCGTTGCCGGCACCGACAAATGTGCCATCTGCGCCGACATCTCGGACGCGCTTGACGTTAGCCGCGTGTCTGGGCGAAAAAAAACCGTGCCTGAATGATGATTTGCGCAGACCAAGCCGTCAAACGATAGGGCAACCGACCGCGACTTCGCCCGTTTGCAAAACGCGCGCCCGTAGGCCGCCGCACTCCAGCAGCAGATTGCGGACGGGTAGGCCGGTGAGGTTGTCCAGGTAGCGGCAGGGGTCGCAGCGCCGCAAACCTTCGAACACGGCATTTCCGATGCGAAACTGCTGGCCTATCAACGTATCGAGTCGTATGTTGACCGTCGCGATGTTGCGGCGACTGTCTGCTGCGGTGAACGGTTTGCGGAGCTGTGCGGCGACGCGCTCCATGACCTCGCTTTCGATGAACGTAACCTCATCGACGTACTCGCCTTTGTAGGACCAATGACCGGTGCCGTTCGCGTAGCGATCCCCCTCCACGCCGTGTCCGGCGATCACTCGCAGCGTCGGGTGTTCTTCCATGGGCGCGCCACCGGTCGAGCACCTATAAAGCCCGACGATCGACGGCTGCGGTTCCTTTGAAGCGCCCCGGTGATTGCGGTGGTTTAGCGCTGCGCCGCCCCGGTACTTGGACGCAACGCAGCCGCTATACTGATCTTCACAAGGTCGGGGATGATGAACGGAACGATTCCCGCTGTTAGGGCCGCCGTCGGGCCGACGAACAACGAGAGAACGACAAAACCGCTGGCGTACACTATTGCGATGCCCGCTGCAACCGACGCCCAGCGCATGACGTACGTGCGCGCAAAGCCCAGCGAGTAAAGCCGACCGATGACTGCAGCCGCGACCGGGTAAGACCACAAGTAGCCGGCGGTGGGCCCCGCAAGGACCGCTGGCCCGGACGCGCCGCCTGCGAACACCGGCAAGCCGCTCGCGCCTTCAATTAGATAGGCGATCATCGCAAGCGAAGAGCGTCGCCAACCGAGCAACGCCACTATGACCGCCAACGCGAGCGGTTGCGCCGTGAATGGCACTGGCCCGATGTCAATCGAGATGCGCGCGCTCAACGCCATGAGCAACGATCCACCCAGAACCAACCCCACGCTGGCGGTGCGGCTGGTGCTTTGGACGTGCGAATGACTCATCCCCTGATCCTCGCTTCCAATGTGCTGAATGACCTCGCGTGGCATAGACATAGGCGTTCGAGAAGCAGCACGGCAAGGTAGTGATGTCTTACATCGCTGCTTCCCTGCTCGGAAGCAAAATTCGTATCAACAATATCGGAGACGCCCGATGCCAATTCACCAGTCCGTTTTTCCTCCGCTGCCCTTTGTTCTGACCCACGACGCCGTCTCCAGTTTGCTATGGATTTGTTGGGGGCTGGAAATTGTGCGAACCTACTTATTGTAGTCCCCCGGCGCAAGGTACGTTGTAACGCTGCCGCCGGCGTACGCCATCGCTAACAACGACCAAGCCGAGCCGGCCAAACCGACGTGCTTGCTGCCTCTCCTGCATTAACCACCTTAACAACGGCCACTGTGGGCGATGGGTTGACAGAGGCAAGGAGTTCGTGTTTTTATGGTGGTACATGAAGCTGGTGTCGTCGCTTTGGTGCGCCTATTACTTCTATGGCTATCCGCCCGGATTGGCTGAGAGTTCTTTGCGCGCTACGAGATAGTAGGACACCTCAAAATCGCACGAAGCCCTCGCCAACCGGCGGGGGCTTCTTGTTTTCCACGGAGATTGGTGCATATGGTCGCGGCTTATCAAGGTGTCGACGGTGCGTATTCGCAGTTAGCGCTCCACGACTTTCTGCTTCGAAAGCGCTTGGAAGGCACTACGCTCGGCGCATCCACGTATCGTGCAGTGGCTGCAGCCGTTGCAAGTCTGCGCGCGGACTTCGGTATCATTCCTATCGAGACTGCAATCGGCGGTACCGTGCGCGAAGGTTACGATCTAGTCGCGGAGTTCAAGTTGACTCCCGTAGCAGAAGTGCTCTTGCGTACCGACCATCGGTTGCTCGGCGTAGCCGGCGGCACCCTCGCCGATGTTCGGGAGATTCTGGCCCATCCGCTCACAATCGCTCAGTGCAGCCGATTCTTAAGCGGACAGTCGCAAGCTCGCGCCATTCCCTGTGAAGACACCGGTGTGGCAGCGCGGGAAGTCGCTCGGGGCGGTAGCCCCATCATCGCCGCGCTCGCGTCACCAGCAGCAGCACAGATTTACGGTCTCGTAGAACTCGCATCAAACTGCCGCGACCACGCTCACACTCATTCCCGCTTCCTTATTGTAGGCGCGCCAAAAGTTGAAACTGACGAGATCGCGGGGGCAAACCGTTTTGGCGCACGCAAGACTTCCATCATCTTCGGCCTGGACGATGCACCGGGAAAGCTCGTCCGCTGCCTGAGCGAATTTGCGCGGCGAAACATCAATTTGACGAAGGTTGAATCCAAACCCCGGCTCGGATACGGAAGCGGTCACGTTCTTTACATCGACTTCGAAGGCGATCTGAATGATCCTGAAGTGCTTAAAGCAGTGGCGCACTTGAAGCACGAGACGGTCACATTTAACGCGCTCGGTAGTTACGACGCCCATATTGGTCCGCCGATCGGATCAAACGATAAGGCCGTTCTCCCCCCGCCGCAGACGGCGACCGAGTGGCATCCCCACGCGATCGCGCTTAACACGAGCAGTACCCTACCGCGCGTTTCGCGCGTTGGCCGCCCCCATGGAAGTGCGCTAACGATCGGCAACGTTCGCATCGGCGATACTGGCTTCACGATCATTGCGGGGCCGTGCTCGGTTGAGTCGCGCGAGCAGATTCAAGAGACCGCTCGAGCCGTACAAGAGCGCGGTGCCGTGATGCTGCGCGGAGGTGCATTCAAGCCGCGTACCAGTCCGTACGCCTTCCAAGGCTTGGGATGGGAAGGCGTTGACTTGCTTTCCGAAGCGGGTCGTGCCACGGGTATGCCCACAATTAGTGAAGTCATGACCATCGACCAAGTAGAACGCATGGCTCGACAGATCGACGTTTTGCAGATCGGGGCCCGCAATATGCAAAACTTCGATCTGCTGAAAGCTGTCGGGCGTACGGGGCATCCCGTGCTGCTCAAACGCGGCCTCTCTGCCACTCTCGACGAGCTTCTGGCGGCAGCAGAGTACATCTTGGCTGAAGGCAATCCAAACGTGATGTTGTGCGAACGTGGAATTCGCACGTTCGAACCGGCCACGCGCAATACGCTGGATCTTTCCGCGGTGCCCGTGTTGCGCGAACGTTCGCATCTCCCGGTACTCGTTGATCCAAGCCACGGTGTCGGAGTGCGGCGCTGGATCCCGCCGCTGTGCCGCGCAGCGAAAGCTGTCGGTGCGCACGGTATTCTCGTTGAAGTTCACCCGAATCCGCCCGAGGCCAAGAGCGACAAAGACCAGGCTCTCTCCTTCGATGATTTTGCTCAAATCGTGGCAGAGTTGGATCGTATACCCGTCGACGGCGCGGCGTTGGTACCGCTGTGATGGCGGACGTACGTATTTCTCCCGCTTTGCGACTACGCGGCCAGGTGCGCGTACCGGGAGACAAATCCATTGCGCATCGCGCGTTATTTTGCGGTGCCCTTGCTGGTGGTTGGACTCGCATTACCGGGGTTCCACGCAGCGCCGATATCTCAGCTACGATTCGGGCTCTTGATACGTGCGGCGTCCAAATACAACGCAATGACGAGGGTGTCATCGTTCAGGGCGAGGGACTCGCCGGCTGGAGTGTTGACGGCGCCAACATCGATTGCAACAACTCCGGTACGACGATGCGTCTGCTTATGGGCGCCTTAGCAGGCAAGGAAGGTTCTGTACGGCTGCTGGGTGATGCGTCGCTCTGCCGTCGTCCGATGGAGCGAATTGCCGAGCCGCTGCGGCGGATGGGTGCCGACGTTATGCTGAGCGACGGGGGGTCCGCCCCACTTCGGGTCACCGGCTCCCCAATGTTGCGCGCCATCGATTACGACCTGCCGATCCCGAGCGCTCAGTTGAAGAGCGCCGTACTTTTTGCGGCGCTTGGAGCCAAAGGTCGTACCCGCTTGCGCGGATTCATTGGTTCCCGAGATCACACGGAGCGGATGTTGCCGCTCTTCGGAGCAACCCTCCAAGCGAGCAGGGACGAAATTGCCATCGAACGGTTGCGAGGCAGCTTTATCGCCATTCCCGGTGACATTTCAAGCGCCGCATACTGGATTGCGGCGGCTGTCCTTACGCCCAGAAGCAAGATTGCGCTACGCAACGTCAGCCTCAATCCAACACGGTCCGGTTTTGTCGAGGTTTTGCAGCGGATGGGCGCTCACGTCGATATCGTCCAACACACCCGCGAACCGGAACCCGCAGGGACGATTTACGCGCAAAGCAGTGCCCTGCGCGGCATCATCGTTGAAGCTTCACAGGTACCGTCGGTTGTTGATGAACTCCCCCTGCTCGCAGTGATGGCTTCGCAAGCGGATGGCGTAACGGTAGTGCGGGGCGCCCAAGAGTTGCGAGTGAAAGAAAGCGATCGAATTGAGGCGATTGCCGCTGTGCTGCGGGCGATGGGCGTGACCGTGCAGACGTTCGAGGATGGCTTTTGCATTTATGGCCGGCAAACACTTCGGAGTGCGAGCATCGATCCGCACGGCGATCATCGCATCGCGATGTCTGCATCCATCGCTGGACTCGTGGCAGATGGTGAAACCTCTATCAAAGGTGCGCAGTGCGTAGGAATTTCATATCCAACGTTCTTCTCAACGCTCGTTCAACTTGGGGGAAACGTGCAATGAGCTTACGTTACCTCACCGCCGGCGAGTCACACGGCAAGGGCCTCATCGGAATTCTTGAGGGCATGCCCGCTGGGCTGTCGATCGCCCCGGAGGATCTACAAGAACAAATGCTTCGGCGCAAAATGGGTTATGGACGCGGCAACCGCATGAAGATCGAAAGCGACGAGGTCGAAATTTACGCGGGCCTGCGCCACGGCAAAACGCTGGGTAGTCCCATCGCTCTGGTGGTACACAATCGCGACTACGAGCATTGGCGCCAAATCATGCGCATCAATCCGCCGGACACCCCGGTCGCCCGCGAGGTGCATGTGCCGCGACCTGGTCACGCCGATCGGGTTGGCGGGATCAAGTACGCCCACCGGGATATGCGCAATGTTTTGGAGCGCTCGAGTGCGCGCGAGACGGCGATGCGCGTGGCGTTAGGCACCTTCGCGCGCCGCCTTCTCCAGGAGACTGGCGTAACTATCGCAAGCCGGGTCATTGCCATCGGCGCGGTGCGCGACGATTCCCACTTGCGAATACCGATTGCGTCTATCAACGCCGCTGCAGATGCATCGCCCGTTCGCTGCCTCGATCCGTCCGCCGGCGAAAAAATGGTACAAACGATTACTTCTGCGCGTGAGGACGGCGACACGCTCGGCGGTGTGTTCGAAGTGTACGCCAGCGCGCTTCCTATTGGGCTGGGAAGTTACGCGCACTGGGATCGACGCCTCGAAGCGGAGGTGGGACGCGCCATTTTAAGTTTAAACGCCATTAAGGGCGTCGAAATAGGCCTCGGATTCAGCGGCGCAAGCCGGCGCGGTTCGGATGCGAGCGACGCATTCTTTCCGGGAAATGGCGATCTGAAAACGACGTACCGTACAAACCGCTCGGGCGGTATCGACGGCGGTATGTCGACCGGCCAGCCGTTGGTAGTGCGCGCCGCCATGAAACCGCTTTCTACGCTTATGCGCCCACTTGATTCCGTCGATCTGCGCACCGGCGAAGCGGCGCCGGCACATATCGAGCGCTCGGACACCTGTGCGGTGCCTGCGGCAGCAGTGATTGCAGAGTCGCTTCTTGCGCTTCTCATAGCGCACAGTGTATTAAAAAAATTCGGCGGCGATTCAATGGAAGAGCTTCTTCCCCGCATACAAGCGTGGTCCCAAGCGGCGGCGCGACGTTGACGCGCTCCAAAATGCGCGGGATTCGCGGCGCAATCACTGTCCAGACCGATGAACCCCGCGAAATTGTCGCCGCTACCAAACGTCTGTTGCAAGGCATGCTCGAACGCAATGCCGTCGAGCTGGACGACATCGCTTCCGTTTTGTTCAGCTTGACACCCGATCTACTCACCGCTTTTCCCGCGCTGGGAGCGCGAGAGATGGGCTGGGTCCATATTCCAATGCTTCATTTTGCAGAGATCAATGTTCCGGGAGCACTTTCGCGGGTGATTCGCGTGCTGATGCATGTGAACACCGTACGCAGTCAGCAAGAACTCGAGCACGTATACCTTGACGGTGCACGTTCGCTACGGCCCGATCTGACGAAGTCCGCGATTCCATGAGCACGCCGACCATCGGCATCATCGGTGTCGGTCTCATCGGCGGATCCATCGGCTTGCGGTGTCGCGAGCTGAGCTGGAACGTTCTCGGTTACGACATCGATCCGCAAACGGCAGCGTTAGCGCTCGAATGTAAGGCGATTTGTGAAGCTATACCGCGCGAGCTAATTTACGAGCGTTGCGACACAATCATCCTGGCAGCGCATGTGCAGGCGACGATGGCTGAGATCGAGCGCATGGAAAAAGTTCGGCCGCGCGCCATGCTCATTTTGGACGTTGCGTCAGTCAAAGTGCCGATCGTTCGAGCTGCGGCGAGATTGCCGCGTTTTGTCGCCACGCACCCGATGGCGGGCGCCGAAATCAGCGGACCTGGTGCAGCAAGTGGCGCACTTTTTTCAGGGAAACCGTGGCTGTACGTGCCGACCGACGAAGCGGCCTTAAATCATCGAGCGGTTGAATTCATCGGAAAGCTGGGGGCGCAACCTGTGCCTATTGAGGCGGCAGAACATGACGCGGCCGTAGCGCTAACCTCACACCTGCCTCAGATGCTGGCGACGCTCTTCGCCGGCCGCTTAAACGAGAGCGGCGTGAAAAAACTCGCGCCGTACTGTGGGCCAACCGCTCGCGAGTTGTCTCGCTTGAGCCGTTCGAATGTGGCGATGTGGCGCGAGATCTTTCTGGCAAATAGAAAACATGTCGCCACGGAGCTGCGCGGGCTCGCCGCGGAACTGGAGCGCACGGCGCGCGCACTCGATAACAGTGACGCACAAGGCATTGACGCGAATTTCGCGCGCGGCAATGAGCTTGCGGCGGGCGCATGATCGAGTACGCGGCTCTTGCGGTGTTGTGATCGGTTGAAACGCGCGGCAACGGTCTAGCGCTTATCGCAAACGCCCGGATACTCGGCTGGGTTAGTGAGGCAAACGCTAACTGGCCAATGTCTGCAGAAAATTCCCGACGATCCGATGCCCGTGCTCGCTCAACACTGACTCAGGGTGAAACTGCACGCCGGAAATTCGCAAACTTCGATGCGCAAGGCCTTGCACAACACCGTCCCCACTGCGTGCCGTAACCTCCAACTCCGCCGGCAACGTTGCGTCCGCAACGCACAGCGAATGATAGCGCGTCACCCTAAAGCAGTGCGCCACACCCGCAAACATTGCGGCACCGCTATGTGTGATGAGCGACGTTTTCCCGTGCATAAGCGAGGGTGCGTTCACGATCTTTGCACCAAACTGTTGGGCGATAGCTTGCAATCCCAGGCAGACACCGAACACCGGCTTCTTTTTTTGCACGGCAATCTCGAGCATCGCCATCATCCCAGGCGCGCCACGCGGAGTTCCGGGACCCGGTCCCAACACTAGGCCGTCGTACGTCTCAAGCGCTTCACCACCCAGGCTAGGATGATCGTTCAGCAATACATCGATGCTCGACCCATTCTCGATAAAAAGATGGGCGATGTTGTACGTAAAAGAGTCGAAGTTATCGATAAAAAGGACTCGCGCTTTCACCGTGCCTCGATTCCTAGCACTTCGCGAATAATACGGTTCTTTTGGAACACCTCGTCGTACTCTGCTGCGGGAATGCTATCTGCGACGATCCCAGCCGACGCTTGCCAATGAACGCGGTCCCCTTTGACGTGAACGCTGCGCAAAGTTATGCACGAGTCGAAATCGCCATTAAAATCCATGCGACCGATGCTTCCGGCGTAAAAGCCACGAGTCACCGGCTCCAACTCATCGATCAGCTGCATCGCGCGCATTTTGGGCGTTCCCGTCACGGTTCCGGCGGGAAATCCTGCCTGCAACAGGTCGAGAGCGTCACAGTCCGCGCGCAGCGTTCCAGCGCAGTCAGACACGATGTGCATAACGTGACTGTACCGCTCGATTGCAAGTAATTCTTTGACCGCAACGCTACCAGGATCGCAGACCACGCTCAAATCATTGCGCCCCAGGTCAACGAGCATCACGTGCTCCGCCCGCTCTTTCGGATCGTTCAGCAGTTGCTCCGCGATGGCTCCGTCTTCTTCAGGCGATGCGCCACGCGCCCGCGTTCCCGCTAGGGGACGAATCCGGGCTATGCCGCCTTCGAGGCGTACCAAAAATTCAGGAGAGGCGCCCAACAATTGGCCGAATGGCGTGTTCAAGTAAAACATGTATGGTGACGGATTGCGGGAGCGCACATGGCGGTAAAGGTCAAAGGCGCGCCCTTGGAAGCCGGCCGAAAACCGAATCCCCAGTTGAAGCTGATAAACGTCTCCCTGGACAATATGCTGTTTCACCCGAGCCACCAAGTTCAGGTAGCGTTGCCGGTCGATCGATTGCGTGATTGCGCCGCTTGCCCGAACCGCCGGCGGCTCTTGCGGTCTGACATCGTAAAGGCGCCAACGATACTCCTCCAACCGCTTCTGCGCTTCCCTTTCGGCCTGGGCGAAGACATGCAGCGTCGCCGTGTCGGAGTGATGGTCGAACACGAGCCAGGTGTGGGGAATCGCAACGTACGCGTCGGGAAGCGGCGGGTCCGCCGCCTCGCGAGGTGACAATCGCGCAAAGCTGCGCGCGGCATCATAACTGTAGCAAACAAGTGCACTGCCTGGGAATCCTGCTGCTTTTTTGAGACGCTCGCGGAACGGTGCTACAAAGTCGCGGATTTCTTGCGTGAGCGTCGGGCTGGATGAAAACGTTTTGGTCTCTATATAGTCAAGTCCGATAAAAGAGTAACGTGAAATGCGCCCTCCGCTATGATCAACGCTCTCCAGGAGACACGCTTCACCCTCTTCGGCCAACGTGAGAAAGGCTGAAATAGGCGTGAGCGTATCCGCGATAAAGTGATGGCGGAGAGCGCAACTTTTCGCATCCATCCACGACGCTTCAATGACCGGTATTGCTTTGCATCTGCCAAAGCTGCGGTGAAAGAGCAAAGATCACGGGCAAGCCGTCGGTGTGAAGAAATAACCCGGTCTCCTCCGGCCGCAAGCTATCAACCCTGAGGGCATCAATCAAAACGGCCATGACTTTGCCCGCGTAAACAGGATCCAACACGATCGCCTCCTGCGAGGCGACAAGGTGAATCGCTTCCAAACATAGCGATCATGGCGTACCGATTGCCGGTGCTGCACGCAGCAAGGGCCTCTTGTACGGCGAGAAAACGTCATTGCCGATCGGATGTGAACTCCACATAAGGGTACGCCAAGCCCGCCGCTGAAAATCGCTTGAAAGCAGCGGTAGGTAATCGGGCGGACAACCAGTTTCACGAGATTTCCACGAGATTTAGCTCCGTAAACGGTTGCACGGGCAGAGCGTCGTCCTCCATCTGAAAAGGGTCATTGCACGCGCCAACTTGACATCCATCCGCTCAACAAAAAGATCGGCCTCATAGTCCAGATAGCCTTTAACATGGGACCGGTCTCGAGCGCTTGCAAAACATTGCGCGATCGGCATCGCAGCGAAACACGTCGCAGTGGACAGGGTTCTTGAACCACGTGCGCATGATGGACGTGTCCGGTACGAGGAATATGCGGATGTAACTTCAAGCTAACGCTAGGCTGTAAGTCTAAACCGTAAACGACACGATCTGACTTGCCTCACGGTGGCTGGTCCACCAGACTTGTCCATCAAAAGCCAGAGATCGCGCATCAAAAGGTATTGTCGCAACTTCGCTAATCGTGGGTTTTTCCAACTGTGGGTTGAACGTTGCAAAGTGCAGGTTTTCGAATTCCTCGTCGGCGGAAATCACGTGCAAGGTTCCCGAACGAAAGCCCATGCCGCCTATTCGCGAAGGGAGTGGGACCTCGCGCCGAATGCTTCCATCAGGACCGATGATCAATACCCGCCGATAGTGCATCTGCGCCAAATACAGTAGTTCTCCGTCAGAGGCAAGATGCGAACCAGTGAGATCAGGACACGCCGTCTTACTCGCCAAATCAAAGCCGGTTCCCGGAATAAAGCGGTAGAAATATCGATCGTCGTCAGCCCCGATCGATACAACAACGCGTAGCTCATTGCCCAACATGGCGAGCCCATATGGCTTGCCCGGTGCTGCAATTTCCTGAAGAACCGCTCCATTCTTCGGATCAATCTGGTAGATGTGATCTGTGTCCCACGAGCCCATCCACAAGGATGTTCCATCGAAAGCCAGCGGCTGCGGGCGCGAACCGGGAGAGGTGCGACGTACGTGCTCTTTGACGTTTTGCATACTTGCGGTAATCCGCGAAAAGCGGAATCGGTTGCAGCGGCTTTGTCCCCGGTAAGATTATTGCGAATGCCGACGGCAAAATAAACGTAGATGTCGAGCAGCTAGCTAACTGGCGGCGACTCACTTCATCGGCGCGGACGAGGTCTTTTGGAGCTACGTGCCCTCAAACAGGGACAACATTCGCAATGTCGCACTTCCTGCAACGCGAGCGCATCGAATCGAAAACGTCTATAAAAAGGCGATTTACCGCGAGTACACTGATGCGACTTTTAAGTACGTGAAAGAGCGCGCTCCGCAGGATGCATACTTGGGAAGATCGGCCCGATCATCCGCGCAGAAGTTGGGGACACGACCCGCGTCGTCTTTCCGAATAACGGCACGTACCCGTACAGCATGCATCCACACTTTACCAGCAAGTCGTTTTATTTGACGTCCGCGGTTATGTGCGCAGTGGCAGTTTTCCCCGCGGCCGTGGCGGACACGGCAAACTGCCAGCGGGTCGCGTACTGCAACGCTAGGCGAGCGGAATAGCTGCCGTCACCGTTGTTATGGGCAGCAACCGAAGGCCCGGGCATGGACATCGACGGCATCGTTGTATCAACCTTGACAATTGCACCCTTAACGGGGGCACCCGTGGCGTCTTTCAAGGTAACGGTCAACATCTCGCTGCCTTTGCGCAGTGACTCTGGGGCAAAGGCCGTCGTGATGCTGAGGTTGCCCGCAGCCGTAGAGCGGGTTTGCCTCTCCTTATCCTTGGAACTGCAACCTGCGATCAGCACTGCTGCAGCAACCAGGGCAACAATCTTCACGGGTGCTCCTTTTCTTAAATCGCGAGATCGCCGGTCGCATGTTGCACGCCGGCCACTGCATTATTGTAACGGGTAATTGCGCTTAGTATGTTTTCCCGAGCGTTGGCGTCCACCGTAAGCGCGTCCAACACTTCTAAATTAATGCCCTTGCCTGACGCTTCTCGGAGTTGCGAGATGCGAAGTTGCTCCTGCGCGTCTGCCCGCGAGGTCTGCGAGGTGAGCAGGTTCCTTGAAGCGGCTTCCAGTTCGCGGTACGCGTTGACGACGTCGCGCTGCGCAAACAGATGGATCTGGTCGTATTGGGCTTGTGCCCGATGCAGGTCGGCGAGCGCCTGCGCGACGCCGGCGGAACGCGTGCCCCCGTCGATGATCGGCAGACTCGCGGTCACTCCTACCTGGTAGCCCGCACCACCGAGCGCCGGAGTAGAGAAACCATTATAGGTCTGCGCCGTTCCTGTGATGGTCGGGAAATATGCGGCGCTCGCAGCAGACACCCGGGTTTGCGCGGCATCGAGTTGTCGACGAGCTGCCAAAATGGCTGGGCGAAATTGCTCCAACCGGTTCAAAGCCGCAGCCTGCGATAGGTTGAACGGTGCAATTGTCAGCGTATCCGACAAACGGATTGGCGAATCAATAGTAAAGTCGAGCGTCGCTTTTAAGTCGTTAAGCGCCTGATCCCGCTGAGCAGTGGCATCCTCGAGGCCCTGTTGGGCGCTGGCGAGAGCCGCTCGATCGCGAGCAAGCAGATACCGTGGACTCTTACCTGCATTCACTCGGAGTTGCGTGAAGTGCAAATGGCTGCCCTGGGCCTGCACGAAGATCGTGCGGGCGTTGATGAGACCATTCGCGAGTTGGGCGCGATGGTATAACTGGATAACGGCGTACGCGGCGTTGTTACGGACTTCACTTGCAGAAATCTCGCTTCCCGCGCTGGCGATTCTCGCCGCCGAGGCCGAGAACCGTTGGCTCAATGAGATAATGGGGATTGAGGCATTTGCGGAAAGATACGCCTGGCGCGCTACCGGCATTCCGAGTTGCGGTAAGTTGGCTTTAACAACCGTTCCCGACACTCCGATTTGGGGCAAGATCATCCCGCGCGCAGTTACGGCTTGAGCACGAGCCGTCTCGACATCAGCCTGCGACAGGCTCACGTCGAAGCCGGCGTTCTTTGCTCGTGCGATTGCCTGATTCAACGTCAATGCTCCGCTGTACCTAAGGGGATCGGCGAAACCGTCGCTGCCGAGCAAAGCGCACAACACAAGTGAAAGTGCCAGAGTCTTACGCATTAAGAACCTCTGCCTTGAGAGTACGCCGTGCGTTCCAACGATCTGCCAGGTCCCCAAAACTGTCGTGCAAGACCGGCACAACAAACAATGTCAGCACGGTGGAAATCGTCAAGCCACCGATGATGACGGTGGCAAGCGGTGAGTACGCATCCATACCAGTCTTGGGAAAGAACGCAACCGGTACCAGTACGACGAGGCTCACGATTGTCGTCATTAAGATGGGCCGAAGACGGACGGGTCCGGCGGTCAGAATCGCCTCGTACCGAGAAAGCCCTTCCGCCCGTTTGCGAATGACCAGGTCGAGGAGCAAGATGGCGTTGCTGACGGCCATGCCGTTCGCCACCACGATTCCCAGAATGGACACCGTTGAGAGACTCTGATGCGCAAGCAGCAGTCCACCAAAGACGCCTAAGAGTTCCAGCGGAATGGCCAGCAACATGACGAGCGGTTGCGCGAAACTCCGGAACTGTGCGAGAAGCAATAGGAACACGAACACGATGGCGATCTTCATCGCGCCGAGAAGCCGGTCGAAGCTCTGCATCATTTCCGTCATGTCGCCGCGCATCTGGAACGTGTAGCCGATCGGTAAACTAACTTGCGCCATCGCGCGGTTCATGACATCCATGTCGAGCGCCATCTCGCCTCGCGATCCTTTGCGATAGTACCCGAGAACCGAGACGCTGCGATTGAGGCTGTCATGCTCGATCAGCGTAGGCCCAACACCGCGTTCGATGGTGGCAAGAGAGGAAAGCGGCACACTCTGTCCGGTTTTGCCGGTTATTTGCACCTGGCTTAAATCTCCTGAGGTCGCACGGTCATTCTGGGCGTACCGTACCAGGATCGTCGAATGCCGAATATTCTCGGGGTTGAAGAATTCGCTCGTGAGGCCGCCATGCGACGCGTAGTATGCCTGGTTTTGCACGTCTTGCGGCGTCAGCCCGAGTTGGGCGGCTCGTGTGCGATCGACGAGGATGCGATCTTCGGGTTGTTGCATAGCCCAAGAAGTCGACACTTGCACCAGGCCAGGAACTCCACGGGCAATAGCTGCAACCTGCTGGCCGATCCTTTGTAAAACGTTTAAGTCCGGGCCCGTAATGAGCAATTCGACCGGAGCGGAGTTGCTCGCCATGACATCCGCACCCATCTCCTTGAGCGCAACACGGCGCAGACCCGGAATGGTGGTCGTAGCCCGAGCATAGACGTCATCCATGACCTGCCAAATATTGCGGCGACGTTCTTCTTTGGGCTTTAAGGTTATTAGGTAGGACGCTTGATTCGGGCCGTTCATGGCCTGGCCCGTGAAGTAACCGCCGCTGGCCGACTCGCCTATCTCGCCCGAGATCTTTTGCACTTCGGGTTGCGCCAAGAGGATTTTTTCAAAACGGCGCGCCTTCTCCGAAGTGCCGGCAAACGACGTTCCCGGTGCAGTCTCGAAATATGCAAACCCCTGCCCCGTGTCCGCGAGGGGCATCATCTCGCTGCCGATGAAGGGGAGCAGCTGGAGCCCAGCATAGGTGGCGATGACGGCAATGCCGAGGACGAGGCCACGATTCTGCAAGCTCCACGAGAGACCGCGCTTGTAAGCGTCTTCAACCCGTACCAGGAAGCGGCGCGCCGGAGTCAGCGCCTGCGTCACCGCGTCGTCGATCTTCGTGCGCCACGGACCGCGCACGTCCATCTCTCCTTTGAACAACGTAGCCGCCAAAAGCGGGGTGAGTGTCAGGGAAACGACCAGCGATGCGAGCAGCGCGAATACGATGGGCCACACCAGGCCAACGAACATGATTTGCGTGATGCCGCCGCTGATCAGAAGGGGCATGACCGCAAGAACCATGACACCTGTGGCCGCTGCAATCGGAAGAATGACCTCCATCGTTCCGTCCACCGCGGCGCGCCGAGGGCTCTTCCCCTGTCCTATTTGTCTATGCACCGCGTGAATGACGACGATGGAATCGTCAACGAGCCTTCCTATGGCCAGCAGCAAACCGACTAGCGTGGAGCTGTTGATGGACAAATGCATCGGGCCGAACATCAGGATTGCGAGACCCAAGCAGGTTGGAATCGATGTCATAACAATCATCGTCGCGCTAACGTCTTCCAGGAAGACTAATAGCACCAGGCCTGCAAGAATAACCGATATCAGCAATTCCTCGAACATGTTAGCGGTCAGCGCACCCACGAACCGTGAATTGTCGTACGCGGGCACAAACCTTAGCCCCGGATGGCTTTGCTCGATTTGCGCGAGCCGTTCGTTCACGGCGGCGATGACTTTTGGAGAACTGCCTTCCGGTTCTTGGATGAGGGAAAGCTCGACGCCGTCTTGCCCGTTGAAGCGATACACCCCGCGCCATTCCGCCGCAGCGTCCTTCACGCTCGCGACATCGCGCAGATAGACCGTTTTGTCTCCAGTGGTCGAAACGGGATAGTCCAGCAAATCATTCGCCACCTGTACGCGTTGATCGCCGCGAACGATGGTTTCCCGGGAACCGCCGGTAACGGTACCCCCCGAAGCGCTCGCGTTCTGCTTGTCGAGCGCATCTCTGATGTTGAGCAGGGATAAACCGTCGGAGGCAAGAGCGCCACGGTCGACGATAACTTGCAGCTGGCGTTGCAGGCCACCGAAAGGCAGCACTTGCTGGACGCCTGGTACGGTCTTCAGTTCACTGACGACGTCGTTCGCTACGAATTGCCGCAGTAGTACTGGGTCCCAGTTCGCCCCTTGAACCGAAAGTTGCAAAACGGGCGTGTTGAGCGGATCAACTGGGATAACGTATGAGGGCTTCAAGTTCGCGCGGTCGTATGGCAGATCGCCTTCAGCCTGTTTGACCAGTTGCTGAACGTCAACCAGAGCGCGCTGCATATCCGCACCATATTGAAATTGAAGCGTTACGATGGAGAGATCGCGTTGCGAAATGGATCGGATGAACCGTACGCCTTTAAGGTCGGTCATGCGCTGTTCAATCGGTTTGGAAAAGTACGTCTCGACCTCGCGCGGCGCGTATCCCGGCGTCATGGTAATCACGGAAATAAGTGGACTTTGAACGTACGGCATCATGCGGGTCGGCAGGAAGAACAGTGCAGCCGCTATCGCTCCGAGAACGAGCGCCGTGTAGAGCGCGATGACTGCGTACGGATTTCGTAGGGACCACGACGCGATGCTTCGGTCGTTCGCGTTCATGCGTGCTGCTCCGTGATGGCTTGGCCTTCTTCGAGACCACTTGCTCCATCCGTGACCACGCGCGCCTCGCGCGACAGCGAACCCTTGACGAATGCGGTCGTTCCATTATCGGACAAAACTTGAACGCGCACGCGATGGGCAGTTCCGTTGTTATCAATCCATACCGCGGCGTCTGAACCGCCGCCAACGATAGCAACTGACGGTATCTGCAGGCCGCCAGGCGTCGCGACGCCACGCGTGTGTAAGGTTACGCGCACGTAACCCCCCGGCGGGACGCCCGTTGACTCACCCGAAACGATGGCTTCCACTTGCGCCGTATGCGTCGTTGGGTCTGCGGCCGGAGCAATTGACGAGACTCGGCCATGCAACGTCTTGCCGTTTGTGAGCCGAGCCTCCATCGGCGTGCCAATCGTGATTGCTGAAAGATCCTCTTGCGCGACATTAGCTTGGATGCGCAAAAGGTTTATCACTGCGATGCGTAAAATCGGGGTTCCCGTCTGCACGTACACGCCCGGATCCACAAGCCGTTTGATCACGACCGCATCGTCCGGGGAAACCACCGTCCGATATGCTGCCAAGGTGCTAGACGCCTGAGCCGAATTCGCCGCCTGAATTGCTTGCGCTTGCGCAGCCTGGGCTTGTTGTTGGGTCATGCCTATCGTCGCGCCTGCATCCGTCGTTCGGGATTGCGCCGCCTGAACTTGTTGCTGCAACGACGCGACGTGTTGAGTCGCGCCTTGATAGGCGGAGTTCGCGGTGGCCGCTTGGGCGCGCTCGTCTTGCAATTCCTGTTGCGAAACAGCGCCCTGATTGTAAAGACCTTGCTCTCTGGCTATTTCCTTATCCCAATAACTGAGCTGCTGTGATTTTGCACGTTGATCGGCCATTGCAGCGGAAAGGTCGGTCCTGGTCGATGTGGCTTCGTTGCGCGCAATAGACAGAGCAACAGGCGCGTGATGCTGTGCTTGAATCTCTGCCGCGCGCGCAGTGGCAGCTTGCGCTTGCGCATTTGCAAGAGCCGCTTTCGATTGGCTTCCGAGTTCTGGCGCGTCCAATGTCGCGAGCACTTGGCCACTACGGACACGGTCGCCGACGTAGACATTGAAGTTTTGAAGAATTCCCGGCGCACGCGTAACGATGTCTTGCGTAAAGTACGGTTGCATCGTTCCCGGTGCGAAAACATCCGTGCTGCCCTGAGCAGTCCGAACGATTGTAAGCGTCACCGGAGTGGCGCCGGTACCTTGCATGCTTGACATGCTTTTCATGTCCGTTGCGGGTGATGTGTACCGGTTTTGAAGTATCGCAAGAGCGAGCACGAGGAGTCCGGCCGCAAGGAACAATCCAAGCATCTTGAGACTACGATCGCGGCGCAAAACAAACGCGCCAATCAGCATCAATACGATAAGCGCGAAGAACCCATTACGCCACGCGTCGGGATTGCCAGTTGAGGACGACATGCCGCCCATTCCACCCATGCCGCCGGAGCCCGGGTTTGTCCCCGTTCTGGCACCGTTTGCATTCGACTTGTCCATCACCGCAAAACGGTATGTGGCGACCCCATGAACACCGCCGGTAAACGAAAGGACAACTGACCAGGGCGCGGCCATTCCGAGTGTCGCATCAAAAGTGTAGCTGCCCCACGCATCGCCTGCGCGCGCGACGCCGGACGGGCCGCTCATGCCCATCGACGTCATCTTCGTTTGAAAGCGCACCGCCGTGCGTGCGAGCGCATTTGCGGACGCACCACTTACGTGCACCATTCCGTGGACTGAGCCGACTGTCGGAGGATCGGGATTCAACGTGAGCATGACCTGCGCAGTTCCCACGCGCTCGATCATCGGTGAAGCGAGCACGGCAAGCGGGTTTACTGCTAAGTACATTAGTAGTAGCGTGCAAAAAAACTCGCGGAGACGATTCAATGCGGCATCCCCTGCATCGTGCACGCGTAGTGGTTCATCGCCGATAGAACGGCCGGCATGAGACTAAAGACTGCGATAGTAGACAGTACGCTTGCGGCCATGAAACGTCGACCCGACAAATCTGTACGCTCGGCGCGGCCTTCCAAAAGAGCCAAAACGCGCTGCTTTAGGTTCGTTGTGTCCTCTGCCAGAGCCGCGACGCCATGACCGAACGTTTGTGCACAAGCAAGTAACAGAATAGCAGAAGCCAATTGATGTGGAGCGATTTTACGAACTGCATGATTGTCGGCCGCCAACTCTCGAGCGGCGTTGTAAATAGCGGTCAAATCGCGCACGGGCAAAGGGAGCAAATCGGCAAAGAAGCTCACCGCGGCTGCAAGCAGCAAATCGCCGCGCAAGGCATGCGCACGTTCATGGCGTAGCGCGGCTTCCAGTTCCCCATCATCAAGTCGTTCAAGTGTGCCCCGCGAAAGTAGCACGAGCGGCCGTAGGGGTTGGGCCAACGCGCAAAATGGTTCGGGCGATGGAATGATGCGGACGGCAACACCAACTCTCTTTGCGGCCTCCCGGACTTGATCCGATGGCGCATGTGAATGTTGGATGAGTCGCCGGATCTGCGTGTATCGTTGATAGGCGACTGCAGTGGCGCGCATGAACGCTACAATCGCGAGCGTCAAGATGCTCGCCACAATGATCCGTCCCCAGACGAATTGGAGGCAACCTGAAGACTGTGCTCCGGCTAGATCCACGATTGCAAGCACCAAAAACACTGCGCCGGGAATCGCCGAGGCAATTGCAGCCAAGGGAGCCTGCCATGAGGGATCGTTGTCCATGCGACGGATGTACGGGGCCAGCAGGCGGACTGCAAGCCAC
>JAABUQ010003306.1_pt1 | contig 29887 bp, 30 predicted proteins | sample 5560001 | NCBI WGS metagenome assembly JAABUQ01 (sample SAMN10711888, study PRJNA513371) | rock metagenome | isolation source: Antarctica rocks | place: Antarctica: Victoria Land, Finger Mt nord | collected 2015-12-18 | reverse complement strand
GTGATCCGGCTTTCCAACGTGATGAAATCACAGGAAAACCGCGGTGATAAAATGCACTTGCTGTATAACTATTTAACGGGTGTTGAATTTTCTGAACAATGGAAAGCCATTCAGGAAGGTTATTTGAGTATGCGGCAGTCGATCATACAAGAACGGGTTGCAATGGAAAGGTTGTGGAAAGTGCGCGAAAAGCAATTGGACAAAGTGCTTGAAAACGCGACACATATCCGTGGTTCAATTCAAGGTATTGCCGGTAAAGATGCAATTAAATTGAGCCTGACGGGTGAAGAGGACAATTTGCTGATGGAGTAATGCTTCTTTTATCACCTAAAAATTGGAATTGGTTTTTTAGGTTTGCATTGAAAACGTAAAAAACCTATTCCTGTTGAATCAAAACCATGCAACAATTTCCACCCATCATTCTCGCTTCCAAATCGCCGCGTCGGCAGGAATTGCTTCGGTTGATGAATTTTAACTTCCGAATAGTTTTAAAAGAAGTGGACGAATCCTATCCCGAAAACTTGAAACCGGAAGAAATTGCTGTTTTTATCGCCCAAAAAAAGGCAATGGCTTTTGATGAAATTACAGATGATGAAATTGTAATTACAGCCGATACCATTGTTTCGGTAGAAAACCAGATTTTGGGTAAACCCGAAACGCCGGAACATGCGGTTGCCATGCTCCAACTGCTTTCCGGCCGGAAACACCAGGTCATAACGGGTGTAAGTTTGCTGTATAAACATCGGCAGAACACTTTTTTTGATGTTTCGGAAGTGCTTTTTCGTCCGTTAAAAGAGGAGGAAATCCGGTATTATGTAGAGAATTTCAGCCCGATGGATAAAGCCGGGGCTTATGGCATCCAGGAGTGGATTGGTTTGGTTGGCATCCAACGGATTGAAGGTTCTTATACCAATGTAGTTGGTTTGCCTACGGAGAAATTGTATCAGCAACTTTTAGCTATCAGCAAGTAGCTGTCAGCGATCTGAAATGAGCGATCAGAACAGGAGCTGAAAGCTGACAACTGAAGGCTGAATGCTATTCCTCCATCATTTCTGCCAAAACACCTTCTTTTAAAGAATAAGTAGTCATGCTAAGCTTTTGAATTTTAAGTTTTTGCAGCACAAATTGCGTAATCAAAGAAGCTACCACAATCATATCAACCCGCAGCGGAATAATGCCTTTTCTATGCGATCTTTGTTCATGGTTGGAATGCTGCAACCATTCTACAATTTGGTTGAAATCGTTCAATTGAAAATGATATGTAGTGATTTTTTTAATATCAAAAGGTTTTCCTTGTTCAAGCTCGGTCATTTCCGCATAAGTTTCAAAAGCGCCAGACGAACCGATCAATTGTTTCACATCCCAATTTTTTGGTGCTAAAAACAGCATCTGCAATTGTTCCTGCAAATAGTCGTTCAATTGGTTGATCGCTTCCTCCGTCATTGGATCAACTTGGTGAAAAAGCTGCATCAACCGTTGCGCGCCAATTTCAAAACTTTGTTTCCAGTAAATTTCCTGTTCATCGCATAAAATAAATTCCACGCTGCCGCCGCCAATATCTAAGATCAAAGCTTTTTCTGCGGATAAAACCCCTGAACTTTTCACGCCTTTGTAAATTAATCCGGCTTCTTCCAAACCGCCGATAACTTCAATCTTGATGCCAGTACGTTTTTTTACTTCGCGGATAAAACCCATCCCGTTTTTGGTGCTTCGCACAGCCGAAGTAGCCACTGCACGAACTTCTGATGCTTCTTTTACCCGTATTTTTTCGGCAAAGATTTCCATTGTTTTTACGCCGCGTTCAAAAGCTTCGGCTTTGATCAAACCGTCTTTCATGCCGCCTTCGCCCAATTTTACGGCTTCTGTTACATGCAGGATTTCTTTAAAACCCTTCTCCGTTTTTTCTGCAATCAGCAAATGAAAAGTATTGGTGCCAAGGTCCATCACGGCCACGCGTTTGTTCATCGTCCTAAAATATGAAACCGCTTTGGGTTTTTGAAAAAAGATAGGTAAAAGAAGCATAAAAACAGTAAAGAATTATTTGCGTTGCAAAACAAAAATCATTGATCAATGTAATATCCAGCATTTTACAGGTGATAATAAAAATTAAAAATACAGATGAAGTTGAAAGTATATGCAAAATATTTAGCGCTCGCGGCGTTTGCTTTTCCGGCAACTGCTGCCGATGCACAAAAAGGATTGGTGCCTGCGCAAACTTTTACGGCAACCGTGAACACCAACTATCCGCAGCATGTGGATTTTAAAGAAAGCATGGTGGGCAGTATCAAAGTTCCGGCAGGTTTTAAAGTGGCTGTTGCGGCAACTGGTTTAGGAAAACCCAGGATGATGGCGGTGCGGGAAGATGGTTCGATGTATGTAACGCGCCGCGATGTAGGCGATGTGCTTCTTTTATCAGATAAAAATGGCGATGGAAGATTTGATGACCTAAAAACAGTGTGGGCGAAATTCCCGGATGTGCATGGCATTACTATCCACGACGGCTTTTTGTATTTGGCATCCAGCAAAGAACTGAAAAGAGCAAAAATCCAGGTGGATGGAACCTTGCAGGATACCACGACTTTGTTTAAAGATATGCCGGACGGTGGCCAGCACGACAACCGTATGTTGGCTTTTGGCCCGGACGGAATGCTGTACATTTCGGTTGGAAGTGATTGCAATGATTGCGGAGAAACCAATCCCGAACATGCCACGCTTTTACAAGTAAAGCCAGACGGCAGCAGCCGCAGGGTTTTTGCCCGTGGCTTGCGCAATACGATTGGTTTTGATTGGCAACCGGTAACCAAAGAAATTTGGGGCTGCGACAACGGGACAGATTGGCGCGGAGATGAAATTCCGCCGGAAGAATTGAATAAAATAACAGACGGGGGCGATTATGGCTGGCCGCTGGTTTTTGGAAAACAACAAGTTGACCCATCGCGCGAAGATCCTATAGGGACCACAAAAGAAGCTTATGCCAAAACAACTGTTCCGGCGGTGCTGACTTTTCCGGCGCATAGTGCACCGATTGACTTTAAGTTTATCGGCAATGCAAAAGGTTTTCCGCAGCAGTACAAAGAAGATGTTTTAGTTTGCTGGCACGGCAGTTGGAACCGCAAAAAACCGGAAGGTTACAAGGTACAACGAATTCATTTTGTAAACGGCCAGCCGGTTTCTGTGGATGATTTTTTTACCGGCTTTCTCAATAATCAAACTAATACACGTTTTGGCCGTCCTGCCGGTTTGGCTTTTTCCAATAAAGGTGATTTGTACATTTCTGATGATGAGAATGGTGTTATCTATCGTGTTTACGCCAGCCGTTAATTTTCCAGTTTTAAATTAAACTTTGATGAGATCAATATCTAAAATCATTATAGCTGCAACAATGTTTTTGGCTTCTTTTGCTGTTGCCCAAACACCAAGGATCAGTTTTAAAGTTCCAAACTTGTATCCCGAAGGTGCTTCTTTTAACGCACAAAAAAATGTGTTTTACGTTAGTTCTGTAAAAATGGGAACGATTGGAACCGTAGATCAAAGCGGTAATTATAAAGTTTTTTATCAGGACAAATCTTTGAAATCAAGCTACGGAATGAAAGTGGATGTTAAAAACAACCGTTTGTGGGTTTGTATCAGCGATGCCAATTACAGTGATTATTCTGACCCTTCCACTTTCAAAAAAATGGCGAGGGTGATTAGTTTAGATTTAAATTCTGGTAAAAAAGTTCAGGATATTGATCTGTCGAACTTGTTTCCCGGAAAGCATTTTGCAAACGACCTGGCTTTTGATCCGCAGGGAAATATTTATGTGACAGATAGTTTTTCGCCTGTGATTTATAAAATTGATGACAAAGGCAAAGCTATCGTTTTTGCAGAAAGCGAACTGTTTAAAGGAGAAGATGTGGGTTTAAACGGCATTGCTTTTCATCCGCAAGGTTTTTTGTTGGTTGCTGATGCGCGTGCCGGTGCTTTGTATAAAGTTGATGTGCGGAACCCGAAGAAAATTACCAAAGTGATGGTCAACCAGTTTTTTCCTGGTGCAGATGGTTTGCTGTTGGATGACCAACAGAATTTGATCTTGGTACAAAATCAGACGAATAGTATTTTTAAGCTTTCCAGTATGGATAGCTGGCAAAATGCCCAAGTTGTTGCTGCAACCAGTGCAACAGACCGTTTTGCTTATCCAACTGCAATTGTGCAAGCCAGCGGAAAGTTATATGCGTTAAACGCTAAACTGAATGAACTGGCTGATCCAACAAAACCAAAATCAAAAGAGTTTTCTTTGCAATTGGCGGAGTTTAAGCTGGTTAAGTAAAATGCTGTTTTTATCGATATAAAATTGGAGTAAATATGAAAATTGCAGGTAGGTGCCCAGGCGCGTGAGGCCTGAACGGGTGCGCGGAGCAATCCAGCCATTCTTGATTTCGTTGGTTCTTTTTCATCAAGGAAAAAGAACGTTAAATGAAATTAGTAAATACTGTTTTTATCCTCCTAAAATCAGCATCACTCCTTGTAAAAAAACCATTTGGCCAGTTCTTTATAATTTACTTTTTTGCCATACATCAGCACGCCAACGCGGTAAATACGTGACGCAACCCAGGTAGTAAACAGAAAACCCAGAACCATCATCAGCATAGATAAAGCCAATTGCCAGTCGGGAACGCCAAACGGAACGCGTACCATCATGGCTATTGGTGCAGTAAACGGGATCACGGAAAGCCAGAATGCCAGTGTACTGTCCGGATTGTTGACCAAATAAGCGAACGATAAAATATAAGTAAATAAAAGCGGAAGCGTGATCGGGAACATAAACTGCTGCGTTTCCGTTTCGCTGTCAACCGCCGAGCCAACTGCCGCAAACAAAGCGCTGTAAAGCAAATATCCCGACAGGAAATAAAAGATAAAACAGCTTAAAATATAAACATAGTTAACACCTTCCAGGCTTTTCAGGAAATTCATGACCGGGTTGCTAATTGGCATTTGGGATTGTTGCATGCTGTTTTTAGCACCCTTTATTTGTGTTTGATTACTGCTTTGTTCGGTAGCAACCTCGTTTTTGGTGAAAACTTTTCCGGCAATATTGGTAACGATTGTAGATAGCACGATCCACAGTAAAAACTGCGTCAATCCAACCAAACCAACGCCTAAGATCTTACCTAACATCAACTGAAAAGGCTTTACGGAAGAAACAATAACTTCGATTATCCGGTTGGTTTTCTCCTCGATCACGCCGCGCATCACTTGAGAACCGTAAATAAAAAGCGAAATATAAATTAAAATGGCAGAAGCAACGCCGATGCCATAAGCTGAAGCCAGATTGCTGTCCTTTTCGCCGTTATCTGTCAATTGTTTGGTTTCTGCGGAGATATTGGTTTTTAACCCGGTTAACTTCATCACATCAATGCCAGCCGCCGCCATGTTATTACCGGTTGCAATGGTGTTCAGTTGCGTTTCTACTTCGTTTACCAGTGCAAAATTTGGTTTTTTTCCGGAAAATATCTGAACACTGTTTTTATCGGTGAAATTCTTGCTGATAAAAAGGATAAACAAATCATCGTTCTTCTTGGCCGACTTTTTAGCTTCCGGCAAAGATTGTTTTAATACGCTAAAATGAACGTTTTTATGATCTTTCAGTTTCCCGGCAAATATGCCGCTTTCGTCGATCACTTTAACTTCGCGCACTTTGTTCAGGCTGTCGCTGTTTTTGGCAATAAGAAATATTATGCCATACATGGCTAAAATCAATCCCGGAACGAGGAAAGTCATTAGGATAAAAGATTTCTTTTTTACCCGGGCCAGATATTCACGCTGAATAATAAGTAGGGTTTTTTTCATGATTTTAACGGATTTGGTTTACTTTCTCAATAAAAATTTCGTTCATCGTTGGGATGATTTCTTCCAGTTTTTGGATGCTGACTTTTTGGATCAGGTACAGCAATACTTCGTTTACCGTATAATTTTCTTTGAGTTTGATCTGCATTAAATCATTTTCCAAACCTGGAATATGTTGCAGCAATTCAAAAGGTTCTGCTCCGTTCAAAGCTAATTTCCCGGAATATTCTACCTTGTACGTATTGTTGCGGTACGAATTGCGGATGGTTTTTACCGGCCCGTCCAGGATTTTATGCGAACGGTCAATCAAAGCAATGGCATCGCACAATTCCTCTACCGATTCCATGCGGTGGGTAGAGAAAATAATAGTGGCGCCTTTGCGGTTCAGTTCCAAGATTTCATCTTTAATCACTTCTGCATTAACCGGATCAAACCCGCTGAAAGGTTCATCCAGGATGATCAGTTCCGGGTTGTGCAAAACGGTGCTTACAAACTGCACTTTCTGCTGCATCCCTTTGGAGAGTTCTTCAATTTTTTTGCCCCACCAATCGCTCATGTCCAGCTTTTCAAACCAGGCTTTAATGCGCCGTTCGGCATCGGCCTTACCCAAACCTTTTAACCGCGCCAAGTAAACCAATTGCTCGCCGATTTCCATCTTTTTGTACAAGCCGCGTTCTTCCGGCATGTAGCCGATGCGCTCAATATGTGACTGGTTGAGTTTTTCTCCGTTGAAATAAACTTCTCCCGAATCCGGGGCAGTGATCTGGTTGATGATGCGGATCAGCGAAGTTTTTCCGGCACCATTCGGCCCAAGCAAACCGAAAATTTTTCCTTTTTCAACCTCCAGACTTACATCATCCAACGCCCGGTGCCCGGCGTATTGTTTCACAATGTTGCGGATACTCAGCATAATGCTTCTTTTATCGGTGTTTTTTTTGGGTTAGAGATAAATTGGATGAAAATGTTACAGGCTTTTTGAAAAATCAAAATTATTAATGGTAGAACGAGAATTATGATTTCAAATCTTCTTTCAATAGGTTATTTTTTGATTTAAATATACATCCGTTTTTATCAAGTCTGGTTTTTACCAAACAGCAATGTTTTATTATATTTGATTATGACTATTGAAATAAAAAAACCTGTTACAAAAGAAAAGGTTCAGCAGGCTATTGAACAGCTTAGTAATGATTTTGGCAAAAAAAACCTGAAAAAGCATTTTGGCAAACTAAAAAGAAATTTAGACGGACTTGACTACCAAAAACAGGTAAGGGATGAATGGATTTAGCTTTGTTGCAGATACTAATTTTTTAATTGCTGTACATGAAGGTAAAGAATTTGTTGAACCTTTTTTAGAAAGCACTGTAATTGTATCTGTCATATCAGAAATAGAACTTCTTGGATGGTATAAACTAAATGCCGATGAGAAGGAAATACTTCGGTCTTTGTTAGATGATTGTATTGTTTTTGAACTTACTTCAGATATCCGTAAAATTGCAATTGAGATACGCCAGCAAATCAAGATCAAAACTCCCGATGCTATTATTGCGGCTACATCAAAATATCTTCAAATTCCTCTTGTAACTTCCGATCAGGGCTTTAGAGTTATCCCTGGTATTGAGTTGATATTAATTTAAAGAGATAATCATATCATTTATTTACTTGTAAAATAACCTTTCCAAGTGTGGAAACAACAACGTTATAATCTACTGCTTCTTTTATTATCTACATCATGTATATGCTTCTTTTATCGGTATTTTAATTTATCGCTGTTAGCTGGTTCAGTAGCAATAATGTAAATACAAAATACCAACAATAAGGCTGTAATGCTTATTTGAACCTGGATTTTAAGTTTGGCAGGAGTCGCCATCAGGATTTAAAGGCACGAATTATCATTTTAACATTTTCCCCAAAAAAGATTCCTGGGTAATTTCATCTTCATCCTATTCCAGCTTTATCAAATTGAGAAAAATCTTCCTCAACATAAAATCAAATTGGGTAATTACTACGCTGCTTATCAACTTATTTGTGGTTTAAAACTTTGTGCTCATGCGTGATTCCATTTTGGAACAGGCATTGTAAAAGTAAAAGTATAACATACTTATACTTTTACAATCATGAAAAAAATTATCTTGATGGCAATCATTTTCCCCCAAACTGGTTTAATGATATACCATCATATTAAAGATGTTCTTTTTTGCTTTGTAGAGTTTAAACTTACAAGAGGGTTACATAGAAATGTGGTTTTAATTGGAAATTATGCTATTAAATTCCCAAGGACTTTTTTGGGATTGACATCTAATATAAACGAGGTGGTTAGGTGGAAATATGATCTTAAAAGAAGGCATTTACGATGTCCGGTTTTATATGGTTCATCAATTGTTATAGTGATGAAAAGATGCATACCGTGTCCTGATCAAGTCTTTGAAAATCTACCGGAAGATTTTAAAATGATCAATGATTACACCAAGTACAATTTTGGAATGCTCAAGGAAGAAACAAACGGCGGATATGAAAAGGTGGTTTGTTTAGATTATGGAAATAACTTAGTGTTTAGTACTATTCTATTTGAAAACTGCTCCTAAAGAAGTATGGAAAATATCGTAAGTGATTTTAGAGGAAATCTCTTTCGTTGGACGGGATTTACAATTTAATCCTTTGGGCTTTGGATTTCCAATCCAACTTTAGATTAATTAATTTACTTCAGCAAATATAGCACCGGTTAATTTATACTGTCGACCCTTTCGATTTCAGGGTGAAAAAAGAGTGCGTTCAAGCTGGTTTTCCATACTAATTTTATGTACGGCCAGCGGTCTGTTTTGCGGTTGATCATAATCCGGAACGGCATAATAAACATACGGTGAGTCCAGGTAACCCAAAATTGCAACTTGCCATCATGCACCCTTTTGGTAAAAAGTTCATTGCGCAAGCCATAATTATATTTCCAGATAGAAGAACGCGGATCTTTTAATACGCTGCTTTGGTGGTTGTTTGGTGTTTCATGGGTTACGGCGCTGTCTTTTACCAAAAACCCGGGCATTCCGCTGCCAATAATCCGTTTGGAATATTCTGCATCATCGCACCAAATAAAAAAGTCTTTGATAGGCAAGCCCACCTTTTCTACCGCTTTTGCAGATAGGAGCATGGACACAAAAGTACCCCATTGGATAAATGGCATACTGGTTTTATTGGTGAAGGAAAAATTAGCTATCTTTTTTTTATCTTCCAGCAGATAGGTCCGGTTTAATTCGTGCAGGTTACCGTCGGTCCAAAATACAGAGCTGGACAAAAAGCCTACGTTTTCCTGGTTGCCACCCAGTTTGTTTAGTCCGAACAGCAGTTGTTCCAGGGCATCGTTTTGTGTAATGGTATCATCGTCCATCAGCCAGATCCAATCTGCACCGTGGCCATAAGCCATTTTCACACCATAAGAAAAACCTCCTGCACCACCACTGTTTTCCTGTGTATAAGTGATGACATTTTGTTCTGATAACCATTCCTTTGTATCATCAGTAGAGCCATTATTGATAACAATGATATGATCGGGCTTCCTTGTTTGTTCATTTACTGCCCTAAGGCATTTTTTTAGTAATTCTAAGCGATTATAAGTAACAATAACAGCAATAACTTTCATAGTTAATTTGGTGGATAGTCAGATATTAATTTCGTATTTTTTAAAATACTGTTTATAGTAATAATACTATTTATATAATATTTATGATAAAAAATTATACGGATGCAACTATACTATTGTTTAAAATCAAGCAGCTTTTATTTGCACTTAAAAAGGCAAAGTATCGGATATTGATGTAATGGTACAGAACCCTTCTGTTCAGGGAGGAATAGCTTAAATTTTTCTTTTTAAAAACGTTGAAATCAGCTTTTAAATTTATAACATAAATTCAAATCCTAATATTCGTAATTATCCTGCTTTTGGATTTCATGTTGATTTAAAAAATATGTTTTATTTAATTAATTATGGTTAATGAAACATTAATGCAAGAATCAGGTAAGTTGTTTTATAATATTTTTTAATATACAAAAAACTAAATACTTATTTTTTTGGTATATAAACAGAGTATCCGATCCTTCAGTTGCTGTCTTCATAGCCGCATAATTTAAAAACTACAGGACAATTAATAATTGACTATACCACTTTGTAATCTTAAAAAATAAAAACAAAATGCTAAGGCTTTGAATCGCAAGTAAAACAAGTAACAACAAAATATTAAATTTTTAATACAACTACCATATGGAAAAGGCGTACTTAATTATGGCGCATAAAGATCCTAAACAACTTCATCGGCTTGTTTCAAGACTAAATGATGGAACTTCAGAATTTTTTATACATATTGATCAAAAAGCAGACTTTTCTCAATTTCAAACTGTAAAGGAGTTTGGAACTATTGTGCATTTTACCGAACGGTTTGATGCAACCTGGGGTGGTTATGGCCTTATAAAACCTTATTTAAGTGCGATGAAGGCAGTAAAGGATTCGCCGAAAGAATTTGACCGGATACTTTTGCTTAGCGGCCAGGATTATCCGATCAAAAGCAATGCGTATATCAATGATTTTTTTAAAAACGCCCCGTATTCTAATTTTATTGATTATTTCCCAATCCCCAATTATCAAAAATGGCCGGGCGGAGATCGGGGCGGTTGGTATCGCGTTGATAAATACTACTTTGGAAACAAATGGTACGAATTGCTCTGCTCCAAATCCTTAAATCTGCTGGCCACTTTTATTCCTTTTCTTCGAAGAAAAATTCCGAACGGTATGAAGCCTTACACCGGCCAAACCTGGTGGAACCTGGATATGTATGCGCTGGATTATATTTTAGATTATGTAGCCCGGCATCCGGAGTACATGGCTTTTCATAAACACACTTTTGTAGCCGATGAATTATTTGTGCAAATGATAATTGCAAACAGCAAAGATGAAAAGCTGCTTCACAGTATCGGAAACAGTGAAAAGCGGTTTACTATTTGGGCGAAGGCAGATAGCGCACATCCCAAAATACTGGATAAAAATGATTTGAAAGCACTAATGGCTTCAGATGATTTGTTTGCCAGGAAGTTTGATGAAAACGTAGATACAGAAATTATAGATTTGATCGATCAGGAAATTTTGTTCCCGGTTGATCAAAATCGATTTGCTCCGGCCACTTCATAAGTTATCCTGATTTTGATCATGCTTCTTTTATCGTATAAAAATTGGTTTCTGTTGTAAGATAATTATATCAAACCAACTGTTGCCCCATTTTTGTACGATAAAAGAAGCATACAAATATTAATGTTTTCTGCTTATCCGGGTTTTGGAAATCCGTAGCAATCATTCCCCAAAAAAACCCCGGAACGGGTAATTCTATTCCTGGTTTTAAAGTGTTTTGAAGGATAAGAGCTATTTTCAAGCACAATTTAACTTTGGAACAGGCATTGCAAAAGCACAAGTATATCACACATACTTAAAAATTTGCAATCATGAAAAAAATTATCCTTTTCGCAGCTTTGGGTTTAACTTTGGCTGGTTCGCTTACTTCCTGCTCCAGCACACGTTTTGCGCGCACTTCGCACGTGAAATTTACCAACTAAAAGAAGCATCAGCAAAAATAATAAAGTTATAAAAGTGCAATCAATCCCGTCCATCCGGTCTGGTGGCTGGCACCTAAACCTTTACCATTATCGCCGTGAAAATACTCGTGGAAAAGGATGTAATCTTTAAAATGAGGATCCTGGTTGAACTTTTCATATCCGCCAAATACCGGCCGTTCGCCTTTTTCGTTCCGCAGAAAAATATTTTTAAGGCGTTTGCTTAAAGACGCTGCAATTTCTGCAAGCGAGCAATACGTGCCGGAGCCGGTTGGATATTCTACCTTGAATTCATCGGTATAATATTCCTGGAAAATATACAACGAACGGATTAGCAGGTAGTTAACTGGTATCCAGATCGGGCCGCGCCAGTTGCTGTTGCCGCCAAACATATCAGTATCGCTTTCGGCCGGGTTGTAGCGTACTTCGTAATCTGCACCGTTTAAAAAATATTGGTACGGGTTGGCTTCGTATTCTTTGGAAATGGAACGGATGCCGTATTCAGATAAAAACTCGTTGGTATCCAGCATCCGCCGCAGCAAAAGCTTCATCCGGTGGCCGCGCAACAGCGAAAATAAATGCTGTTCGGTGCCTTTGGTATCTTTCCAGTAGCTTACCAATTTTATCAGGTCCGGCCGCTGCACCATAAACCAGTCCAGCTTTACTTTTAATTCGGGCAGCTTGTTCCATTTGTTTTCGTCAAACACAAGTACGGCAAACATCGGGATCAAACCAACCAAAGTCCGCAGGCGCAAACGGTCGCTGCTTCCGTCCGGTTTGCGCAACAAATCATAATAAAAACCGTCCTGATCGTCCCAAAGCCCCAAAGAATCGCCGCCCATATCTGCAATAGAGCCGGCTATATATAAAAAATGTTCCGCAAATTTGATCGCCATGTGCTCATAAACCGGATTGTGCAAAGCCAGTTCTAAGCTGATTTCCATCATGTTAACGGCATACATCGCCATCCAGCTGGAGCCATCGGCCTGCTCCAGAAAACCACCGCCAGGCACGGGCGCGCTCCGGTTGAAAACGCCGATGTTATCCAGACCCAAAAAACCGCCTTCAAAAACATTGTTGCCTTCGCTGTCCTTTTGGTTTACCCACCAGGTGAAATTGAGCAGCAGTTTCTGAAAAATACCCTCTAAAAACAGCACGTCTTCCTTGCCGTTCTCCTGCTTGTCCAGCTGGTACAATTGCCAGGCAGCCAGCGCGTGCACCGGCGGGTTGGCATCTCCAAAATCCCATTCGTAGGCCGGCAATTGACCGTTGGGATGGATGTAATTGGCGCTCACCAATAAATTAAGCTGTCTTTTGGCGAAATCAGGGTCGATTTTGGCAAAAGTGAGGCAGTGAAAAGCCAGGTCCCAGGCAGCAAACCAGGGATATTCCCATTTATCGGGCATGGATAAAATTTGGTCGGCAATAAAGTGTTTCCAGTTGTGGTTGCGGCCTTTAAAACGGGTTTTCGGTGGCGGAACCTGGCCGGGATCACCATTTAGCCAGGAATTAACATCATAAAAATAGTATTGCTTGCTCCACAACATGCCTGCAAAAGCCTGCCGCTGCACCAACTTTTCATCCTGATTATTGATGCTTAGCTGTTTATCGGCGTAAAATTCATCTGCTTCTTTGATATGCGCTTTTACGATGCTGTCGAAATCTTCAAAAGGATCGGCCTGATGGTTGGCAGAAAGCCGCATCCTCACCTGTACGCTTTGTTTGGCGGGAACGGAAAGTTTGAACCAGGCTGCTGCTTTTGTGCCCGTTTTCTGCGGATTTATAGCAGCCGGGTTTTGATGGATCACATAATCATTGATGCCATCTTTTACAAAAGCCGAAGTGTTTGGCGAATGATAAAGCCGCTCGTTATTGGTTTCATTTTCGGTGAACAACAACTCTGCATCTCCATCTATATGGCAATAATAATTTCCGGCTGATGATTGCAGCAATAAAGTGCTTTTATCCTGATGCGAAATCTGTGGTTTTGCCGATCCCGGGTCCCAGCTCCAGGTATCGCGAAACCATAGTTGCGGCAGCAGGTGCAGGTCGGCATCTTGGCCGCCGCGGTTATGAACCGTGTATTGTATCAAAATATCATCTTCCGTATTTTTGATGTATTCAACAAAAACATCAAAATATTTGTCCTGGTTGAATAATCCGGTATCAATCAGCTCAAACTCCGGGTCCAGTTTTCCCCGGCGATGGTTTTCATCAATCAACCATTGGTAAGGATAAGCGTCCTGCACATATTTGTACAGCATTTTCATGTAACTATGCGTAGGCGTACTGTCAAGGTAATAATAAAGCTCCTTCACATCTTCGCCGTGGTTTCCCTCGCTGTTGGTCAGCCCGAAAAGCCGCTCTTTCAAAATCGGGTCTTTGGCGTTCCACAAGGCAAGCCCTAAACAAAGCATTTGCTTGTCATCGCTGAAACCTGCAATCCCTTCTTCGCCCCAACGGTAGGTTTTGCTGCGTGCCATGTCATGGGTAATGTAGTTCCAGGCATCCCCATTGGCACTGTAATCTTCGCGAACCGTTCCCCATTGGCGTTCTGACAGATATGGCCCCCATTTCAGCCAGTTTTTAGTACCGGCATAATGATCGTTCAAGCGGCTTTGTTCAGCAGTAATATTCATTTCGGGTTAATGTTTTTTTGAAGGGAATGTTTGATCCGTAATTAATTTTGGAAAAGTACAAAACTGGCCCGGGTTTTTCTGTTGGTACTCTCTTTAAAATCTCAGGTAGGAAAAGTGGCTTGTAAAATTGAGCTAAGTTGTTGTTGATGCTTCTTTTATGCCTATAAATCCTAAATTAGAATTTTAAAATAGGTAAGTTAAGAAACAGATTATTTTAGGTTTAAAATCAGACTAAAAGCTTGTTCAACTTTTATATCCAACATATTTTTCATGCTTCTTCTACCACATAAAAATCGTTAAACCCTTGTACTTTTTGTACCGGTTTAAAATACAAACACGGGATTTATAAGGCATTGACAGCAGCCATTTACTGATAGCTCAGCTTGGAAGCCTTTAACCCAAATACTTCTTTCAATGCTCTTTTTGCGGCATAATAACCGCACATGCCATGCACACCTCCGCCCGGCGGCGTGGAAGACGAGCAAATATAAATGCCTTTTGCCGAGGTTTTATAAGGCGACCAGCGCAAGGCAGGCCGCGTAAATAACTGCCTGATATCCAAAATACCGCCGTTGATATCGCCGCCGATATAGTTTGGGTTATACGCTTCGATCTGCTCCGTGTTCATGGTATGCTTGGCCAGGATCAGGTCACGGAAACCGGGCGCAAAACGTTCTACCTGCTTTTCAATAATTGCGGTCATATCGGTTTTGCTGCCGTTGGGCACGTGGCAATATGCCCAGGCGGTATGCTTGCCTTTTGGGGCACGGCTGGTATCAAAAAGGCTTTGCTGTGCCAGTAAAACGAATGGTTTTTCTACCAATTTCCCTTGTGAAGTTTGCTTTTCCCCTGTCGTGATCTCCTCCAGGGTATTGCCTAAATGAATGGTTCCGGCTTGCCTGCATTCATGGGCAGTAAACGGGATCGGTTCGTCCAAAGCCCAATCGATTTTAAAAACGCCCATGCCGTAACGGTATTTTTCGAGCTGCCATTTATAGACCGGAGAAAAACGGTGGCCGGCAATTTTAAGCAGTTGTTTAGGCGTGATGTCCAACAAAACCGTTTTAGACGAAGGTAATTGCTGTAAAGATGTTACCTCAAAATTGGTCTCGATCTTTCCGCCCAGAGAAACAAAATAAGCGGCCAGGGCATCTGCAATTTTTACGGAACCTCCTTTTGGCATCGGCCAACCGCCTGCATGGCCATTGGCCAGCAAAACCAAGGCAACCGCCGATGTGGCCAGGTTTGATAAAGGCTGGATGCCATGCGCAGCCATGCCAGCCCAAAGCCCGCGTGCTTCTTTCGTCCGGAATCTTTTGGCCATTTGTAAAGCAGGCGGCAAAGCATCCAAACCGAAACGGGCAAATTTTAACGGATATTTCGGGAAATGCAGCGGACCAAGTAAATCAGGCGCTAATTTTGTCCAGTTGCGCGCCAGGGGTTTCAGCAGTTTTAGATACGGTTTGCAATCGATGCCCAATTTGATAGCCGTTTGCTGGGCCGAACCAAAAAGGGCTGCCGCATGGCCATCATCAAAGGGATGTGCTGCGGCTACCAGCGGATACACGTATTCCAAGCCAAAATCTGCAAGCGGCAGCGTTTTAAAAAATGGAGAACCGGCAGCCAGCGGATGGATCGCCGAACATACATCGTGCACAAAACCCGGCAAAGTCAGTTCTTCAGACCGCAGGCCGCCACCAATTTGCGCTTTGGCTTCCACCAATAAAACAGACAATCCTTGCTGTTGCAGTTCGATTGCCGCTGCCAGTCCGTTCGGGCCGGAACCGACCACTACTGCATCAAAATCAGTTTTTTGCTTAAACATTTGCTTCTTTTAGCACCGTAATTGCTGTTTTCAGACAGTATTGCACGCAATAGGTTTAGATTATCGGCCTGGTTAAAAACGTTTCGGCCTTGATATACGGTAAAACCGGCAGCAATGATTTTTGGACGATTTTAAAATGACCTGATAATGCTTCTTTTATGCCATTAAAATCAATGGCAAAGTAGCAAGAAAACTGCATCAAAGCAATAACTTTGTACCGCAGCAAAAATAAATAATACATGAAACCAGGCGATAAAGTGATCTGCATCGACGCTACCATTGATCCCGATAAAGCAGCAGAAATAAGCAAGGATTTTGAAATATGGATCACCAAAGACAAAGAATATACCATCCGGGAAATTTTGGACAACAGCGGCATTGTGCCAGGCGTTTTGCTGGGTGAAGTGCACAACCTGCCCAAATATTTCAAACTGCTTGGCCGTTACCAGGAACCAGCTTTTGCCACCTGGCGTTTCCGCAAGTTAAATTATGCTACCCAAACCGAAGCTGTAGAAGCAGAACAGGAACTGGTGGAAGTGGGCGTGCGGCAGCAACCCGAAAAAGAAAAGGCTGCCAGATAGATAACTCCCTGATGCTTCTTTTATGCCTCTTTTTTTGGTGCGGTCAAACCCTCTGTTAGGTTTTTCCATTGCTGGTTGGAAAAGCCCAAAATTGCGCCCACAGCAACCACGGCATGGCGGACGGTGTCCCAAATACCATCTGCATGCAAATTTGGTACCTCGTTCCGGCCATGCACTTCGGCGATTACGGTAGTCCCTTTCCGCTTCACCACAAATGTACTGGTGGCATCTTCACCAAAAAAATGAGACGTATTCGCACCAGGTTTTTGCGGATTGGATGAAGGCCGCACACGGATCGAAACTACCTGCACATCAGCTTTCGTATCTGCTTCGTCCTGGATGGCTTCTATCTGCACCCAATCTTCGCCGTTGCCGCTATCCGGCCCGGGCGCCGGGATCTGGATTTTAAAATGATCGCCTTCCTGCGCCGCACGGTCCACTTCCAAACCGTGGCTGTTGGTCAACTGAAAACCGGAAGAAGCACCTTTGGCAACTTCTCCCCAGCGGGAAACATGGAGCAATCTGTTTTTGGCGGTTTCAAACAGTTGGACGGCTTCTTCCTGAGAACCTAAAGTAACCTTGTGCAAGGTATCAACCTGGTTTCCTTTTTCTTGTTGGGGGATGTTTTTATCTTCAATCGACATAAAACTTCTTTCTAAACCTAACACAAAAAAAGATGGGTAGTTTTTAGGTTTTGGTAATGAATGACAGATACTGTTTTTATCGACCTAAAATTGGATTTTTAAAAAAAAGGATTTTTCCGGTCAAACACAGCTTATTATTTTTCAAAAACACATTCTTCAATCTGCTTCCAACTCCGTCATTCCATATCCAATATATCGCCGGGTTTGCAATCGAGCACTTTGCAAATGGCTTCCAACGTATCAAAACGAACACCTTTGGCTTTACCTGTTTTTAAAATTGAAAGGTTAACCGTAGTTAAACCAACCTTTTGCGACAGTTCATTTAATGACATTTTACGTTTAGCCATCATGACATCTAAATTTATGATGATTGGCATGGTTATATAAATGATTCGTTTTCGGTTTTGATTTGATTGGCGATTTTTAATAGTTCGGCAAATAAAAAGATGCTTAACGAAAAGAACCACATCAATGCGGAATTCGCAAAAATTAATAAACAAGTGTACCAGATAGCATCCAGTTTTGACTCAAATGAAGTCAAATGATTCATAAATTGTTTATAATATATTAATGTTTGAAAGGTGGGACTAATCAATGTTACCGCTACAGACCAAAATCCAATAGCTCTTATTTTGTTATAAAACTGCGGTTGCCATTCATTTTTGCGACTATATAATCTAACTATTTTCCATAAATTGATACTCATCACAAGTAAAATAACGCCTGTAATTGATCTTGCAATAGTGATCCAAAATCCTATCTTATTTTGGGGATTTTGAATGAATGTTTGGATAATTAGATATATGGACGATAGTAAAGAGACTAATATCGCAAGCCAGATCAATACAAAAATCCGTTTAGTTTTTAGTGATTTCATAGCGTTTAAGTTTTTATCAAACCTAAACAATAATTAAATCAAAACAAATAATATTTAAAATAAAACATTAAATATTTAAAGTTTAATGTTGATAATGATTTATTGAGGATGATGCTTCTTTTATCACCTAAAAATTCATTTCGCCCCAAAAAATAAAAATTGGTTTTGTGCAATCAAACAGTTGTTTACTTTTAAAAAATGGATTCACCGATTATTTTACCAATACTTTCTGCCGAAGAATTGCGCGTTTTGGGTGCGCTGATGGAGAAAAGTAAAACCACGCCCGATTATTATCCGATGACTTTAAATAGTTTGACCACGGCCTGCAACCAGAAATCTTCCCGCAAACCGGTGGTGGATTATGATGAAGAAACGGTGGTTTTGGCTTTGGATTCGCTCAAAAAGAAAGGTTTGGTTTCTACGGCAACCGGCGGCTCGATCCGTTCCGTGAAATACAAGCACAATTTTGCCATCGTTTTCCCGGTTGTTCCTGCGGAAGTAGCGATAATTTGTCTGTTGATTTTACGAGGGCCGCAAACGCCCGGCGAACTGAACACCAATTCGGGCAGGTTGTATGAATTTGAATCGATAGAAGAAGTACAGTTGGTTTTAGAAAAACTGTCTCAGCCGGAAACACCGTTTGTAAAACAGTTGCCGCGCCGCAGTGGACAAAAAGAAGTACGGTTTGCGCATTTATTTGGCGGAGAAATGGATTTTGAAGTAGAGGAAGTACCGCAGGAACCGGCGCGAAAATCGGTAAGTGAACTGGAAGTACGCGTTTCGCAATTAGAACAAGATTATTTGGTGCTAAAAGCAGCATTGGATAAATTGATGAAGGAGTTGGGGGTTTGAAGGAAAGCGATCAGCTTTTAGCTGTCGGCAATCAGCTCATTTGCACCGAAAATAAAAAGCGATTTGAAATAGTAAGTTTTAATAAAATTTTAGAATGAAAAAGTTATTGTTGATTTTATGTTTGATTAGCGTTTGTGATCAGCTTTTTGCACAAAAAAGTACCGATAAAAACAGTAGTGGCAACCCGATTTTCCCGGGTTGGTATGCTGATCCGGAAGCTGCGGTTTTTAACAAGCAATACTGGGTTTATCCAACTTATTCTGCACCTTATGAGCAGCAAGTTTTTATGGATGCTTTTTCTTCGCCGGATTTGGTGCACTGGACAAAACATCCCCATGTCTTGGATTCATCAAACGTAAAATGGGCCAAAAAAGCGTTGTGGGCACCGGCCATCACCCAGAAAAACGGTAAGTATTATTTGTTTTTCGGCGCAAATGACATTCAAAAAGATCAGGAAACCGGCGGTATTGGTGTGGCCGTTGCCAGTAATCCTGCTGGTCCGTTTAAAGATTATTTAGGAAAACCGCTGATTGGCAAAATTGTAAATGGTGCGCAGCCCATTGATCAGTTTGTGTTTAAAGATCACGACGGACAGTATTACATTATTTACGGTGGTTGGGGACATTGCAACATCGCCAAACTGAATGCCGATTTTACCGGCTTAATTCCGTTTTCGGATGGCACGACTTACAAATCCATCACCCCAAAAGATTACGTGGAAGGCCCTGTACTTTTTACCCGGCAAAAGAAGTATTATTTAATGTGGAGCGAAGGCGGCTGGGGCGGCCCGAATTATCGTGTGGCTTATGCGATGTCAGATTCGCCAACCGGCCCGTTTGTGCGGATTGGCGTGGTTTTGAAGCAGGACCCGGCAGTAGCAACAGGCGCAGGCCATCATTCTGTGATCCAGGTTCCGGGAACAGATGAATGGTATATCGTTTATCACCGCCGCCCGCTCGGCGAAACGGATGCCAATCATCGGGTTACTTGTATTGACAAAATGTTTTTTGATGAGCATGGGTTGATTAAGCCGGGGGTGATTACGAGGGATGGCGTTGGGAAAAGAAAGTTGTAGAGGTAAGGGTTCGTAGTTAACTAAATTAATCAGTATTGCATAATGAGACATATATTTGAACTGATTTAAATAAAAATATATTTAACTATTAGTATAATATTAAGAATAAGTGATATTTTCACACTATATGCAATTACCTATATGCAGCTTTCAAAAGAAGAAAAACTAATAGCAAGAAAATTATTTCAATTAGAGATTCACAAACGAAATGGTCAAGGATTTGAAGATTTCTTTGTTAGGATAATGCAGTTAAGTCATTCTGGATTTATTCCAGTAAAGCCTCAAGGTCAATTTGGTGATAGAAAGAATGATGGTTTTATAAAGTCTGAAGGTAAATACTTTCAAGTGTATGCACCTCAAGATCCTTCTATAAAAGAAAAAGACACGATAGATAAACTGGTTAAAGATTTTACAGGTTTATATGCCTATTGGAATAGTCAAGTAGCTACCGTTAAAGAGTTTTATTTTGTATTAAACGACAAATATCAAGGTGCTTATGCTTCATTGCATCCTGAACTTACTAAAATAGAAACTGCTTATAATGGAGTTCAATGTTTCCCATTATTAGCTCAACATTTAGAGGATAAATTTTTAGCACTTCCTGCAGATCATGTTGAAGAATTTTTCGGACCTATAATCGAGCCAGATCAAATTAAATTATTTGATGCTACGATTATGAATGAAGTTGTCAAGTATTTGCTGCTATCCAACCCTGTCATGGAATCAGAAACAATTCCTGAAAATCCCGATTTTAACTTGAAAATAAAGTTTAATAATTTGAGTGAATTACCCTCTAATTTTTTACGTTATGGTTCTTACCAAGAAGGTGAATTAAAGAATTATTTTAAAATTAATAGCACCTTTGCAAAGGCGGAGTTACGAGTTATTTTTAATAATTTATATAAGTTGGCGATTAACGAAATACCTAATTCTGATGATAAAAATGATTTAGTTTTTTTTTATATTATGAATAATGCTCATCCTACTAAAAATTTTACTATAAGGAACGCTGTTATAGTTCTGATGGCTTATTTTTTTAGTTATTGTGATATATTTGAAGAACCTATTCTGCAAAAAACATTATTTGATTTATGATTTTCCCTTCAAAACATTTAAGAATATCAGAATCACTTTTTGGATTAGGAGCTTACCTTTTAAGTTATCTGAAAGATGGCCCTCAAACAATTGATCATTTATGGTTTAGAGTCAGTAAACAAAATAATTCTAAAAAATCTTTTGCTTATCATGGTTTCGATAATGTTATTCTTGCACTAAATTACCTATTTATAATAGGAGCTATAAATATTAACTCAGAAGGAGAAGTTTTCAATGCGTCTATTAACACTAAGAGCTAATAATGCAGGATTTAAAGAAATTAACTTTAATTCTAAAGGTATTTCCCTTATAGTAGGAAAACGGCATAATGATGACTTTACAAAAAATCGAAAAATAACCTATAACAGCGTTGGGAAATCATTAACTATTGCATTAGTTCACTTCTGTTTAGGTTCACAAAAAAACTCTGAGTTTGAAACTAAGTTAAAAGACTGGGAGTTTTTTCTTGAATTTAATATTAAAGAAGATAATTACATTGCCACTCGTAGTTGTAATAATCAGAATTTTATTATATTAAATGATAAAGAATATAGCTTAGAAGATTATAAAAATTTTCTGTTATCCAAATCATTTGCACTGCCTAAAGATTCTAAATATTTATCATTTAGATCTTTAATTTCTCGTTTTATACGACCTCAAAAAAGTAGTTATAATTCATATTTTGATTATATAAAAGATGAACAGGACTTTAACGAGTTAATTAATAATTCTTTTCTTTTAGGGTTGGATACTACTTTAATATTAAAAAAATATCAACTTAAAGATGAATATGATGGGATAGAAAAAATGCGTAAAGCAATTGAGGATGATCCAATAATGCAAACATTTTTTGAAAGCGAAGAAGATGATTTTGAAATTGATATTGTCGATCTAAAGCAAAATATTAAAAGATTAGAAACTAATTTAAGTCAATTTAGAGTTGCAGAAGATTACTATCAAGTTGTTAAGGAAGCTGATGAACTAAAAGTCCAATTAAAGTACTATGAAAACAAAGCAGCTAATATTAAAGTTGCCATATCAAATATTAATGGTAGTCTTGAAATAACACCAGATATTCCTCGTAAAAAAGTTCAGGATTTATATAGAGAAGCAGAGGTTAATCTGCCCGATTCCATATTAAGAAAGTTAGAAGAGGTTGAAGTTTTTAATAAAAAAATACTCAATAATAGAACAGTACGGTTATTAAAAGAAAAATCTGTTTTTGAACAAAGTTTAGTCGAGTTAGAGGGAATAATTAGAAGACTTGGTAAACAAAAAGATGAAAAGCTCGAATATTTAAATACACGAGGAGCATTAGATGAGTTTACGAAACTAAATGAACAATTAAGCGCATTTAAAATTCGTCTTGATAATATTGAGAAGTATAAGCGACTTAAACAAGAGTATAAAAATAAGACCGAAGAACTAAAGCGAAGCTTTAGCGAACAAAATACATATACAGCTAATTACTTAGCTAGCAACACAGCATTAATTGAAACAAACATAATTTTATTTAAGGAATTTGCTGGAGAGTTTTATGAAAATAAACGAGCTGGCATCGAAATAAAGAATAACGAAGGAATAAATAAAACACGTTTTGAAATTAAGGCAAAAATAGATGATGATAAGGGGGATGGAGTAAATGATGTTAAGATTTTTTGCTTTGATTGGACCATTTTAAAAGCCCAACATAATCATGAAATTAATTTCTTATTTCATGACAGCAGGTTATTATCTGAGATTGATTCTAGACAAGTTGCAACATTATTCAAAGTTGCTTATGAAAACAGCAATAAATTAAATTTTCAATATATAACTTCAATAAATGAAAATACTTTAAATGCTCTTAAGATTGAATTTGATGACGAAGAGTATAAGAATATAATTGAAGACAATATAGTATTAGAATTAACTGATGAGTCAAATGAGTCAAAACTATTAGGAATGCAGTTGGACTTAGATTATGACAAAGAATAATATTCGTTCTGCTAATTTTAATTTTTATTTTTTCAAAAACACTTTCCCAAAAAAAACGCAACAATATAATCCACCGTTGGCGTAAACCAGGGTTCAAACAAACAAAACCCATGCGGCGAATCCGGGAAAGCATGAACTTCGGAATAAATGTGATGCTGATCTAAAATTTCCGGAAATCATCATGTCCGCCGTGCATCGATCAATAGAACCATTTAAAGATAAAAATAACAGCCAATTTTTACAGCATCAGTTGAAGGTGATGCTTCTTTTAGGAGGTTAAAATGGATTTTAATATTATCGCTACAATCGCTGCAATAACCGTATTCAAAAAGTTAACGGCGTTATTAACCAAATAGCCTTTTCGTTCCCAAGTTGCACCTAAAACAGAATCAGCCAGATTGCCTATGGTTCCGGCTAAAATGATCCACCAAAAATCAGTTTTCCAACCGAAACTAAAAGCATAAACAAAAGCAATTCCCGCACTTGAAGCTAAACCAAATAACGATCCTTCCAAGCTGATGACGCCGTCTAAACCTTGCCGGTCTTTTTTAAAAGTGATGATATTGTAAAACCGGCTGCCATAAACCGTGCCCAGTTCCGAAGAAACCGTATCGGCGGCGGCAGAAGCCAAGCTGGCAGCCATCATCAACCGGAACATACCAATATTTATAGGGTAAAAGAAGCATAGCAGACCCATGAATCCGGCGGTGCCCACATTGGCCAAAACTTGTGCGGCTGTTCGCTGGCCTTTGTTTTTTTCGGCTGCGCCCAATGCTTCTTTTATCCCTGCTTTCCAGGAAGTAGCCGCAGCGGCCAGTAGGAAAAGTGTTACCGCCATCAAAATGCCGTGATAACCTGCGCCCAAGTATAAAAAAATGCCCAGCAAAGCGGCTGTTAAAGCACCTGGCAAAGTAAGTTTTCGTGTTTTAACGCTGAGGATGATGCCTGTAAATAAAATTATGGGCAGGAAATAATCTGCAATATGCATCAGACATGATTAAAGCCTCCAATTATAGCAATTTATTTAGAAGAATTATGATCTATCGTAGCTATGCAATCTTACTTCATTTTTATCAGCGAAGGATATATCCGCAGGAAAACTTCGCCTGCATATGGGTTTTTACCGTACAAATTATCTAAACGGTTATCGGCATGATACCAGGAAAGCTGTCCGCCTGCCGCCACACGTATTTTTCTGATATAAAACAAGTCGTGGTTCAACCCAAAAGTTAAAGCGTTGCCGTGCCGGAACCATCGCGGTTCATGGGCAGGTTTAAGGAGTGGCCGCTGCTCATCTGCATGCTCATTTTTGCAGAAGTGCCGCCCATTTGCATCCCTTTCATGCCGTCCGTTTGGTGCTGCGCTTCAGCATTTTTCAGCATAAAAACTAAAAGCAGCGCAGTTAAGGTCAGAGATGGTTTTATTTTTTTCATGGCGAACAAAAATAGCTGTCGGGGCAAGATTGGTTTTTATATAATCCTGCATAAATTTATGTAATTATGATAGGACAATAAAAAACAAAAGCAGATGTTTTGAAAGGATTGAAACGGGATGCTTCTTTTATCAACCTTTTTTTGGTGCATAAAAGGAGCATTGTAAATCTGGAAATCGCTTTAAACCAAATCAAACTTAATTTTGTTGATGATGAAAAAGGATTAAAAACGGACCTGTCATTTGCATATCAAATTCGGTTCGGCTATCTTTCCTTCCTTTGCTTTTAATTATTGAACGTATCTTTGCTTTCTCCCAAAAACACGATGAACAAACCTGAAAATACGGATGTGATTTTAATTGGCGCCGGTATTATGAGTGCCACGCTTGGCGTGATGCTGAAAGAACTGGAGCCAAACTTAACGATACAAATATTTGAACGGCTGGATGGCGCGGCGGCCGAAAGTTCTGACGCGTGGAACAATGCCGGAACTGGCCATTCTGCTTTTTGCGAGTTGAATTATACACCGGAATTGAAAGATGGTTCTATTGAAACTTATAAAGCGGTAAAAATTGCAGAGTCTTTTGAAGAATCCAAACAGTTCTGGAGCTTTTTGGTGAAGCAGGGTTTTTTGTCTGATCCGCCAAGTTTTATCAAAAGCATCCCGCACATGAGCTTTGTTTGGGGCGAAAAAAATGTGGAATATCTGCGCAAAAGGCACCAGGCGCTTACAAAATGCCACCTGTTTAAAGAAATGGTCTATTCTAACGACCGGAAGCAGTTGACAGAATGGATGCCTTTGGTAATGGACGGCCGCGGACCGAACGAAAAGGTGGCTGCCACGCGTATGGAAATCGGTACGGACGTGAACTTTGGTGCTTTGACCAAAGCGATGTTCAACCAGTTAAAAACCAAGAACGGCGTTGATTTGGAATTCAGCCATGAGATCCGCAGCCTGGATCAGAACAAAGACGGTTCCTGGACGCTAAAAGTAAAAAACCTAATCAGCGGCGAAAGCAGGAAAGTATCTTCCAAGTTTGTGTTTATTGGTGCCGGCGGCGGTTCCTTGCCTTTGCTGGAAAAATCAAATATTCCGGAAGGAAAAGGTTTTGGCGGTTTCCCGGTAAGCGGGCAATGGCTAAAGTGTGTCAACCCGGAAGTGATCAAACGGCATCAGGCAAAAGTTTATGGCAAAGCGTCGGTTGGTTCTCCGCCAATGTCTGTGCCGCATTTGGATACGAGGATGATCGAAGGGAAAAAGGAATTGTTGTTTGGCCCGTATGCCGGTTTTTCCACTAAATTCTTGAAAAACGGTTCCTACCTGGACTTGATTTTATCCATTAATACCAACAATATTTTACCAATGATGGCCACCGGGATCAAAAATATACCGCTGACTAAATATTTGATTGACCAGGTAAAGCAATCCCCGGAAGACCGCCTGAATGCTTTGAAAGAATACCTGCCCACGGCAAAAATGGAAGACTGGGAACTGGAAACAGCCGGCCAACGGGTGCAAGTGATTAAAAACGACCCGGTAAAAGGCGGTGTTTTAGAGTTCGGAACGGAAGTGGTAAGTGCTGCCGACGGCAGTATTGCTGCTTTATTGGGCGCGTCGCCGGGCGCTTCTACCGCAGTCTCTATTATGGTTGATCTGTTGAACCGTTGTTATAAAAACAAGATCAACACGCCGGAATGGCAAAGCAAAATGAAAGAAATGATTCCTTCTTATGGCAAAACTTTAGGAAAAGATGCAGCACTTGCCGGAAAGCTGCGGGAAGAAACGAGCAAAGTATTGGGTTTGACTTTGCCGGAAGCGGTTTAAGCTACTTTAATTTTACCGGCATAAAAGAAGCATGAGGAAGTTTAAAAAGAACCTCCTCATGCTTCTTTTGGATGATAATTAGCAAATAAAATTTTACTATCTATTAAATCTAAGATTTCTGCATCCCGTTTTTCATCAAACTTTCTGGCAAATAAATCACCAGAAGATAAAATGTCATCCAAGTTAGTTTTACCAAGTATATTGGGATGGGTACTGCCGGGCTTCTCCCAAATCATAAATCGTTTGTTGTTGTTTTCTATGCTTTTCGTTAATTTTTCATCTGTACTGTTGGCAATTATCATTTGAACATATAATTCATCAGGTACAAATGTGTATTTATGAAAAGACCGGTATCTTGGATGGTCCTGGTCATAATCTAAGATGTAATTAAGTGCATACATATCAACACTCCACCATTGTGAACCCGTGTAAGGTTTCATTTTATTTGGAATTTTTCGCCTTAAAAAAGGAATATAAGTTGACTGCATATTCAAAAACCTAGAACAAAATAATTCATACCATTTAAGCCCAATATAGAATTTATCAACCCGATACCACCCGCCCCTATCACTCCCAGGCCATTTTTTGTAATTTGGAATTGGAAAATATTCCATAAATACGGAATAAGGAGAGTTCTTAAAGAAATTATTTATATATTCGTTACTCTTTATTGGATAGTCCTGACCACTTAACAAAAGAATTCTATCAAATTTTTTTTGAGAATTTTTCACTGCTTCCAATCCATTTAGAGAAGCTTGTACAGAGCCAAAGCCTCCCCATTTTGAATCAACACGTTCAAAAAAGTGAACAATATTATCAAATTCTTTCACAAGTTCAAATTGAAACAGTTCTGCTGTCTTATCTATATGTATAAAAAATTCAGAAGTTCCATCGTTTAGCCTACGTATAAGACGATGAAGTTGTCCGGGATTTTTATGGGCCATAATGATGTAGGCTTTTTCCATTTTTGTAATTTGATTTAAATTTTGACAACCTCGTGTTTAACTATAACTTGTAGGTACGAATATACTTTTGAAATGGTTGATTTCCTAATTTCAAATGAAGCTTGTATTTGAAGTATTACCGTAATAATTTCACGTTTGGATTTGTATCCAAAATTAAAAAAGCAAAAATATTACTAAAAACTTCCACGTCCCTCTTCTCCCTTCATACTATTTAAATTCAGGATGACAAACCAAAATGAAAAAAATGATTCCCTCCTACAATAAAGTTTTAGGAAAAGAAGCCGAATTGGCCGGAAAGATCCGGGAAGAAGATAGTAAAGTTTTGGGGCTGACAATCCCGAAAACTGTTTAGGTTGACGTAAAGTTTTATAGGGTAAAAGAAGCATTGGGAGATTTTCTTAAATCATCATACTCCTTTTGTACCCTCTAAAAAATACATTTCTACATCACCTACCAAATCTTTTGCATTGATTTTGCCGCGTAGTGTGCAGTCGTAATCATTTTGATTGCTAAACTTTTTCACCTTCTACTGTAAAAACAAGTTGTATTAAACCTAATGCTTCTTTTACAGCTAAAATCTATTTGTATGGAATACAAGCTAAGCCATCACAAACATCAAATGATAAATCTGCAACTTAAAAAAGTAGGCTGAAAGTTGGATTACATATCCAGAGCTCAAAAGATCAGGATTGCAAATCCCGACCAACAGGTTTTATCCGAAAGTAAAAGGGATTAAAAAGTTAATTGATCTTTAGATTCTATAGAAGATAAGATAATAAACAGTAAAATGTATTTCTCCGGATTGATCAGGAAATAACATTGAAAAGTATTAAAACGGCTGTTAAAAATAATATGCCCATTCCCCCTAAAAAGAAATAATCAGCAACACTTTCAAAGCGGCCATTTGACTTTATATTGCCACGGATAGATAAAAAAGACAATATGCAGCTTAGCATAAAGAATACCAAGGCTATGGTCACAGTTTCATCAATATAGGTCCTTTCAGAAAGTTTAAGGAATTTTATGGAGGTTAGTATTACAAAACAAAAACCCAATAAATTGGAAGAGGCGTTGAGTATATGAATTGATGTATTGTTTTTCATCATGAGTTTTTGATTTATTTTATAAGTTACCGATAGTTTGAATCTGTAATCCTGATCGCTAAACTTTTTCACACGCTTGCTACAAAAACCAATTGTATTACACCTGATGCTTCTTTTACAGGTAAAAAACTATTTGTTTAAGATACAAGATAAAGCGTTGCAAATCTCAAATGATAAATTTTCAGCTTAAAATGTTGCTTGTGAATTGGATCACATATCCTAATCTCAAAAGATCTAAATTACATATCCTGATCAACAGTGGACTGAGTTTAAGTTAAAACTTCAAACTTTACTTTTTAGTCTTAAAAATTTCGATTCATAAAAGTAATAAGAGATACTTGAGATCAAAAAAACACTGATCAACTTTAAAATAATTATAACTTTTAACGGATAACCATTCCAGCTTGATAACCAAGGCTGCCATGGAAGGCCGCCTATAAAAAGTTCCTGCCAGATATATAAGCTATAGGACAAAAGACCTGTCTTAACTATTAAAGCATTATTTAAAATTGCTGATAGAAAACTGTTTGTGTTGATGCTTAGCAGTATCACATATCCAATAAGAATTGCAGACAAATATTCAGAAAAGTACTTGCTGTAGAAAAAGGAAGTTTTGGTATGAATGACAATTGCAACCAAAAGTAAAATAAAACTTAAAAAATAATTTCTATTGATCCTGTCCGCTTTAATTATTCCTTTAAATGCAAAGATAGAAAACAGGGAACCAATTAAAATGAGAACCGGTCCGTTCCAAAAGGAATACATGGAAATTTTTGTAATTAGACGAACGGTAAGATTACTGTATAAAATCTTGGTTTGATAAAATCCAAAAACCGATACAATAGGTATAAAAACAACAATTAAAAGTGCAACAACGGTATATTTATTTATACAGTATGCCAATAAAAATGGAAAAGTAAGATAAAATTGGGCTTCAACAGCTAAAGACCAGAGATGGGCAGTAAAAAAACTGTTTCCAATGGGCAGGTTTTTTAGGAATAGAAAAGAAGCAACAAAATCTGATTGTCCGATTTTCAAGTGATAACAAAGATTTAAAATGATCAACACAAACAAGAATAAATACGCAACAGGTATAATTCTTAATATTCGTTTGATGTAAAAATACGTTAAGGAGATATTACCGTTTTTTATCTTTTCCTTAAGTAATACCGTCGTTATCAAAAAGCCGCTGAGCACAAAAAAAACATGGACACCGATACTGCTGTCAATAAACAAGTGATAAGGTTTGAGAAAATGATTGATGCCAAAGTGGGAAAGAAGCACGATTAGGATGGACACTCCTCTTAAACCATCTAAAGGGCGGTAGTAAGAGCCTTGAAAAATTTCGGGTACAATTGTGATTTCTTCAAACAGCTTAATCCTAACTCCTTTTAAGTATTTTACCATAAATTTTGCCATTTCTATGCATCATACGGAAATGTAAACTAAATAAGCATAGCAATATAACTAAGTCCTTACTTCGCTCTTCCCTTCAAATTATCCAAGTTCCAAATCTTTTCCGCCTGACGTCCAATCAACCAGAAAGACAATCCAAGAATGGCAAAGAAAAGTGTTTTGTTGATGA
>JAABUQ010003305.1_pt1 | contig 29887 bp, 22 predicted proteins | sample 5560001 | NCBI WGS metagenome assembly JAABUQ01 (sample SAMN10711888, study PRJNA513371) | rock metagenome | isolation source: Antarctica rocks | place: Antarctica: Victoria Land, Finger Mt nord | collected 2015-12-18 | reverse complement strand
TGTGATCCGTCCGCCTGACCGAAACTGTCATCTTCGCCCCCACCAGCATCCGGGAACACGCGACCACACCGCTCCGAGCCGATCCTACTCACGTTCGAGTCAACGGAAATGACGGTTGGTATAATACCAACCGCTCATTGCTTTGACCGTTCTGGCGGCTCCGGCCTTTGTAGGGCGGAAAAGCGTCAGCGCCTTCCGCCACCACTCAGCGCTGCAGGGCGGCGTATGGCGCTTTGCTTATACGCCCCACAAGAGCCGTCGGGAAAACGGTCAGAGCAGATGACGGCTGGTATAATGCCAACGGCCCTTTGTCCCAACCGCTCTCCACTGTCATCGCAAGGCGCGCAGCGCCGCAGCAATCCAAAAACCGCAGGCACCCTCCCGCTGTGTTGGGGATCGCCGCACCGCAAGCGGCTTGCGATGACTCCGCACTTCGGGACGGGTCAGAGCGGATTGAGGTTGGTCAAGGCCTCCTGGCCCTGGAACGCCCTCCATCCGGCATTCGCGTTCCTCTGGGGAACCCCTGGCCGGTGTCCTTCGTAAACTCGACATCGTGATGATCGGACGCTGCCCCGCAGCCGGTTCGATGCTATGCTGCTATGCAGCAAAGCATGCAACTTTATTGGATTATAGAATGTCGCTCGAGCTTTACAGGGACCTGTCCTGGCTCCCCAAACCGCCGGATGACTTCGCAGCCTGTTGCAAAAGGTGCCTTGAGGGAACCAGCGCCCTAGGCTCCGAGCTGAGGGCATTGGCGACCCATGCCCTGAACGAGCACCAGTTGGCCCGGCTCGGCCGGGTGATCGAGGCAGCCAGGGCCGGCAAGCGCCCGCTGACGCCGCTGACCCCGTTCCGGCTGGGCCTGATCGGCAACGGCACGCTGGACCTGATTATCCCCGTGCTGGTGGCGACCGCCGCGCGCCACGGCATCGCGCTGGAATGCGTGGTTGGCGCCTACGACCAGTTCCTGCAGGACGCCCTGTCGCCCAACTCGCCAGTGAACCAAGCCAGGCCCGATGCCGTCCTGCTGGCGATGGACTACCGCGGCCTGTCGCTGCAAGCCACGCCGGGCGATGCCGATGCCGCCGAGCGGACCGTCGAGGACGCCTTCGGCCTGCTCGACACCATACGCACCTCCATCAGGACTCACAGCGGCGCGACCTGCATCCTGCAAACGCTGGCCCCGCCGCCGGAAAGCCTGTTCGGCTCGCTGGACCGGGCGCTGCCCGGCACGATGCGCACCCTGGTTGATGCCCTGAACCGGCGCATCGCCGCCGCGGCGCTGCAATCGGACGACCTGCTCCTCGACGTCGCCGGCATCGCCGAAACCGTCGGCCTCGGCGAATGGCACTCGCCGGCCCTATGGAACATGGCGAAGCTGCCATTCGCCGACGCCTACGTGCCGTTCTACGCCGACCACGTCGCCCGCATCATCGGCGCGATGCGGGGCAAGAGCCGCCGCTGCCTGGTGCTGGACCTGGACAACACCGTCTGGGGCGGCGTGATCGGCGACGACGGACTGGAGGGCATCAAGGTCGCCCAGGGCGACCCGACCGGCGAGGCGCATTTGGGCGTGCAGCAGCTTGCCCTGGCGCTGCGCCGCCGCGGCGTCGTCCTGGCCGTCAGCTCCAAGAACACCGACAGCGTCGCCCGCAAGCCGTTCCAGGAGCATCCCGACATGCTCCTGAAGGAGGAACACATCGCCGTCTTCCAGGCGAACTGGGACGACAAGGCGACCAATATACGCGCCATCGCCACGGAGCTTGCGCTCGGCCTCGAATCCCTCGTCTTCCTCGACGACAACCCCGTCGAGCGCGGCCTGATCCGCCGCGAGCTGCCGGAAGTCGCCGTCCCCGAAGTCGAGAGCGACCCCGCAGCCTACGCCCGCACCCTGGCCGCCGCAGGCTACTTCGAGGCCATCCTGTTCTCGGACGAGGACCGCACCCGCGCCGAGATGTATCAGGGCAACGCGCGCCGCCTCAGCCTGCAGCGTCAGGCCGGCGACATCGGCGCCTACCTGCAATCCCTTGACATGCGGATCATCTTCAACCCGTTCGACGCAATGTCGCGGGCGCGCGTGTCGCAGCTCATCAACAAGAGCAACCAGTTCAACCTCACGACCCGGCGATACTCCGAGGCCGAGGTTGCCGCCGTTGAGGCCGACCCGCACGCCTTCGGCTTCCACGCCCGGCTGATTGATAAGTTCGGCGACAACGGCATCATCGGCGTCATCGCCTGCCGTGAGACTGCGGATGCCGTCTGGACGATAGACACCTGGCTCATGAGCTGCCGGGTGCTCGGCCGCGGCGTGGAGCAGATGGTGCTGCGGGAGATCCTATATCGCGGCAAGGCCCACGGCATCGAGAGCCTGGTCGGCATCTACCGCCCGACCCCGCGGAACCAGATGGTCCGTGACCACTACGCGAAGCTCGGCTTCACCTGCATCGGCGAGGACGCCGACGGCGAAACCCGCTGGACCCTGCCGATCAATGCCGAGGTCGAGGCAGCACCCATGACGGTCGAGCGCGAAGCCGCGCTGCTGGAGCCGGCATGAGCCTCACGTCACCGACGTTCTTCGCGTTCCTGGCCATCACGGTCATCGCCTTCCACCTCACCGCGTCCGTGGCGGTCCGCCGGGCCGTGCTGACGGTGGCCGCGGCCGTTTTCATCGCGAGCTACCTGACCGATGCCGTGCAAGCAGTGCCGTTGCTGCTGTTCCTAGCGTTGGGTTACGCCTGCCTGCGCTTCGTCCAAGCCGGGCGGGCCGGGGCGGCGATGGCGGCCTGCGTGGTGGCAATCGTCGTCAGCTATATCTACCTCAAGCGGTTCTCGTTCACCGACGCCTTCGTGACGCCGCTGCCGTTCCCCTACCTGACCCTTGGCCTGTCCTATGTCCTGTTCCGCATCATCCAAGTGGTCGTGGATGCGGGATCGGGGGAGTTGCCGGACCGCGTGGGTCCCTTCGCCTTCTTCCGCTACACCTGCAACTTCCTGTGCTTCGTGTCGGGGCCAATCCAGCGCTACCAGGATTTCGCCGCGACCGATGGCCTGATCGCGGCGCCGCTCGACGCCGACCGGGTGTATCGCGCGTTCTCGCGCATCGTGACCGGCTACATGAAGTTCGTGGTCGTGGCGGCGTCGGCCAACTACTTTTACACCCACCTGAGCGCCCTACTGCTCGACGCCGCGCCGGTCGGCTTCGCCAAGCTGTGCATCGTCTACAGCCTGACCGCCGCGGCCTACACGGCCTACCTGTACTTCAACTTCTCCGGCTACATGGACATCGTCATCGGCATCGGCGTCCTGCTCGGCCAGGCGCTGCCGGAGAACTTCGACCACCCATTCTCCGCCCGCAGCTTCCTGGAGTTCTGGCAACGCTGGCACATGACCCTATCCAATTGGTTCAAGCTTTACCTATTCAATCCATTTCTGATGTTCCTAATGGCGCGCGTCCCGGCCCCGGCCCTCACGGCCTACCTGGGCGTCATTGCCTTCTTCGTAACCTTCCTCGTCATGGGTGTATGGCATGGCACCACCCGGGTATTCGTGATCTACGGACTACTGATGGGCGCCGGCGCCAGCATCAACAAGCTGTGGCAAATCTTCTGCACCGGCCGACTGGGCAAGAAGCGCTACAAGGCGCTCGGCCAAACGACCGCCTACTCCTACGCCGCGCGCGGCCTGACCTTCGCTTACTTCACGGCTGCCCTGACGTGCCTATGGCTGCCCGAGTTGCCGGAGTTCCTCCAAGTCGTAAACCGCCTTGGGTTGGCGGGGGTAATCGGCGCACTGATCCTGCTCACGCTCGGCTTCGGCATCGTCGCCTTGGCCCTGGACGCCGTCATTGCAGCACTTGCGGCCCGCGGGCCAGCCATCCAGGCCGCGGCCGGCGGCCTCGTCGTCCGCAACATGGGCCTTGCGACGCGCCTGCTAGCGATCTTCGCCATTGCGTCGTTGTTCAACAGGGCCCCCGAGTTCGTGTATAGGGCGTTCTAGATGCGTTACATCTTGCGCCAGGCCGCTCTGACGGCCCTATGCTTCGGGATCATCTACGCGGCTGTCTTGGCCCTGACCTTTGTCGTGTCCCCCGACCCACCGCGCGATGGCTCGATGGACGTTTGGACCGCCGGCGACACCCTCTATTTGACCAGCCCGAAATACGCCTTCCTGGGCCGCGACGCCCTAAACGTGCCCGACCGGAAGGTGGTCATGGTCGGCGCCTCCAACACCGGCCTCGGATTCAGGCGGGACCGGGTGCAGTCCCTCGTCGGTTGCGCCAAGGTGAGCAACCTCGCCATCGGCAGCGCCAACATCACCGAGGTCCGCCAGATGATAGACTTGGTGCACGACGTGCAGGCCCCCGCCGCCCAGCGCTCCGACACCTTCGTCATCGGCGTATGGTTCGGCATGTTCGTTGACACCGAGCTGCTCTGGCCCGGCGCCGAACGCCAACACGGCGACACCGACCTCGACATCGAGCGCTACCGCTACGGCTTCTATCGCCGTACCGCCGACGGGCCGGTCGAGGTGCTCCCCTCGCGCTGGCTTCACGCCGGGGTGGTGCTGATCCGCCCATACCTGCTGCTGGAGCGGACGGCGCGGTGGGCCACCGCCGGCCTGCGCGATCTCTTAGGTGTGCATTCACCGGAGTTGACCGACGAGGACCGTGAAACCCGCGTCCTGACCCCAGCCGAGAAGGAGGAGGCGCTAGACCACTGGCGCCAGGTCATGGGCGGCAACCAGCCAATCTCGGCAGCCCAGGTCGCCCTGCTTCAGGACACCATCGAGCGGCTGCTGCGATCCGGCGAGAAGGTCGTGCTGGTGGACCTCCCAATTCCGTCCTGGCACCGCGACATCAGCCCGTATCAGCCGAGCTATACCCAGCAGGTGCAGGGTCCGCTGTTCGACCACTTCAAGGGCCGTCCAGGCTTTGCGGCGCTGAAGATGCCGGACCTTGCTGCAGACACCGACTACTCGGACGAGGTTCACGCCAAGCCGCATCTGACCCGCATATGGGCCGCCCGGCTGGCGGAGGTGCTCAACCCCCTGGTCTGTCCGGCGCAGGATGCCAAGACGGTTGACTCCACGCCCATACGTCCTGCCACTGCGAACGGCGCCCTCGAACCCACGCACTAGCGGCGCTGCCCCCGCCTGAGACGGCGCCCCGCACCGAGAGGATCAACATGGACCAGCCATTGGTTTACGAAAAACTCACGACCGTTTTCCGCGACGTCTTTGACGAGGACGATCTGGTGCTCACGCCCGGCCTGACGGCAGACGACGTGGATGGCTGGGACAGCCTCAGCCACATTCGCCTCGTGCTCGCGGTCAGCAAGGCATTCGGGGTGAAGTTCTCCGCCTCCGAGGTCGGCGGCCTCAAGAACGTGGGTGAGTTCGCATCGCTGATCCAGAGCAAGGCGTGACCGAGCCGGCCACAACCTCCTGGCAAGCAACGTGAACAGTTCGTCCGCCGGGCTGCCCGGCCTGCAATTCCATCATTTCGGGCTGGCCGTCCGCGACCCTGCCGAGGCGTTCCGCTACCTTACGGCGCTCGGCTACACCGAGGGCAATGCGGTGTTCGACCCGTTGCAGCAGGTCAACCTGGCAATGCGCCACCACCCCACCATGCCGGACGTGGAGGTGATCTGGCCCGGCGAAGGCCCATCCCCGATTGACCGGATGATCAAGGGATCGGGCACACTGATCTACCATCTCTGCTACGAGTGCCCCGCCCCCGGCACCGCCATTGCCGCGCTGGAATCCGCAGGGATCGAGACCGTCCTGGTCAGCCCGCCCAAGCCCGCGGTCCTGTTCGCCGGGCGTGAGGTGTCGTTCTACATGGTATCCGGCTTCGGCCTGATCGAAATCCTCCAGTCCAGCCCCGCGGAGATACGATGACCCGGCGACGCACCCTCCTGCCCGGCATCACCGCTGTCCTGCTCGCAGGCGCAAGTCCGGCTCTCGCCGCCCCCGATCCCGGAGCTACGTTCCTGACCACTCCGAACTTCCCGTTGCGCGACCCGCTGCCAGTGGTGGCGAGCGCAACGCCCGGCGACGGGCTGGCGATGGCGCCGGGGTCGCGCAACGCCTTCTCTCTGGTGATGGGCAGCGGCCAGCGCGGCGCGAACATGACCACCTCGCAGTCCATCCGCGACCGCTTCTTCCTCAACTACAGCACCGGCGACCTGAACAAGGCCATCGGCAGCCCGATAGACAACGGCCAGTCGAACAACAACACTTTCGCCGCCGTGGCCCGGCACTTCCCGGTAGGCGACCCCAACGACCTGCACGTCATGGCACCGGACGGGATGCATCTGCACGCGATCTGCTCTGAGCGGCGTACCAACTGTCATCCCGGCGCCGTATGGGCCGCCATGGTCCGGCTGCCCTTCGAGTGGCGGCCCGGCACGACGCTGAAAGTCCGCTACCGCAGCCCCAAGGGCGAGCATTCCTGGGCGCCGATCTGGATGTTCACCGGCCAGCAGGTCTCCCCCGGCCCCGGCGGCAACCCCTACCAGGGCTTCGGCACCCCGAACGCCCTCTACCGCGAGAGTGCCGGCAAGGCCTTCGAGATTGACTGGAACGACAACTTTCCCCGGATCCCCGCCGGGGTGCGGCCGGGCTACCAGATTGATTTCGGCACCCCCGACATCTACGGCACCAAATGGGCCACGAAGCCGCACGCGGTTTACTGGGCGAACGGCAATGGCTGGCGCTACTACGACCACTCCTACAACCCGGAGTTCCTGCGTGCGCCGTTCGACTGGTCGGAAGGGTTCCACGACCTGATCGGCAACTGGCGCGGCGACGGCAGCAACCTGATTGACTTGATCGTTGACGGTAAGCTGGTCGCCACCTCCTACATGGAATACCCGCAGGACACCTACGTTGACCCGGCAGACGGCCAGCGCAAGACCATCGCCATGAGCCTGATCATCGGCAACCAGGCCATCCCAGGCTTCTCCCGCGGCGCGTCGAGCGCCCGGGACAACGACGGCATCCCCGAGGGCTGGACCATTGTGGTGCAGGAGATCTCCGGCTGGTATGGCAATATCCAGGACCCCGACCACTACCGCGTGTCGCCGGAGAACGCGGTGAAGTAACCGCGCCCCGCTCCGGCGGTCAGAGATGCTGCCGGAAGTGCTCCGCCACCACGCTATAGACCCGCCGCTGGTGCTCCGGCCGGATGAAGCCGTGCCCGGCGTAGGTGAACCGCTCATACCGCACCCGCTTCTGGTGCTGCTCCATCGCCGTCACGAACTGCTCGCTTTCGTTCATTGGCACCCGCGGGTCGCGGTCCCCGTGCGCCACCAGCAGCGGCGCCGTCACCTCGCCGACGCCGTGGATCGGCGAGAACTCCCGCAGCACGTCGTCATGCCGGCCCGGCACGCCATACTCCAGCGCGCGGTGCTGGCGCCGCCACGGGCCGGTGTCGCGCAGCAGGGTGAACCAGTCGCCGATGCCGTAGTAGTCCACCGCCGCGCGCCACAGCTCGGGATGCCGGGTGATCGCGGCCAGCACCATCCAGCCGCCATAGGACTGGCCCATGATGCCGATGCGCCCGGGGTTGATGCCGGGCTGCACCGCCAGCCAGTGCCGGGCCGCCACAAGGTCATCCACGGCCACCCCGCGACAGCCGAGGTCGTCCGCCTCCATCCAGGCGCGCCCATATCCCGTGCTGCCGCGCACGTTGGGCATCAGCACGGCATACCCCTGGGACAGCAGCATCTGCATGTCTGGCCGGAACTTGGCGCGGCTCTGCGATGCCGGCCCGCCATGCACCCAGACGACGCTGGGCCATCCGCCCGCCGGCGCCGTCCCATGCGGCATCGCCAGCCAGCCCGGCACCTCCTGTCCGTCCAGTCCAGGCCAGGACACGAGCGAAAACTCGATCAGCTCACCCGGCTCAATCCCGGCCACCGCCTGCGGGTCCGGCCGCCAGAGCGGGCGGACGGCGCCACCCTCCCACACATACAGGCCCGGCGGGTCCGCCGGCCCCTCGGCGGAGAAGGCCAGCGCTGTGCCGTCCGGCGACCAGGCGAGGTCCCCGGCCACACCCTGCGGCAGCCCGGCCACGACCTCCCGCTCCCCATCCAGGCCACCGACCCTCAGCACGCCGTAGCCGCGGTCGTTCTCAACCGTCGCGAGCAGCAACCCATCCGGCGACAGCGACCAGGCCTCGACGTCCCGCCCGACCGGGGCGGAAACGGTTTCCAGCTCGCCTGTCGCCGGGTCAATGCGGCACAGCCGCATGAAGTCCGCGCCGCCCACGTCCGACAGCGCCATGATCCCCGCCCCGTCCTTCGTAAATCGCGCCGTCGCGTAGCGGGCCAGGCCCTGCCGGGGCACCTCCTGCGCCGCGCCGGTGTCGGCGTTGATCGTCCACAGGCTTTGGTCGCTGCTGCTGCGGTCCTCGATGACGACGATCCGCTCCCCCGTCCAGTTCGTGACCGAGCGCGACCCGGGGCCCTCGAAGATGCGGCGGCGCTCCCCACTGGCCAGGTCCATGACAAGGATGTCGAAACACGCCTCATCGCGGTCGTTGGCGGCGAACGCGATCCTGCCACCATCCGGAGAGAACGCCCCCACCTCATGGTTAACGCGGGGATCGGCCGTCAGCGCCCGCGGCGTGCCGCCGGGGTCGAGCAGCCAGATCTGATCGCGCTCGTCGCCGCCCGCGTCAATGCTCCAGATCAGCCGGTCGCTGGCAGGCGCGCGGCGGAGCCTGGTGGCCCGTTCCCCCTGATCGGCCAACTGCACGGCGCCGCTGCCATCCCGTCGCACGGCCCAAACCTGCGGTAGCCCGTCCCCGCGCAGGTGAAAGACGGTAGCCCCATCCCGGGAAAAGCTGGGCGACGACGCTGCGCCGATGGCAGTCCAGGCAGACGGCTCGGTCATGCAAGGGTAGCTCCGTTTGGAATTCATAAAGTATAGCAAATGCGCCAAGGCCACTTCTGCTTCTGCCCCCTCTCCCTCCGGGAGAGGGCCGGGGTGAGGGGGTCTTGGCTGCGGAGCGGGGCACAACCGGCACCGTCGGCGCAAGGCCGCATGCGTCGGAAAGGACCGTGACTGCCCGCCCTCTCACCCCACCCTCTCCCGGAAGGAGAGGGAGCAGAAAACGCCCCTACACCCCCAGGCTCATCGCTTTAATCGGCGGCTCCACGTCGTCCGGCAGCGGGCACTTATAAGGTGTCACCCGCGTCCGCTCGGCCAGATCGGCCTTAGCGCGGGCAATCAGCGCCGGATCTTGCAAAGCGTCCAGCGCCGTCCCGGCCATCACTTTGGCCACGTGGACCAAACCCTTATGCGCCGCCGGACTCTTCCCCTGAGCCGTCAGTTGCCAGGAATGGAACGGCGTCCCCACGGCGCAGGTAGCCCCCCGGGCCTGCACCGTAGGCACCACCCAGGACACATCCCCCACATCCGTGCTGCCATTGCCGCCCCGGCCATGCGAGCCGAACGGGATGATGAAGTCGCACAGCGGCAGGTCCGGCTGCACCGGCACCCCGACCCGGTTGAACGCCGCGGCGGTGTCGGCCGGGGTCAGCGTGGCGCGGATGCGCTCGGCATAGGCGCGGTCCTCGGCGTCAAACTCCGGCGGCCCCAGCCGCTCGAAGTTGTCGTGCATCGCCTGCTCCAGCGGCGTGTTGGCCATCAGGTTGCTGACGGCGCTGACGACCTGGGTTGTGACGGTCGTCTCCGTCATCAGCGCCGCCCCGTCCGCAATCTTGCGCACCCGGGCAACCAGCGCCGTCAGCCCGGCCAGGTCCGATGCGCGTATCAAATAGCGCACCTTGGCCCGTGCCTGCACCACGTTGGGCGCGATCCCGCCGGCATCGAGATACGCATAGTGGACCCGCGCATCATCCGGCATGTGCTCGCGCATGTAGTTCACGCCGACGTTCATCAGCTCGACTGCATCCAGCGCGCTGCGGCCCAGATCGGGCGCCCCTGCCGCATGGCTGGCCCGGCCGACGAAGGTGAAGTCAATCCGGGTATTCGCAAGGCTAACCGCCTCGTTCACGCCCGAGAACGACGCGGGATGCCAGGAGATCGCGATATCCACATCCTTAAACGCCCCCGCGCGTACCATGAAGCCCTTGGCGGCGCCCCCCTCCTCCGCCGGACAGCCATAGTAACGGACCCGGCCCTTCACGCCGGACGCCGCCAGCCAGTCCTTCACTGCCGACGCGGCCAGCATCGCCGCCGACCCCAGCAGGTTATGGCCGCAGCCATGGCCGACGCCGCCGTCGCCCTCGACCGGGCGCGGCTCGGCAAGGCCCGCCTCCTGGCTCAGGCCCGGCAAGGCGTCATACTCGCCCAGGATGGCGATCACCGGGCCATCCTCGCCGGTCTCCGCCATCATTGCGGTCGGGATGCCGGCAACCTCGCGGGTGATGCGGAAGCCTTCCTGCTCCAGCATCGCCAGATGCTCGGCGGCGGAACGGTGCTCGCCGTAGGCCAGCTCCGGCGTGCCCCAAACCCGGTCGGCCAGGGCGATATATTCGGCCTGCTTGCCGTCCACGATGTTCCAGATCTGCTCGGTGTTCCGCAATGCCTTGTCTCCGTCATCCCCGGCTTGGTCCGGGCGCCATGTTCACGCGATCTCCAACACTGCCAACATCGGCGACCCGGGTCCATGCCGCCAGCGGAGGATTTGCCAGGCCCGGCGCGCCCGCCATGTGACGATGGCGTGAGGCAGTGGAATGCGCCCATCCCCGCATCAGACCCTACCAGCATGCGGCGGCAGCGCCCCACGCCAAATACACCGGTAAGCATCGCCGCCTCCGGACCCGGGGGAACGCACCGGTCTGCTGTCCCTAGCCGATCCGGGACATGACCGCGTCCGGCAGGGCGGCGCGGTCGTCCTTCAGCTCGACCCCCGTCAGCTTGCGCCGGCTTGCCTCCGTCATCAGCCACGCCAGCACCTCCGCCGCCGCCCGGCAGGACAGGCCGCCCTCATGGATGTTAGACACGCAGTTGCGCTCGGAATCCCGCCGTCCCACCCGCGGCGCATAGGTCAGGTAGGCGCCGACGCTGTTGGCCACGCTTAACCCTGGCCGCTCCCCGATCAGCACGACGCAAAGCCGTGCGCCCAGGCACTCGGCGATCTCATCCCCCAGCGCCACCCGCGCCTGCGTTGCGATCACCACAGGCGCCACCGCCCAGCCCGGCAGCCGCGCCATGCACGCCTGCACCAAAGGCACCGCGTGCTGCTGCACAGCAATTGGCGACAACCCATCGGCCAGGACGAACACGGCATCCCACTCTCCCGCTGGCCGGCGCGCCACCTCCAGCACGCCCCGGCATCCCGGATTCAGCGCCCGCCCCAGGTCCGGCCGCCGCAGGTAGCTGTCCCGGTCCGGCGCTGCGCTCCGCACCACGACCGCCTCGCGGGGCAGCAAATCCTGCCGGACCGCCTCCACGTCCAAGGGCGTATGCACGGCATCCCGCGCCCGCGCATGGGCAAGCTGGAACGCCAGCACCTCCGCCAGCGGCAGCGCATTGCCAACCCGGCCCAGCCCGATCCGCGCCCGCGTCGTGCCGCGCAGCCGCGCCCAGATGTCCGGCGCCGGCGGGTCAGCGCGGGGCATCGAAGGGGTCCGGATTGGCCAGCGCCAGCATCCGCACCGCCTGCGGCGGCGCCTGCCGGATGCGCCCGGCGCGGTCGGTCATGTCCATCCGCTCCAGCCAGTCCTCGAACTCCGGCGCGGCCCGCACGCCGAACTGCTCGCGCAGATACAGCATGTCGTGGAAGCTGGCGCTCTGGTAGCTCAGCATCACGTCGTCGGCGCCGGGCACCGCGATCAGGAAGGTGACGCCCGCCACCGTCAGCAGCGTCATCAGCGTGTCCATGTCGTCCTGGTCGGCCTCGGCATGGTTGGTGTAGCAAACGTCGCAGCCCATCGGCACGCCCAGCAGCTTGGCGCAGAAATGGTCCTCCAGCCCCGCCCGGATGATCTGCTTGCCGTCATACAGATACTCCGGCCCGATGAAGCCGACGACGGTGTTGACCAGCAGCGGGTTGAAGGCGCGCGCGACGGCATAGGCCCGAGCCTCCACCGTCTGCTGGTCCATGCCGCAATGCGCCCCGGCCGACAGCGCGGCACCCTGCCCCGTCTCGAAGTACATGACGTTGCGCCCAGCCTCGCCGCGGTCCAGCGCCAGCGCCGCCTCCTGCGCCTCCCGCAGGATGCCGAGGTTAACGCCGAACCCGGCATTCGCCGCCTCCGTTCCCGCAATGGACTGGAACACCAGGTCCACCGGAGCGCCGCGGCGCATGATCTCGATGGCGTTGGTGACATGGGTCAGCACGCAGCTCTGCACCGGGATCTCGTGCCGCAGCCGCAAGCCCTCAAGCATGTCCAGGATCGCCATGCAGTTCGGCACGCTATCCGTCGCCGGGTTCACCCCGATCACCGCATCGCCCACGCCATACAGCAGCCCGTCCAGCGTCGCCGCCGCGATGCCGCGCAGGTCGTCGGTGGGGTGGTTCGGCTGCAGCCGGCTGCCCAGCCGCCCCGGCAGCCCCAGCGTGGTGCGGAACGCCGTCGTGACCCGGCACCGGCTGGCCACCGCGATAAGGTCCTGGTTCCGCATCAGCTTGGACGCCGCGGCAACCATCTCGGGCGTCAGCGCCGGAGCAGCCGCCGCCAGCGCCGCCGGCGTCGCGTCATACGACAGCAGCCAGTCCCGCAATCCGCCCACCGTCAGGTGCGACAGCGCTGCAAAGCCAGCGGCGTCATGCGTGTCCAGGATCAAGCGGCTGACCTCGTCGGCCTCATAGGGGACCAGCGGCTCATCAAGGAACACGCGCAGCGGCAGGTCGGCCAGCACGGACCGGGCGGCCACCCTCTGAGCATCGCTCGCTGCCGCCAGCCCCGCCAGCTCGTCGCCCGATCGCCGGGGCGACGCGCGGGCAAGCACCGCGCGCAGGTCGGCGAAGCGGTGCCGCTCCCCTCGGAAGTCGCTGGCGTAGGTGGGCATCTGCCTTTCCCTCCTTCTGCCCGGCCGCCCCTGCCGCCCCGGCTGGCAGGTCCTGCGACGCGGGCGCCATGCACCCTCGGCACGACGCAGGAATCAGTGTGACGGTAAACCCGCCGGCGGCAAGCGCCGTGTCATCCAACGGCCATCCGCTCTGACTATTCTCTAGGTAGGTCTTATAGGGCGTATAGGCGAAGCGTCATACGCCATCTCGCAGCACTGCGTGGTGGGGGAGGGCGCTGACCGCTTGTCCATCCTACAAAGGCCGCCGCTGCCAGACCGGTCAAAGCAGACGACGGCTGGTATCACTCCCCCGCCCACGCCAGCGCCTCGCCCTGCGTCCAGCGGCTCGTCACAGCCGGCAAGCCGAGGTTCTCCCGCAGCGTTGCGCCCTCATACTCCCGCCGGAACCGCCCGCGCCGCTGCAGCTCCGGCACCACCAACTCCACGAAGTCGTCAATGCCGCCCGGCAGGTGTGTCGGCGTAATGTTGAACCCATCGGCGGAGCCCCCGTCCATCCACTCCTCCATTGCATCCGCGACCTGGCTGGCCGTGCCGATAATCCGAAAACCCTCGCCGATGGCGTATTCCTCATACATCCGCCGGATGCTCCACCCCTCCTGCTTGGACCGCTCCCACCAGCCATAGGCCAGGCTGCGCACCTTGGCACCCACCGGCTCCGGCACCGGCCCGTCCAGGTCATAGCCGGACAGGTCGCCCATCAGGCCATAGATGCGCGTAAGGCCAACCAGCGGGTCCATCAGCGCCTGCAGCTGGTCCAGCTTGGCCTGCGCCTCCGCGGCCGTGCGGCCCACCACCGGGATCAGCGCCGGCATGATCCGCAGGTGGTCGGGGTGGCGGCCGTACTTGGCCATGCGCCCCTTGACCTCACCATAATAGGACCTGGCCTGCTGCAGCCCGTTAATGGAGGCATAGACGACGTCGGCGCTGGCCGCCGCGATCTCCTGCCCCAGCGGATTGGCCCCGGCCTGCACCAGAACCGGCCGCCCCTGCGGCGTCGGCCGCACGCTGAGCGGCCCGCGCACCTGGAAGTGCTTGCCCCGGTGGTGCAGCGTGTGCAGCCCCGCCGGGTCATAGAACTGCCCCGTCGCTTTATCGTGCACGAAGGCGTCCGGCGCCCAACTGTCCCACAGCCCCGTCACCACCTCCACGAACTCACGGGCCCGGTCATACCGCGTGTCGTAGTCAAGGTGCGTGTCCCGGCTGAAGTTCCACGCTTCCTGCTCGGACCAGGAGGTGACGATGTTCCACCCCGCCCGCCCACCGCTGATGTGGTCGAGTGACGCGAACTTCCGCGCGACGTGATACGGCTCGTTATAGGTGGTGCTGGCCGTGCTCACGAGGCCGATGCGCCGTGTCATCGGGGCCAGCGCGGACAGCAGCGTCAGCGGCTCCAGCTCGACATTTCGGTTGGAGTGGCTGAGCGAACCCGGCGGGTCGTCGTTGGCGCGCACGCCGATCCCGTCGGCGAAGAACACCATATCGAACAGCCCCTCCTCCGCCCGCCGGGCGCAGCGCAGGAAGTGCTGATAGTCGGACGACCCGCCCGCCGGCACCTCAGGATGCCGCCAGGCCGCGTCGTGGTAGCCCAAATACCGCATGGACAGCCCCAGCTGCATCTGGCGCTTGGTCATTGGAGGTTCCTTCCGATCCAGCCGTCCCGCCGCCCTACCCGCACCTTCGCCGCGCCGTAGCGGACCCGGCCGCAACGGTGCCTGCTCCCTATGCCCTGATCCCACCCGGTGTGGGACGGTCATCACGAACCACCCCCGCCCGGCGCCCTGACCGGTCCATCACAGAAACCGCCCATGCCGTCAGGAACGCCAGCGGGACCGTGACGATGGCCGGGGGATCATACGGGAAGAGCGGTGCTGCATGGCCCAGCACCTTCACCCAACTGGCCGGGCCGATGACCGTCAGCAGCACGGCGGCAGCAGCGGCGGCTGCGAATGCTTGCGTTCGATCCACTCCAGGATGTGGCCGCTCTCCCAGACGGTCAATCCGTCGTCCAGGATCAGCACCGGCAGCTTCTCCAGCGGGTTGTGCTGCGGCAGGCTGGTGCCTTCGTTCCACGCCACCTCCGTCTGCAGCTCGAAGGCGATGCCCTTCTCGGCCAAAGCAATGCGTACTCTCTGGGCATAGGGGCTGGGGGTTGTGCTGATCAGCTTCATCTCGCCGTCCCTGGCATGGCGGCGCCGGCAGTGGCGCGTCCGATGCCGCAGCCACGCTGGCAAGTAACGGGCCAGCCGCGCTAGGGCCAGTCGAATTCCTTGCATCCCGCCGGGCTTGGGGGAAAGCTGGCCCGTGGCCATCGCATCGTACTCCCTGCCAACCCACGGCGCCCGCATGGCGGCGGAGATCGCGGAGCAGCCCGCCGTCTGGCGCCGCCTGCTGGCGGGCCGTGCCGCCATCGCGGCGGTGGCGGGCATCATCGCCGCGGCCCGCCCGCGCTTCCTGCTGTTCGCGGCCCGCGGCACCTCCGACCACGCCGCGCTCTACGCCAAGTACCTGACCGAGATCGTGCTGCGCCGGCCCGCCGGCCTCGTCTCCCCCTCCACCATGACCGCCTACGGCGCCCAGCCCGACATGCGCGACGTGCTGCTGGTCGCCGTCAGCCAGTCCGGCGGCTCCCCCGACCTGCTGCGCACCATCGAGGCCGGGCGCCGCGGCGGCGGCCTGACCCTCGCCGTCACCAACAATCCCGCCTCTCCGCTGGCCCAGGCCGCAGACCTGCATCTGGACGTCATGGCCGGGCCGGAGCAGGCAGTGGCCGCAACTAAGTCCTACACCGCGCAACTCCTGGCCCTCTACTTGCTGGTGGACCACCTGCGCGGCGGCGCCGGCGAGGCCGCCCTGGCGCTCCCCGCCGCTGGCGACGCCCTCCTGCACAGCGCCGGCCCGGCGGTTCAGGCCCAGGCCGCCCGCCTCCGCTTCGCCAGCCGCATGGTGGTGACCGGGCGAGGCTACGCCTACCCGACCGCGCGCGAGGCCGCGCTGAAACTGATGGAAACCAGCTACGTCGCCGCCCAAGCCTTCTCCGGCGCCGACCTGCTGCACGGCCCGCTGGCGATGCTGGACCCGCACGTCCCGGTGCTGGCCGTAGTGCCCGGCGGAGTCGCCGGCGCTGCGATGGACCAGGTGCTGCAGCGGGTGCGCGGCACGCGCGCCGACCTGTTCGTGGTCGGCAGCGCCGCCGCCCACGCCGACTGCATCCTCCCCGAAAGCACGCCGGAGGAGCTATCCCCCCTGCTCGAAATCCTGCCGTTCCAGCTCCTGGCGCTCCACCTCGCCGTCGCCCGCGGCGAGGACCCGGACGCCCCGCGAGGCCTCCGCAAAGTGACGGAAACACTGTGAGCGCGCCTCCCGCACCGCACCCCCCGCCAACCGGAACCCCAGCCGGAACCGAGGAGTAAACCCCATGCGCCCGTTGGACCTGTCCATCATCGTGATCTACATGATCGCCATTGCCGCGGTCGGCCTGCGTCTGTCCGGGCGTCAATCCAGCGCCGCGGCCTACTTCGTCGGCGAGCGGGACCTGCCCTGGTGGGCCGTGTGCTTCTCCATTGTCGCGACCGAGACCAGCACCCTCACCGTCATCTCCGTCCCCGGCGTCGCCTACCTAGGCGCATTCGGCTTCGTGGAGCTTGCCATCGGCTACCTGCTAGGCCGCTCCCTCGCCGCATGGCTACTGCTGCCGTTATACATGCAGGGCCAGTTGGTCAGCGCCTACCAGTATCTCAGCCAGCGTTTCGGCCCGCGGCTGCAGGCGGTCGCCTCCGTCACCTTCCTTGTCACCCGGCTGCTGGCGGAGGGCGTGCGCCTGTTCGCCTCCGCCATCCCGATCAAGCTGCTGCTGGATGCCATCGGCCTGCCGACCGGCTACGTCACGATCATCGCCGGGCTGTCGCTGGTGACGGTGCTCTACACCTACGTCGGCGGCATACGCGCGGTGATCTGGACCGACGCCATCCAGATGTCGCTCTACATCGGCGGCGCCTGCGTCTGCATCGCCCTGCTGCTCGGCGAGGTCGGGATGGGCGGCCTGGGCCAGGCCTACGCGGCAGGCAAGTTCCAGGTGATCAACCTGTCGGCGCCCGTCCTGACCAGCCCCTTCAACGCCGTCGCGGCCATCCTGGGCGGCGCAGTGTTCTCCATGGCGTCGCACGGGACCGACCAGCTCATGGTGCAACGGGTGCTGGCTTGCCAGAACCTGGCGGACGGGCGGCGGGCGCTGATCGGCAGCGCCGTGGTGGTGATGGCGCAGTTCGCGCTGTTCTCCCTGGTCGGCGCGCTGCTGTGGGTCCACCTCGGCGGCAAAACGGTTGCCGAGCTGGGCCTGCGCTCCTCTGACGACCTGTTCCCCCGCTTCATCCTGGACGAGCTGCCGCCGGGGCTGTCCGGGCTGCTGATCGCCGGCATCTTGTCGGCCACGATGGGGTCGCTGTCGTCGGCGCTGAACTCGATGGCCAACTCCACCGTCGCCGACCTGTGGCGCGCGATCGGGCGCGGGAAGGACGATGCGGCTGCGCTGCGGCTGTCGCGGCTGCTGACCCTGGCCTGGGCCGTCGTCATGGCCGGGTTCGCGTGCCTGTTCACCGACACCAAGGGCCAGGTGGTGCTGCTTGGGCTGGGGATCGCAGGCTACACCTACGGCGCGCTGCTAGGAGCGTTCCTGCTGGGGCTGCTGGTGCCCCGGGCGCGCGAGCGCGACGCAATCGCCGCCTTCATCGCCACCATCTTGGTCATGACGGCCGTGGTCCGCACCTACACGCTGGCCTTCACCTGGTATGTGCCGCTGGGCGTCATCGTGACGCTTGCGGTAGGCGGCGCCCTATCCACGACCGCCCGGAGCGGCGATCAGCCCCGGGCCGCCGGGTCAGGCGATAGGGCGCATTGAAGCCCGGCGCCGGTCGGTCCAGCGCCACGGATGCGCCGGCAAACCCCTCTAGCCCCGAACGCAGGCCCCGTCCCTGCCGAGCCTACTTCACCAACGGGCAGCCGCCCTCGCTCATCGGCCGGAACGCCCTGTCCGCCGGGATCGTGGCAACCGTCTTGTAGTAATCCCACCGCCCCCGGCTTTCGCCCGGCGCCTTCACCTGGAACAGATACATCGCATGCACCGCCCGCCCGTCCCGCCGGATCGTCGTCGGGCCGAACAGCGCGTCGTCAATCGGCGCCGCCTCCATGCGCGCCACCACGGCGGCGCCTGACGGAGCGCCCTGCGCCGGCACCCCCACCGCCTGCGCCGCACGCAGGTAGGCCAGCACGCTGGAATAAACCCCGGCATGGTTCATGGTCGGCATGCGCCCACCCATCCCGTCCGCGAACCGCTTGCTCCAGGCGCGCGTCTGGTCGTTCAGGTCCCAGTAGAACGCCTCCGTCAGCACCAGGCCCTGCGCCGCCTGCAGGCCCAGCGCGTCCACGTCGGTCAGGAACACCAGCAGTCCGGCCAGGCGCTGCTTGCCGTCGCGGCCAATGCCGAATTCCGCCGCCTGCTTGATCGCGTTGCTGGTATCGGTGCCGGCATTCGCAAGCGCGATCACCTTCGCCCCCGACGCCTGCGCCTGCAGCAAGTATGAGGACAGGTCCGTGGTGTCCAACGGATGCCGGGCCTCCCCCAGCACCCGGCCCCCCGCCGCCTGCACCTGCGCCGCCGCATCGCGCTGCAGCGCCTGGCCGAAGGCGTAGTCGGCGGTCACGAAGAACCAGCTATCCCCGCCGTCCCCGACCACGGCCCGGGCGGTGCCGTTGGCCAGCGCCCAGGTGTCGAACGTCCACTGCACCGTCGTCGGCGCGCAGAACTTGCCCGTCAAATCCGAAGTCGCCGTGGAACTGGCCAGGAACGCCCGGTCCTTGTCCCGCAGCACCTGGTTCACCGCCAGCGCCACCGCGGAGTTCGGCACGTCCACCACCGCCGCAACCCCGTCCTGGTCCACCCAGCGCCGCACGACCGCCGCACCGACATCAGCCTTGTTCTGGTGGTCCGCGGACAGGATTTCCACCCGCGCCGCACCGGGGTTCTGCGCGGCGAAGTCATCCGCAGCCATCTGCGCTGCCACCACCGACCCCTTGCCGGACAGGTCCGCGAACGGCCCGGACATGTCGTTCAGCACGCCGACCCTGAGCGTTTGCGCGCACGCCGAACCGGCCAGCGCCAGGGACAGCAGCGCGGCAGAAACGACGGATTTCATCGGGGCCATGGACGTTCCCTGTTCGGTTGCCGACGTTGTGCCAAAGTCCTGCCGGTCGGCACGATGCCAAAGCTCAAGGTCGGAACAGCGCGGCGCCGTCCCGCAGGGTGCAAGACCGGATTGATGGACGGCGCGGCTCTGCTCCGCAGGGCGAACGAGCCGGAACCTCCTGCCCGGGCGCCGCCGCCAAGCCGCCGATGCCGCCGCCGGCAATCAGTATGGGTGGGTCGTGCTGCATGTCGGTCCCTTCGCTTCTTCTTAGGGCGATGAGCCCGCTTCGGCAGTCCGGCATCAAGGCCGACGTGAGATCGTTGTATATCGAAACGAGGCCTGGCCAGTAGGTGCAGCCAGTTGGACCCGGCTCCTTGCTCCGCGGACACAGCCGTGCTGGCTTGCAGAACGCGATGGCCGGGCACGTCGCGCAGCACGGCCATGACAGCTTCCCGAAATATATTGACGGCATATCAAATCAATGTGCTGGCAACAAAGCAACGCACAGCAGGAGGACGCGATGCCAGCCGACACCATGCCAGCCGACGCCCCCACAACCGCCCCGCCTCCGGCCGCCTCACCTCCGCAGGCCACTGACACCCCGGCACGCCAGGCGTTCTACGACCGCATCAGCCAGCAGAACCTCGCCCCCTTGTGGACCTCGCTCGCCGCCCTCGTCACCCCCGAGCCCATCAGCCCCTGCCAGCCCGCATCCTGGCGCTTCGCCGACATACGTGCCGCCATGATGGAAGCAGGCGCACTCATCACCGCCAAGGAAGCCGAGCGCCGCGTCCTGGTGCTCGAAAATCCCGGCCTGCGCGGACAGTCGCGCATCACCACCAGCCTCTATGCCGGCGTCCAGCTCGTCCTGCCCGGCGAAGTCGCCCCCGCGCACCGCCACACGCAAAGCGCCCTGCGCTTCGTGCTGGAAGGCAGCGGCGCCTACACCGCCGTCAACGGCGAGCGCACGGTCATGCACGAAGGCGACTTCATCATCACCCCGCCCATGGCCTGGCACGACCACGGCAACCCCAGCAACGAGCCGATCTTCTGGCTGGACGGGCTGGACATCCCCGTCGTGCAGTTCCTCGACGCCTCCTTCGCCGAGCACGGCGACGCGGACGAGCAGCCGGTCACCCGCCCGCTCGGCGACAGCGATGCGCGCTATGGCGCCAACCTGCTGCCGGTGGACCACGCGGGCGGCGGCGGCGGCTCGCCGGTGTTCAACTACCCCTATGCCCGCACGCGTGACGCGCTGGAGCGGATGCGGCGGCACGACGAGTGGGACACCTGCCACGGCCTCAAGATGCGCTACAGCAACCCGGTCACCGGCGGCCATGCGATGGCGACGATGGGCACCTTTGTGCAGCTGCTGCCGGCTGGGTTCGCCACCACCGCCTACCGCTCGACCGACGCCACCGTGTTCGCCCCCATCGAGGGACAGGGGCGCAGCACCATCACCCGCCGCGACGGCGGCGAGGTCACGGTGGAGTGGACCAAGCGCGACCTGTTCGTCGTGCCTTCCTGGCACCGCGTCCGGCACCACGCCGCCACCGACAGCGTGCTGTTCTCCTTCTCCGACCGCCCCATCCAGCAAGCCCTCCACCTCTTCCGCGAAGACCGCGGGAACGCCTAAGGGCGACCATTGGAAGTCAGCGCACGCTTGACAAGCGATGCGCCGCCGATCCCGCCAGGCGGCGGAGGGCCTGCGACGGACGCTGCGTCAGGGTAAAGGCTGGGCGCGTGACACTCGATGCCAAGGCTTCCAATGCACGCGGCATGGCAGCAGCCGCTGACAAGGCGTTCAGCATGCTGCAATCTAACGTCGCCAAGCCGATGGAAGCCGGCGTTTTTCGCCTCGGCAACCCCTCGGAAGTGGCAGAAGCGCTGTGGGCCTGCATGCACGAACTGTCCTGCTGCTGCTGAACCAGCCCCGCCATGTCGAAACCAGGCCACGGCGGCTGGTGGACGTTGCGGTAGGCTCGGCCATCCGCGGGTTCCTGCACCAGCCGGGTTAGCCAGTCTCGCTACACTGCGGACGAACCTGGTCTCAAACGACTAATAACAACACAAACCATTACCATAGATTGAACGGCGCTAGCTGTGGTGTATTGCTCCAGTCCCGGGAGACGGGATAGCGGCCGGTGTCCCGACTGCGATAGGCAACGCAGTCGCCCATCCCGAGCCGTTGCTCCCAAACCAACCGTTGGTGGCTGCACGCTGTTAAGTTAAGGACCGGGGAGTGCGGATGGAGGTGACATGATGCGTGCCGGCCCAGTTCTAGCCCTGCTGCCGTTGCTGATATGTGCCGCCGGCGAGCCGCCACGTCCGGTCCGCGTCGCAATCGTCACCGTGCAGCCCGTCCCGTCGCAGCTTGTGTTCTCTGGCACCGTCCAGGCGCGCGTCCAGGCCGACCTCGGCTTCCGCGTCCCCGGCAAGGTCACGGCGCGCCTGGTCGAGCCTGGCGACCGCGTCCAGGCCGGACAAGTGCTGGCCCGCCTGGACCAGGGCGACATGACCCTGCAGGAGCAGGCCGCCGAAGCCGCGTTGCAGGCAGCCTCCGCAGACCTGGCCAATATGCGCGCAGAGCTGGGCCGCTACGGCCAGTTGGGCCGCGCCTCCCCGGCCTACGTGCCGTCCGAATTCGACAAGCGCACCGCAGCCAGCCAAATGGCGGACGCAAGGGTGCTGCAAGCGGCCCGGCAGCTCGCCCTGGCCCGCAGCCAGCGCGCCTACGGTGACCTGAAGGCAGAGGCGGACGGCATCGTCACCGATGTCCCAATCCAGGCCGGGCAGGTCGTGGCCGCCGGCCAGACCGTCGCAACCGTCGCGCAGCTCAATGGGATCGAGGTTGTGGCGGACGTGCCGGAAAACCGCCTGGGCGCGGTAAGGGCCGCGGGCGACGCCGCAATCACGCTCTGGGCGGCGCCGGGTCAGGTGCTGCACGGGCGGGTGCGGGAAGTCGGCGCACTGGCCGATCCAGCCAGCCGCACCTACCGGGTGAAGGTCGCGATCCCAGACGCGCCGACGGGACTGCTGACCCTTGGCATGACCGCAACCGTCGCCTTCGGCCAGGCCAGTGTCCCGGTCGCCCGCCTGCCGGCGACGGCGTTGACCGACAAGGCTGGTGCGCCCGCCATGTGGGTTCTGGACGCCGCCCGGCAGCGCGCGGCGCTGCGCCAGGTTGACGTCGCAGGCTACGGCGCCGACGGCAGCGTGCTCGTGAGCGCCGGGCTACGCGAAGGCGATCAGGTGGTGACTGCGGGCGTGGGGCAGTTAAACCCCGAGATGCCCGTCACCGCATGGGCGGGAGCAGCCCGGTGAAGGGCGGCCCGGCTGGTCCCAACCTGTCTCTATGGGCTTTGCAGCACCGCGCGCTGACCCTGTTCGCGATGATGGTCCTGGCCGCCACCGGCGTCTGGGCTTACCTGGGGCTTGGCCGGGCCGAGGACCCCGCCTTCACCATCAAGGAAATGGTCATCATCCTGGACTGGCCCGGCGCCAACGCGGACGAGATGTCCCGCCAGGTCACTGACCGCATCGAGCGCAAGCTGCAGGACCTGGCCCACCTGGATCACACCGAAAGCCAAACCCAGCCCGGCCATGCCGTCGTGCGCGTGACGCTGCGCGACGACACGTCGCCAAAGATCGTCGGTGACCTGTTCTACCAGGTCCGCAAGAAGGTCGCTGACATCCGCGGCACCCTGCCGGAGGGCGTGCAGGGACCCTATTTTAACGACGAGTTCGGCGACACCTTCGGCATCGTCTATGCCCTGACCGGTGACGGGTTCACCCTGCCGGAGCTGAAGCACGTCGCGGAAGACCTGCGCGAGCGCCTCCTGTCCGTGCCCGGCATCGGCAAGGTCGTGCTGGTCGGCCAGCAGCAGGAGCAGGTCAACATCGAGGTGTCCTACCGCAAGCTGGCGGAGCTGGGCCTGACCCTGCCGGAGCTGTTCGACGCGGTGCGCCGGGAGAACAGCGTGGTGGCCGGCGGCTTCGTGGACACTGCGCACGACCGCATCCACGTCCGCACCCGCCCGGCGCTGCAAGCGGCGGAGGCGCTGGCGGCGCTGCCCATCTCCGCCCATGGGCGGCTGCTGCGGCTGGGCGACATCGCCGCCATCAGCCGCGGCGTGGCCGATCCGCCGGCCTCCACCATGCGCTACAACGGCAAGCCCGCCATGGGCATCGCCATCAGCATGGCAGAAGGCGGCAACATGCTGTCGCTCGGCCGCCTAGTGACCGAGCGTATGGCCGCCGTGGTCCCCACCCTGCCCCTCGGCGTAGAGGTCGGGCGGCTGCACGACCAGCCCACCGTCGTGGCGGCCGACGTGGGCGACTTCGAAGGCTCGTTCATGGATGCACTGCGCATCGTCCTGGCCGTCACCTTCATCAGCCTGGGCTGGCGCAGCGGCGTCGTCGTCGCCATCAGCGTGCCGCTGGTGCTGGCCGGGGTGTTCATCGGCATGAAGCTGCTGGGCATAGACCTGCAGCGCATCTCACTCGGTGCGATGGTGATCGCGCTCGGGCTGCTGGTGGACGACGCCATCATCGCCGTGGAAACCATGGTGGTGAAGCTTGAGCAGGGCTGGGACCGCGTTCGCGCCGGCAGCTTCGCCTACACCTCCACGGCGATGCCGATGCTGACAGGCACGCTGGTGACGGCTGCGGGCTACCTGCCGGTCGGCCTCGCGCAGAGCAGCACGGGAGAATACACCCAGGACATCTTCCGCGTGGTCGGCCTGTCGCTGATCCTGAGCTGGTTCGTCGCCGTGCTGTTCGTGCCGCTGATCGGCGCGTCGCTGCTGCCCACGAAGAAGCTCCGCCCACAGGGACACGACGTTTACGACAAGTGGACCTACCGCGTCTTCGCGCGGCTGGTCGGCTGGTGCGTGCGGCGGCGCTGGGTCGTAATCACGCTGACCGTAGCGGCATTCGGCGCGTCGGTCGCAGGCTTCACCCGCGTGCCGCAGCAGTTCTTCCCAGCCAGTGACCGGTTGGAGGTCCTGGTGGATATGCGCCTGCCGGAAGGCTCCAGCTTCGCCGCCACCGCCGCAGAGGTCGCGCGGCTGGAAACGCTGCTGCAGCAGCAGCCCGGCGTCACCTCCTATGCCGCCTACACCGGCACCGGCACGCCACGGTTCTTCCTCGCGTTCTCGCCGGAGCTGGACCAGCCCAACTACGCCCAGGTCGTCATCAACACCGCCGGCATCCCCGAACGGGAAGCATTGCTGCGCGTCGTCACCGCATCGCTGGACCGGGGCGATTTCCCTGATGTCCGCCTGCGCCCGTCGCGGCTCGAGCTGGGTCCACCGGTCGGCTACCCTGTGCAGTTCCGCGTCACCGGTCCGGACGCCATGCGGCTGCGCGATATCGCTGCTGACGTAGGCCAGGCGATGCGCGCCAGCCCCCTGGTCCGCAACATCAGCGGCAACTGGGGCCAGATGGGCAAGCAGGCGACGGTGGTGCTCGACCAGGACAAGGCGCGCATCATGGGCCTCTCCAGCGAGGCCGTGGCAACCACGCTGCAAACCCTGCAGCAAGGCGCCACCATCACCCAGTACAGGGAGGGCGCCGACCTGATCCCGGTGGTCGCCCGTGCAATCCCGTCCGAACGGCGGGACATCGCCGGGCTGGGCGATGTGACGGTGACATCGGTCAACGGCCGCCCCGTACCCCTGGCGCAGGTGGCAACCATTAGTTGGGGGCTGGAGCAGCCTGTGGCCTGGCGGCGTGACCGCACGCCGATGCTGGTCGTCCGCGCCGACACCATGCCCGGCGTGCAGGCGCCCGACGCCACCGCCGCCATCCTGCCGGCCCTTGCCGCGGTCAAGGCGTCGCTGCCGCCGGGCTACGCCATCGAAACGGCAGGCGCAGTCGAGGAAAGCGCCAAGGGGTCGGCCAGCATCAGCAAGGTGATGCCGCTGATGCTGGTGGCGATGCTGTCGCTGCTGATGATCCAGATGCAGTCCTTCACCAGGGTGCTGATGGTCGTGGCGACCGCGCCGCTCGGCCTGGTCGGCGTCACCGCGGCGCTGCTGCTGACCGGCGCGCCGTTCGGCTTCGTAGCGACCCTGGGGTGCATCGCGCTGGCCGGGATCATCATGCGCAACTCCGTCATCCTGGTGGACCAGATCGAGCGCGACATCCGCGAAGGCGTGCCGACGGCGGAGGCCATCGTCGGCGCGACGGTGCGGCGGTCCCGGCCTATCCTGCTGACGGCTGCCGCCGCGATCCTGGCACTGGTTCCCCTGGCCTATTCGGTGTTCTGGGGGCCTATGGCCATCGCCATCATGGGCGGCCTGGTGGGCGCCACGGTGCTGACCCTCTGCTTCGTGCCGGCGCTGTATGCAGTGGTCGCCCGCGCCCCCGTCAGGGCGCGGCAGGTTGCAACGATCCCGGTGAGCCACCCGGCGGAATAGCGGCCACAGACGCGGACAGCGGCGGATCCGCTCAGGGCCTGGTCGAGCAGGCTTCTTGGCCACAGGTCCCGTTCGGCATGCTGGCAGCCACAGGATCTGCCTAAAGGGCTGGCCAAGGCGCAGGACCGGGGTCGAGCCGCATCAGGCTCAGCACGGCCCGCGGCTGAACACCGCGGCGCTGCCTGGCTTTGTTGGCCGCCATATGCTCAGGATGCGCCTACGTGCCGCACTGGCTGGAGCGGGTGTATTAGCAGCGCAAGGACAGAGCGCACGCCGGCCAGACCCCTAACCTTAGACGGAGGTGCCGGACGGTCCAGCAACGCAGCCGGGGGAAAGGCGATCTCGCGCGGCCATGCCGGGCGGCGCCGGATGCCGCCCGGCATGGCTCAACGGCGCTTTCCAGCATTGTTGGGATGTCCGGCATCAACGCTCCAATCAACTCAATGCCGATCCTCGCCGAAGCGAAATGAAACGACTCAAAACAGACTTTGGGTGTGGCGAAGCTGCCATTGCTCCACAACTGGCGACGTCGAGGCAGCTTCATAGAACCTGTGAATTTTCAACAATCTTGAGGCAGGTCCATCTGCCCTACCTCGAAACCAGATTAACCAGCGTCCTCACCCAGTTCCATCTTTCTATGAAGATTCGTCGTTGAAAGTAAAGATTGACCAGGCAAATTTTCCATTATGCACCTAGGCTAAGCCGACCCCGTTCTGATTAGGGCGCAAAATGCGTATCCCGCTACGGGTGCATATGGAGCTAACATGACCCATTCCTCAAATGTTAATATCATTGCTGAACATTGCGAGAAGCGGAGCCTTACGCAACCAAGCCCCTGGCGGGCGGAGAACCTCACCCGTCCCGGCGCATTTGGCACGCTGGAAATCGAACTCGACGAAAGCATCGGCGCGCTCTGGTGCTATATGTCCGCCACCGGTCATCCGCATTTATCGACGGAGTTGCTGGCCGACCTCACAAAGGCGCAAGCTACCTTCCGGGCCGGAGTGCTGTCTGAACGGTCCGGGCCGGTTCCGCCGATACGTACCGTGATAATAGCATCCCGTATGCCCGGCATTTATAACCTGGGAGGCGATCTCCGGCTGTTCACCAACTGCATCCAGCAGCAGGACCGGGCGCGGCTGCGGGACTATGCACATTGCTGCGTGGACATCGTCTTCAATCACTCTGAAGGCTATGGGCAAGGCCTGACGACGGTTGCCCTGGTCCAGGGGCAGGCGCTCGGCGGTGGCTTCGAGGCGGCGCTCTCAGCACACGTGATCGTTGCCGAGCGCGGCGCCCGGCTCGGCCTGCCTGAGGTGCTGTTCAACCTTTTCCCTGGAATGGGCGCCTACAGCTTCCTGTCGCGCCGCCTGACGCCTGCCGCAGCCGAGCGCATGATCCTGAGCGGCAAGGTCTATACCGCAGAAGAGCTGTATGAACTCGGAATCGTTGACGTGCTCGCCGAGGACGGGGAGGGCATTGCCGCCGTCAGGCAGCATGTCCGCGAGCTGGACCGGCGCCAGGCCTCACGCCGGGCAATGCGGCATGTCTGCAATGCCGTGACTCCAATTACGAGGGATGAACTGATCCGGGTGACAGACATTTGGGTCGAAGCTGCGCTGGGTCTCAGGGAAGAGGATCTGCGGAGGATGCACCGGCTTGTGGCGGCGCAAAGCCGCCTTCGCCCAAACCAAGACATACAGGCCGCCGAGTAAACTGCCGCTCCTTTCAACTCTAAATAGAATAAGGCATTCATTTTGGACAATTACACTTAGAGGCGGTTTTCAGAATTCCCGAGCGAGCCTTGGTGCAACCAGGAATATGCATGCAGCCTGGAGCAGGTTTTCGACGATGAAGCCGAGCCGGTCGTAGCGTAAGCCGAGGCGCTTGTTCTCCAGCAGCCAGGCGTTGGCGCGCTCGACTGGCCAGCGCCGCTTGCCCAAGCCGGAGCCGTGCGGCTGGCCGCGCATGTGGAGGCGGGGTTCCGTGCCGTAGCTGCGGCATAGGTTGCGGCTGGCTTCGGCGTCGTAACCTTTGTCGGCAAACGCCGTCCTGACCCGGACCATGACGGCAAAGGCGGCCCGGAACAGGCGCTCGAACACGACGGTGTCAGGCACGTTGGCCGCCGTTGCCGCGCAGGCGACCGGCAGGCCGTCTCCGTTGACCGCGATGTGATACTTGGTCCCCTTTTTTGCTCTGTCGGTCGGGTTGGGGCCGGTCAGGTCGCCGCCGCGCTTGGCGCGCACCGAGCAACTGTCCACGATCAGGTCGCGGGCCAGGTCAGGCTGGCTGCGCAGCATGCCGACCAGCATGGAATGCACGTGCCGCAGCACGCCAGTCCGCGTCCAGTCCGCCAAGCGATGCCGCAACGTGGAGCCGCTCGCGTTGGTTTCCGTCGCCCGCAGACTGCGCCACGGCGTGCCCTCGCGCAGGAAGCGCCGCAACGTGGCCAGCACCCGCACCGTCTCGGTCGGAGGATGGCCGGGGCCGTCGTCCCGTGCCGGCTCGCACCACTCGATCACCCGCGCAATCAGCTCCAAGATGCTCTGGTTCAACGCTGCTCTCCTCGTCACGGAACAGCAGATGGGAACACAGACCGTCATAACGATGGTCAGGCTCATTCAACCCAGGGTAGTAGTGAAAACCGCCTCTAAGGTATTCATTTTGGACAATTACACTTAGCAATTGCTATGTCTATGATGTTTTTTAGAAGGTTAATATATCGGCTGTCGGGTATTGGCGTTTCAGGTCCGCTCCTTGGCGGACCCCAATGAAAACGGCTAACGTGCGAGGGTCAGAGCAGCATCGGCCAGCGAAGTGTCTGCTGTCATCTGTTCTGGCCCTGGCAGGGCGCTTCCGGCCCGGCTGCGGTTCCACTGCAGGCCGAAAACATCTTCTCGCTTCTTGCCTGATACTTTGCAGCAGCGTTTAACGATGGCAATATAAGCTGAACGAAGCTGGACGTTGCCATATCATTGCAGCAGCGGCGACATCCGGGTTTCCTTAACAGTTCCTGCTGGAATGGAATATTGCGGCCCATTGCCTACCCGAACCGCCTCAAGCGCATCCGTGACGCGGGCAAGCTCCGCGTCCAGCGCATCAAGCATGTGCTGGCCTTCACCCGCCATCTCCACACGCGACAATCCTTGCAGGGCGCGGCAGATCTGCCGCATGGGCTCTGCGCCCATGTTGCCCGACGCGCTATACAATGCGTGGGCTTGTGCGGCGACTGCCGCCATGTCGCCAGACTGCGTGGCTCTGGCCAGCGACGTCCGCAACCGCCCGGCGTCGGCCAGGAAGTCGCAGATGAGGCTCTCCAGGAAATCCTCGCCCCCAAGGTCGCGCAACTGGGCCAGGGTCGCCATGTCCACCGCGGGCGCGACGCCGTGCCGGAACCGGGGGTGTTTAACGATGTCCGTAATGGCCGTTGCCGGCCTGCGTGCCGCCGCCGAGGGCGTCTCAGCCCCCCCGGTCAAGGCGTCCAATGCGTCGAGAAGGGTTCCCGGCTCGATTGGCTTGAGAAGGCACCGATCCATTCCCGCATCCAAGCAGCGTCTTTGGACCTCGTTGGTCACATCGGCCGTCAGGCCGACGATGGGCAGGTGTGGACGGCCAATCGCGCCGAAACGATAAAGCTTCGCCGCCTCGATGCCGGTCATCACCGGCATGTTCAAGTCCATCAACACCACGTCGAAGTCGTCTCCGCTCATCGCATCCAGCGCCTGCTCACCATCCTGTACGATGATCGTGGTGTGCCCGGCACGGCGCAGGACGAGGTCCAGGACGCGGGTGTTGACCGCATTGTCGTCGGCAATCAGCACATGCAGCGGGCGTGCGCGGATCCAGACCGCCTGATCGGATAGGCTCGGCGCCAAGGGGCTCCTGGCCGCGATGCGCAGCGCCGCCTGAAGACGCTCGTCAGGCGCATCAGGCGCGACGATGGTCGCGAACTGCTGCCGCAGGCTCACCGCCGGCAATCCATCGCCAGGTTCGGCCACCAGGATGCCGCCGCTGCCGCCAAGCTCACCCGCGTGGTAGGCTACGCGCACCCGCGCGCCAGCAGCAGGCGACCTGGACGCCAGGTCGTCCGGCCCAGCCACCGTGCATCCAAAACCCTCAAGGCGCTGCAGCAGGGCCGGCCTCGCGGCAGTGTAACTGCCCAGGTCCGCTGAGGGATCAGCCGGTGCGCAGCTGCGCGATCAGCTGAGAGGGCTGAGTGGCGAGTGTACTCAGGATGTCCCATCCCTGCTTTTTCGCGGTCGAGAGCAGCGAACGAAT
>JAABUQ010003304.1_pt1 | contig 29896 bp, 29 predicted proteins | sample 5560001 | NCBI WGS metagenome assembly JAABUQ01 (sample SAMN10711888, study PRJNA513371) | rock metagenome | isolation source: Antarctica rocks | place: Antarctica: Victoria Land, Finger Mt nord | collected 2015-12-18 | reverse complement strand
TGCAACCTCGGCACCGCCCTGCAGTCGCAAGGCAAGCTCGACGAGGCCATCGCCGCACACCGCGAGGCGATCCGACTCCGACCCGACTTCCCCGAGGCCCACGCCAACCTCGGCAACGCCCTGCGGGCCCAGCAGGGGAGGCACGACGAGGCCGTCGCCTCATACCGCGAGGCGATCCGCCTCCGGCCCGACTTCGCCACGGCCCACACCAGCCTCGGCAACGCCCTGCAGGCGCAAGGCAAGCTCGACGAGGCCATCGCCGCACACCGCGAGGCGATCCGCCTCCGGCCCGACTTCGCCGAGCCGCACTACAACCTCGGCATCGCCCTGCAGGCCCAGGGAAGGCTCGACGAGGCCGTCGCCGAGTACCGCGAGGCGATCCACCTCCGGCCCGAACACGCCAAGGCGCGCTACAACCTCGGCAACACCCTGCAGGCGCAAGGCAAGCTCGACGAGGCCGCCGCCGAGTACCGCGAGGCGATCCGGCACCGGCCCGAACACGCCGAGGCCCACTGCAACCTTGGCCAAGTGCTCCGAGACCAGGGCGACTACGCCGGGGCGCTCGTCATGCTCCGCAAGGGGCACGAGCTGGGCCGCAAGCAGCCCGGGTGGCGCTACCCCTCGGCCCTGTGGGTCGCCCAGGCCGAGCGGATGGCGGCCTTGGCCGAGCGGCTCCCGGCCCTGTTGAAGGGCGAAGACCGCCCGAGCGACGCGGCCGAACGACTTGCCGTGGCTCAGATGTGCCACGCGAAGAAATACCATGCCGCCGCCGCCCGGTTCTGGGGCGAGGCCCTGGAGGCCGACCCGAAGCTCGGCGACGACCCCCAGGCCGGGCATCGTTACAACGCCGCCTGCAACGCCGCCCTGGCCGCCGCCGGCCAGGGGAAGGACGACCCGCCCCCCGACGACGCGGCCCGGGCCAAGCTCCGCCGTCGGGCCCTCGGCTGGCTGGAGGCCGACCTGGCCGCCTGGTCGGCCCGGCTGGCGGCCGACGCCAAGGGGGCCGGCCCGGCCGTCGCGGCGCAGCTCCAGCACTGGAAGGCCGACCCCGACCTCGTCGGCGTCCGCGACGCCGACGCCCTGGACAAGCTGCCCGGCGAGGAGCGCGAGGCGTGGCGCACCCTCTGGGCGGGGGTGGACGCGCTGCTCAAGAAGGCCCGGGCCGACCGCCCCTGACCCGTCCGCACCGGGCCCCTCGGGCGGCGGGCCCGGGGGGGCGGCCATGGCGGCCGCGATGCGGGGGGTCAGGCCGTCATCTCTCGGCCCTCGACGACCGGGAGCACCGCCGGCCCCTCGCGGGCCTCGGTCGGGGCCGGATAGAGATATCCCTCCCGGATCCAGCCCTTCCCCAGCCGCTGGGTGCCGATCCAACCCGGCCAGAGCGACGGATAGCGATCGCGGAACTCGACGAGGTCGCGGGCGGAGAGGGCGGACGGGCTCAGGAGCTTGATGGCGAAGACGTCGAGCCTGCGGCGGGGGGTCTTCCGCTCCTCCAGGATCAGGGCCAGGTAGGCGTCGCGCAGGCCGAGTTCGTCGACCGCCCGCGAGACGACCCAGAGGAACCAGCGATCCTCGTCGCCCTCGCGGACCCAGCAGGCGGCCGTCACGTCGAAGCCCGCCGCCGCCAGGTCGTCGACCAGTTGCCACCCCTCGTCGATCTGGCGGTCTACCAGTCGATCCTGATCCATGGCATGACTCCGTCCGACGGGTCGGCGACCGCCCCGTACAAGGCCCTCGCCTCCGACTCGCCATACCGATTGTAGCGACTCTGCTCGTTCCAGTCTTTGACGGTAATCCAGTTGGACCCCAGCCTCGGATTCGCCCGGACGTCCGACTCCCGCGCCGGGATGAGGTCGGCCAGGTCGGCCCGCTTGTTCAGGTCGTGCGAGAAGCACTGGGCGGAGAAATCCTTCCTGGGCGGGAATTCCCCGGCCAGGATCCGCGCGCAGATGCACGCCTCCAGCCCGCACTCGACGGCGTAGCCCGCGAGGTAATAGGCCCCATCAAAAAGGTTCAGGTCGAGGAGGGCCTTGGCCTCCACGATCCTCACCTCGGCCAGCGACTGGAAATCGGCCCGGTTCATGCGAGTGGCCCGGTCGGGTGGTCGACGGTCGTCGCGCGGCGGGGCCTCGCCCGGTCAGGCACCCAGCGAGCGTTCGAGGCTGGCGAGGATCTCCGCCGTCGTCTCGAACCCGTCCAGGAGCGCCATCCGGGTCTCCGCCGCGAGCCAGCCCTTCACCTTCTTCTCGGCCGAGATCACCGTCGAGTGGTTCCGCCCGCCGAAGAACCGGCCGATCTCGCTGTACGAGGCGCCGACGTGCTTCCGCGCCAGGTACATCGCCATCATCCGCGGGTAGGCGATCGCGCGGGCGCGGCCGGCGCGGCCCAACTCGTCGGCGGTGACGGCGAAGAGGCTGCACACGGCCCGCTCGACGTCCTTCAGGCCGACCGCCCTCGCCGTGTGGCGGATCGTGTCCCGCAGCGCCGACTTGGCCAGGGCGAGGTCGAGCCGCTTGCCGGTCAGGGTCGCGTGGGCGATCAGGCTGTGCAGCGCCCCCTCCAGCTCGCGGACGCTGGCCCGGAGGTGGTCGGCCACATACGCCAGGACCGACTCGGGCACGTCGACCCCCCGCGCCCGGGCCTTGGACCGGAGGATCTCCTTGCGGGTCGCCGGGTCCGGGGCGTCGAGCCGGACGACCATCCCGCCGAGGAACCGGGTGACCAGCTCATCCGTCAGCTTGAGGATCTGCCGCGGGTGCTGGTCGGTCGCCAGGACGATCGGGACGCCCTCGGCGACCAGGGCGTTGAAGGTGTGGAGGAACTCGTCCTGGGTCGCCCGCTTGGCGGTGAGGAAGTGGACGTCGTCGACGATCAGGGCCCCGGCCCCCCGGTATCGCGCCCGGAAGGCGTTCAGGCTGCCGGCCCGCATGGCTTCGAGGAAGGCGTTGGTGAAGCCCTCGGCCGTCGTCTGGATCACCTTCAGGCCCGGCCTCGCCGCGCGGAGCGCCGCGCCGATGCCTTCGAGGAGGTGCGTCTTGCCGAGGCCGACGCCCCCCTGGATCACCAGCGGGTTGAAGCCCGACCCCGGGTTGGCCGCCATCTCCTGCGCCGCGGCGAAGGCCAGCCGGTTGCACGGGCCGGTCACGAAGTCGTCGAGCCGTCGAGCCGGCCTGCCCCCGGCGTTCGGGGTCGGGCCCGAGGGCAGGGGGGATGCCGGGGCGGGGGCGGCCGAGGATCGGGCCCGGGGGCGGTCGGAGGTCGGGGACGGGGCGGGGGCGGTCGTCGAGCGGTCGCCGGTCCGGGGGCCGGGGTCGACCACCTGGCCGAGCTTCGGCGGGGCCTCGCCGTCGAGCCGGAACGCCAGGCGGAGCTGCCGGCCGGTGACGTCCTGCGCCGCGTCGACGAGGCTCCGGGAGAAGTGGCCCTCGATCCAGTCGCGGAAGAAGGCGTTCGGGACGCCGACCTCGAGCGCGTCGCCCGCGACGCCCAGGCTCACCCCCTCGCCGAACCAGAGCCCGAACCGCGACTCGCCGACCCGCTCGGCCACCGCCGCCCGGAGCGGGCTCTCCATCCGATCCTGCCGTCCGGTTGCTGCTGCCATGCCCGTCGGCCCATCCCTATTGATGCGGTTTGTGTGACGATTGCCGCGCGGGGTGCAAAGGGAGGCCGACGCACACCCGGCCGGGGACGGACTCCTAACAGGGGATATGCCCCCCCGTCGGCCCGCGGTCAAACCGGATCGGTCGGGGGGCTTCGGCGCGGGATCGAACTGGGCCGGTCGTTCGGCCTGGGAGGGCGTGCCGGCGCGGGGGCGATCCGGCCTCCGCCGGGGCTAGGGCGGTCCCGGGTCGGATTTCAGGGGCCAGGTTGTTAACATCGAGGGGACGGCAGCCCGTCGGTCCCGACCGGACCGGCCCGGCGGCCGACCCGTCCCGCACCCCGGGTCGCCTCCGGCGGCCCGTCCGACCGACCGCCGGAGGCCCGCCCGATCCCGGGCCGACGCGCCTCCGACGCGGCCAACCCGGCCGCAATCGAACGACCCGACGCCCCGAGGCGTCCAAGACTCTGGCACTCGCTCCACCGAGCCCCCTCTCGACCGGAGATCCTCGCATGACCCATCGACGCCTACCGACGCTGGCCGCGGCCTCCGTCCTGACCCTCGCCGTCGGCCTCACGGCCACGGCGCAGTACCCGGCCCCGGGCCAGGTCCCGTTCCAGCCGGGCTTCCCCGGCGGTATCCCCGGCGGCAACAACAACGGCAACCTCGGCACCATCGACTTTACTGACTCGCAGGTCCAGGCCCTGCCGTTGTCCGTCGAGGCCGGCCGGCGGATGTCCGACACGCACCTCCTGACCAACCCCGCCGTCCAAGAGGACTTGAAGCTGACCGACGAGCAGAAGAAGAAGCTCGAAGGGCTCGACCGGCGTCGCCGCGCGCGGGACGCGACGAAGGGGGAGCCGCAGGCCCTCCTCGCCCCGCCCATCCCCGAGGAGTACGCGGCGATCGCGGCGGAGCAGAAGCGGGCCATCGACGAGGACCAGGCCGCCGTGGCCAGGGTCCTCACCCCGAAGCAGCGGACCCGGCTCGCCCAGGTCGGCCTCCAGATCCAGGGGGTGATGGCCTTCGCCCGCGAGGACGTCCTGGAGAAGCTCAACATCGACGAGGGCCAGTCTATGGCCATCCGCGAAGTCGTCGACCAGGCCCGCAGAGAGATGGGAGGCATCCAGGTCTTTCAGGCCCATCAGGCCTTGCGAGACGTCATCCGATCCGCGGACAACGCCCCGACGGCGACGCCGGGCACGGTCGAGAACCCCGACAGCCCGCAGCCGCGGGACGCGACGGGCAAGGCCAAGAAGGCGGGCGACACGGCCGGCGACCCCGCGATGAAGAAGGTCGCGCGGATCCTCCGCAAGTCGCAGCGGGACGCCTTCAACCGGCTCCGGGGCGAGCCGTTCGACGTGGCGAGCCTCCAGGCGGGGGTCAAGTCGAAGGCCCCGGCCGCCGCCGCGCCCGCCCCGGCCGAGGCCGTCGCCTCCCCGGCCGCCCAGCCCAAGCCCGCCGAGCCCGCCAAGGGCACGGCCCGCAAGACCCTCCGCGAGCGCCGGGGCGGCGGCCCCGGCGGGGGCTGAACCGGCACGGCTCGCCCCCCAGGCCCGGCGGAAGATTTGTCGGGAATCGCAGGCCGGGGGGTTGACCGACGTCGCTACTTGGGATAGTGCCGGGATGACGCATCCAGTGCCCGTCATCCCCAAGACGCGGCCGTCCGACGGTGGCCGGGCCGCGTCATCCCTTCGAAAGCGTCCGCCGACCGACCCCCGGAGACTCCCCACGATGACCCCGACTCGACGAGCCGGCCTCGCGGCGGCGCTTGCCGCCGCCCTCACGATCACCTCCGCGGCCATGGCCCAGGGCCCGGGAGGTCCCGGCGGGCCGGGAGGGCCGGGAGGCCCCGGGGGACGCGGTGGCCGGGGCGGCGGCAATTCCCTCCTCGGGCTCGCCCAGATGCCCCCGGTCCAGGAGGAGCTGAAGCTCACCGACGACCAGAAGGCCAAGGTCAAGGTCATCTCCGACGCTTCGACCAAGAAGCGCGGCGAGCTCTTCCAGGCCATGAACCCCAACCGCGGCAACAACCCCGGGGGCGGCGGGCCGGCCAACACCCCCGCCGGGCAGCCCGCCAACGCCCCCGCCGGGCAGCCCGCCACCAAAGGCTCGGGCCGGGGCAACCGCGGAACCAACGCGGTCCAGAACCAGCTCCAGAACCAGGACCCGAATCAGCAGCCGGTGGACCCCCAGGTCAATAACGGCCAGCCCGCCCCCGGCGGCTTCGGCCCGGGCGGCTTCGGGCCGGGCGGTCCTGGTGGCTTCGGCCCCGGCGGGCCGGGCGGGTTCGGCCCCGGCGGACCGGGCGGGCCGGGCGGACCCGGGGCCAACATGACCGACGAGGAGCGGGCGGCGATGCAGGAGCGGTTCGCCGCCATGCGGACCGCGATGGACGGGCTCCAGAAGGAGGGCGAGGCCGCGCTGGCCAAGGTCCTCGACGCCAAGCAGCGGACCCGCCTGAGCCAGATCCTCCTCCAGCGGCAGGGCCTGAACGCCTTCACCACGCCCGAGCTGATCAAGAAGCTCAACATCGCCGAGGATCGCGTCGAGGAGATCCGCGCCATCCTCGACGGCCAGAACCAGGCCCGTCGCGTGCAGTTCTCCAAGATGGGCGAGGTCTACGCCCAGTTCACCGGCAACGCCAACGGCGGCCGGCCCAGCCGCCAGGAGATGCAGGCGCTCCGCGACAACCCCGACTTCCAGGCCAAGATGGCCACCGTCCGCAAGGAGATCGACGCCAGCAGCAAGACGCTGGAAGACCAGGCGAAGGTCCAGATCGGCCGGCTCCTGAGCAAGAAGCAGAAGGACGCCTACGCCAAGCTCCTCGGCGAGCCGTTCGACCTCACCGCGCTGAACAACAACGGCCGGGGCGGCCCCGGCGGGCCCCCGCCCGGCACCCCCGCGGCCCAGCCCAAGCCCGCCACCACCGCCGCCACCCCGGCCCCCACGACCGCCCCCGCGGTCGGGGCCGACGCCGCCAAGCCCGCCCGCAAGTCCCTCCGCGAGCGACGCTCCGGCACCCCCTGATCGGCACCCCGGCCGACCCCGCCCGGCTCGATCCGAACCGGATCGACGGCCCTCCCCCCTCGGGAGGGCCGTCTTCGTTTCCGTCGCCGCGAGCCGGGGCGAGCCGAGCGGGGACGGCCCCGCGGCCCTGACCTTCCCCGGCCCGGCGATCCGCCGTATAAAGGGGGGGCCTGCCGACGGGCCCGTCGGGCCCCGTCCCGCGATCGGAGTGGAGGGAGCCGGCCGATGCGTCCAGGGATGGAGTCCAAGCTCGTTCGATCCGCGGCGCTGGCGGTCCTCGCCTGCGCGACGACGGCCCTCGCCTCGGGCGGCGTCCCCGACGCCCGCCTGGGCATCCGGACCGCCCCGATCCTGCTGCTGAGCCGGGCCGACGTCCGGGCCGAGCTGCGGCTCACCCCCGAGCAGGCCGAGGAGGCCGATCGGATCATCGCCGACCTCCGCGACCGCGCCCTGGCGCTGCGGGGCCGGTCCGACGCCGAGGCCGTCGCCGCCCGCGACGAGATCGACCGCGCGAGCCGGGCCTGGCTCGCCCGCAAGCTCGACGCCGACCAGAACCGTCGGCTCGTCCAGGTCGACCTCCAGTGGGAAGGGCCCTCGGCGCTCCTGAGCCGGCCGTTCGTCGCCGAGTCGCTCGGCCTGACCTCCGAGCAGCGCGCCGCGATCGCCCCCCTGATCGTCGCCCACAAGGCCAGACGGAACGGCGGCCCCCCCGTCCCCGCCGACGAGGCGAGGCTCCGCGAGTCGACCCTCGCCCTCCTCGACGACGCCCAGCGGACCCGGTGGCGGGCCATGCTCGGGGCCGACCTGCCGTTCGCCCGGGTCGCCGCCCGCGAGGCCCCCGCGCCCGCCTCGCGTCGCTGACCGAGGAGCCCGGCCCCCGCATCTTGCCCGAGGGCGGGGCGTCGGCCTAGGCCGGGGCGTCGCCACGGAATCCGGATGGAGAGTTCGCTAGCACGGAGCACAGGGGACAGAGCCCAAACTCCGCAGAGAATTCGTCCTGTGCCCTGTCCCCTGTGCTCTCGAACCTTCGACCCCAGATGCGTCGCCGACACCCCCCCGGCCCCCGACCGACCCGACCCCGGCGAGCCTCCCGACATGACGACCGCGTCCGCCCAGGGCCCCCGCTGGGGCTTCATCGGCTCGGGGAAGATGGCGACCGCCCTGGTCCGCGGGATGATCCGCGCGGGGACCGCCTCCCCCGGGTCGATCCTCGTCAGCGACCCGATCGAGGCGGCCCGCGCGGGCCTCGCCGCCGAGACCGGCGCGACCGCCAGGGCCGACAACCGCGAGGTCGCCGCCTCGGCCGACGTCCTCGTCCTGGCCGTCAAGCCGCAGAGCATGGCCGACGTCCTCGATGGGCTCCGGCCGGTCGTGACCCCCGAGCACCTGATCATCTCGATCGCCGCGGGGACCTCGATCCGGGCCATCGCCGACGGCCTCGGGCCCGAGCCGCGGCGGATCGTCCGCGTGATGCCGAACACGCCGGCCCTGGTCAACGAGGGGGCCTCGGGCTACTGCCTCGGGCCGCACGCACGCCCCGACGACGAGGCGACCGTCCGCGCCTGCCTCGACGCCGTCGGCCGGTCGTTCCGGGTGGCCGAGCCGCTGCTCGACGCCGTGACCGGGCTCTCGGGCAGCGGCCCGGCGTTCGTCTACCTGATGATCGAGGCCCTCTCCGACGGCGGCGTCCGCGCCGGCCTGCCGCGCGCCGTCGCCACCGCGCTGGCGGCCCAGACCCTGCTCGGGGCGGCGAAGATGGTCCTGGAGACGGGCCTGCACCCGGGGGTCCTGAAGGACCAGGTCACCAGCCCCGGGGGCACGACGATCGCCGGCCTGCACGCCCTGGAGCGCGCCGGCCTCCGGGGGGCCCTGATGGACGCCGTCCTCGCCGCCACCGCCCGCTCGGCCGAATTGGGCCGCGGCTGACGCCGGCCGGCGGCCCGTCCCGGCCACTTCTCCCGGGGCGGCGCGGCCGGTATCATGGGCTTTTGGACCTCGCGAGACCCTCGCCATGTCACGCCCAGGCCCCGCCGTCGCCGTCCCGGCCCCCGCCCCCGCCGACCGGCCCGTGCTCGTCCTCGACTTCGGCGCCCAGTATGTCCAGCTCATCGCGCGACGGGTCCGCGAGCGGCACGCGTTCGCGACGATCGTCCGCCATGACATCACCGCGGAGCGGGTCCGCGAGCTCGACCCGATCGCGCTGATCCTCTCGGGCGGGCCGGCCAGCGTGTACGAGCCGGGGGCGCCCCGGTGCGACCCCCGGCTGTTCGACCTGGGCATCCCCGTGCTGGGGCTCTGCTACGGGATGCAGCTCGCCTGCGAGGCGCTCGGGGGCAAGGTCGTGCCGTCGACCGACCGCGAGTTCGGCCGGGCCGAGTGCCGGGTCGTCGCCCCCGACGAGGCGATCTTCCGCGACGTCCCCGAGACGATGACCGTCTGGATGAGCCACGGCGACCGGGTCGAGGACCCGGGCGGGGCCTTCGTCCCGCTCGCCGCGACGTCGACCTGCCCGGTCGCCGCCGTCCGCCACGTCGACCGCCCGGTCTACGGCCTCCAGTTCCACCCCGAGGTCGCCCACACCCCGTACGGGACCCTGATCCTGGGCAACTTCCTCGACCGGGTCTGCGGCTCGCCCGGCTCGTGGACGATGGGGGCGTTCGTCGACCGCGCCGTGGCCGAGATCGGGCGGCGGGTCGGGCCGACCGGCCGGGTCGTCTGCGGGCTCTCCGGCGGGGTCGACTCGGCGGTCGCCGCGGCGCTGCTGACCCGGGCGCTGGGGGATCGGGTCGTCTGCATCTTCGTCGACAACGGCCTGCTCCGCTCGGGCGAGCGCGCGTCGGTGGCGCAGGCCTTCGGTGAGCACTCGGAGGCCGAGCTCCGGGTCGTCGACGCCTCGGCCCGGTTCCTCGGGGCGCTTGCGGGCGTGACCGACCCGCAGGAGAAGCGGGTCCGGATCGGCCACACGTTCATCGACGTCTTCCGCGACGAGGCGCGGTCGATCCCCGACGCCCGGTTCCTGGCGCAGGGGACGCTCTACCCCGACGTGATCGAGAGCGGCGGCAGCCCCGACGCGCCGTCGGCGACGATCAAGCACCACCACAACGTCGGCGGCCTGCCGGCCGAGCTCGGCTTCGAGCTGATCGAGCCGCTCCGCGACCTGTTCAAGGACGAGGTCCGCCGCCTCGGCCTGGAGCTGGGCCTGCCCGAGTCGCTCGTCTGGCGGCACCCGTTCCCCGGCCCCGGCCTGGCCGTCCGCTGCCTCGGCGAGGTCACGAAGGAGCGGCTCGACGTGCTCCGCCAGGCCGACGCGATCTTCCTGGATGAGCTGCGCGCCGCCGAGTTCGAGCGGCGGGTCGGCCAGGCGTTCGCGGTCCTCCTGCCGGTGCAGTCGGTCGGCGTGATGGGGGACGGTCGCACGTATGAAAACGCCATCGCCCTCCGCGCCGTGGAGACCGACGACTTCATGACCGCCGACTGGTCGCGGCTCCCGCACGAGGTCCTGGCCCGCGCCTCGACCCGGATCATCAACGCGGTCAAGGGGGTCAACCGGGTCGTCTACGACATCACGAGCAAGCCCCCCGGCACGATCGAGTGGGAGTGATCCCGGGCCCCGCGCGGGCGGACCTGCCCGGGGCTCAATCCTCGATCCGGCCCGCCCGGCGGCCGACCCGCCGCCGCCATCGTCCGACGGCCCAGGCGCCGGCCCCGGCCACGGCGAACTCGATCGCGACCAGGAGCAGGAAAGGCGCCGGGACCGCCCGACGGGCGCGGACCGCCCCCGCGCCCAGGATGAGGGCGGCCAGCAGGCCGGCGACCGCCAGGAACGCCGAGGCCTCGGCGATCACCCCGGCCGCGGTCCGGCCCCCCGGCCGGGCCGCGAGCCAGGCCAGCGTGCCGACGCCGACGAGGCACCCGCACCGGATCGCGAGCGCCCAGGGCTCTTCCCGCCCCGGGGGGACGACCGTCCCGGCCTCGTCCCAGCTCCGGAGGGTCACCCCCTCCTGGAGGAACCCGGCCGAGGCGAAGAGGCAGATGACGCAGCAGGTCACCGCCGCGTGCCGGATCATCGACCCCTCCCCGCCGACGGGCCGGCGTCCAACGGGGGAGCCGATCGGACCTCGGAGGCGGGCGGCCCGCCGCCCAGGTCCTTGGCGAGGAAGTAGCGGGCCTGCCCCCGGGGGAAGTCGGCCAGCTCGCCGAAGACCCGGTAGCCATGCCGCTCGTAGAAGGGGCGGGCCTGGAAGCTGAACGTGTCGAGCCAGGCGTGCCGGCACCCCGCGGCGCCGGCGATCGCCTCGGCCTCGGCCAGCAGCCTGGTCCCCCACCCCCGGCCGCGGAGCCCCTCATCGACGGCGAGGATGTCGACTCGGAGCCAATCCCACAGGAGCATCCCGGTCAGGCCGCCGACGATCGCCCCCCCGTCGTCCCGCAGCGCCAGGACGAGCGGCTCGGGTCGCCAGACGAACCCCCGGTCCCGGCCGTGCCCTTCGAGCGGGGCGAGGATCGCCGCGCGGTCCTCGGGCGTCGGGTCCTCGATCCGGTCGATCCGCGACATCAACGGGTCCTCGAGTCCTGGCCGTCCGGGTCGTCCGCCGTCGCGGGCAGGCCCCGCGGCCGATCGGGAGGGTGTCCGCCGATCGCCCCCCCCCATTCCATCGCCGGCAGGGGACCTTCGCCCGCCCCGGCGTCGAGCCTTGGTCGACCTCATCGTCTCGCGTCGCCGCGTCCCTCGACGCCGTGGAGGTTCGCGATGCGACTCGCCGGTCAGGCCCGGCCGGCGGTCCCGGAGGACTGGAGGATGGCGGCGGCGTAGTGGACGAGGTCGCCGTGCTCGCGGGCGATCCGGGCCAGGAGGTCGGGGCGGCCGGCCATCTGGCAGAGCTGCGCCACGCCGGGGCAGGCCAGCATCGACTCGGGGAGGCCGGCCAGGTGGTCGGCCGCCACCCCGATCGCCTCCTCGGGCCGGCCCAGGCGGACCAGCAGCCGGACCAGGACCTGCGCCGGGATCGGGTCCTGGAACGGGGCCTCGTCGATGTCGCCGTCGGCCTCGGAGGGGGCCGGGGTTGGGGGCGGGGGGAGCTTGGCCCGGAAGTGGGCGACGGCGGCGTCGGGCGACTCGCCGAGCAGGGCGCGGAGGTAGACGGCGTGGTCGCCGTAGACGTCCTCGAACGGGGGCTCGCCCTCGTGGAGGTGCCGGCCGGAGAGGTGCCGGCCGTAGGCGGTCAGGTCGAGGGCCGTCGCGATCGTCGCCGGGTCGGTCAGGATCGGCGAGACCCGGACCACGGCCGCCAGGTGCGAGATGTCGAGGTGATAGGCGTCGTCGACGAAGAGCCAGTCGCGGCCGGCGATCAGGCCCGCGACCGAGGTCCCCTCGGGGGGCTGCGGCTGGCCACGGCGGGCGATCTCGGCGCGGAGGTTGGCGACGAGGTGCTCATGCAGGTGCCGGACCAGTCGGCCGGCGCCGTCGATCCGCATCGCCTCGTCGGGCGGGAGGTGCTCGAAGGCCGTGATCGCCGAGCAGGCGCCGAAGTGGTCGAGGATCAGGGCGAAGCCCCGGCCCGGGTGGACCCCCTGGTTGAACGCGACGTCGACCACCGGGCCGACCCGCTCGTCCCCCGGCCCGTCGGCGACGAACGCCTCGATCGCGTCATAGATCGGGGCCTTCTCGCCGATGGCGCGGAAGTAGGGCCAGGCCGCGACGAGGTCGCCCGCGTCGAGCAGCTTCCGGCCGACCCGGCGGATCGCCTCGACGTACCGCTCCTCGTACGCCGATCGGGCGGGCTCGGGCAGGTCGACGAGGCTGCCGACCTGGACCAAGGGGAGGCCCAGGTCGTGGCGGGCCCTGAGCAGCAGCGCGTCGAGGAGCGGGCGGGCCTCCCCCCGGTCGTCGAGCCGGGCGACGAGTCGGTCCAGCGCCTCGGCCGGCCCGTCGGACACCAGCGCCCGGTCCAGCGCGTCGAACGCGGCGGTCTCTCCGTCCTCGATGGCGGCGGTCGGGGCGGGCATGGCGTCCTCGTCTCGTCGGGCAGGGGTCGGGTCAGGCCCCGTCGGCCTTGGCCGGGTCGACGGCCGAGGCGGGGGCGCCGGGCGGGTCGGCGTCGAGCTTGGCCCCCTCGGACTTCGTCCAGGAGGCCCAGCACCGGGTGTTGTAGCAGTCGACCAGGATGTCGCGGGCCTCCTCGATCGAGTCGGTCACCAGCAGGAGGTTCAGGTCCTCGGCCGAGACGGCGCGCTCGGCCAGCAGGGTCGTCCGGATCCAGTCGAGCAGGCCCTTCCAGTACGCGGAGCCGAACAGGACGATCGGGAACCGGCGGATCTTGTGCGTCTGGACGAGCGTCAGCGCCTCGAACAGCTCGTCCATCGTGCCGAAGCCGCCGGGGAAGATGATGAACCCGTTCGAATACTTGACGAACATGGTCTTCCGGACGAAGAAATAGCGGAAATTCACCGAGATCGTCGTGTACGGGTTCCCCTTCTGCTCGAACGGGAGCTCGATGTTCAGGCCGACGGAGACCCCCTTGGCGTCGAGGGCGCCGAGGTTGGCGGCCTCCATCAGCCCGGGGCCGCCGCCGGTGATCACGCCGAAGCCGGCCTCGACCAGCGACCGGCCCATGGCGCGGGCCTGGGCGTACGACGGGTGGTCGGGGCCGAACCGGGCCGAGCCGAAGACCGTGACCGCCGCGCCCAGCTCGGCCAGGGCGTTGATCCCGGAGACGAACTCGCTCTGGATCCGCAGGACGCGCCAGGGGTCGGTGTGGGTGAACTCCCCCATCTCCGGGGCCTGGGCCCGCGGGGTCGAGGGGACGTCGCGGTTGAGCAGCCCTTCGTCGGCGGTCCAGCGGCGGCCGGACCGGGCGGGGGAAAGCGTCGGGGCGACGATCCGCTTCGGCGATCCGGGGGGGGCGGCGGGGCGGGTCGGCCCGAGGCCGTTGCCCGGGGTCTCCTCCCGGGGGGGGACGTCGCGATCCATCGAGCGGGTCTCTCCGAGGCCGTCGGGGCCGGCGCGGGCCCCGGGGGAGGGCGTGCCTCCGCGACGGCCGACAGGGTGATTGTAGCGACGGCCGACCCCCCGGGAATCCCCCCCGGCGGCCGGGCCGGCCCCGCGCGGGCGGGTCAGCCCCCCCAGGGCCGGACGACGGCCGAGGCGGTCAGGGTCGGGTCGTCCTCGAGGATCAGGCGGATCCGCAGCCCCGGCTCGACCGGGACCGGCCGGCCGAGCCGGAGGCTCACGCAGGTGCAGACCCGCTCGTCGAACGTCCCCAGCGGCGTCCGCTTCCGGACCTCGGCGACCACCTCGGCCGTCCGGATCCGGACGAGCCAGGCCGACGTCGGCACGCAATGGTCGAGGAACTCGTCGGCCCGGCCGGAGTCGTCCGCCGTGGCGAGGGCCTCGACCTTCACCACCTCGCGGGCGTCGGGCTCTCGGGGTGAGGATGAGGACATCGGGCGATCTCGCCTCTCCGTCGCCTTCGGGACCGGCGACCCGGGTCGGACCCCTCCCGCCCGGCCGGCCGACCCTGGCCCGGGACCCGGGGGGCGTCCCCTGCGGAGCAACCATTCTATGATACGCCGAAACCCGCCGATCCGGGAGCCGACCCGGCCCGATCGGCCCCGGCCGTCAGGGGATCAGGCCCGCGGGGCCGACCAGGCGGGCGAAGTCGGGGTTGCCGCGGATCGGGTCGAAGTCGGCCTCGTCGGCGATCATCGACCGGACGTCGGGGTCGAGCTCCAGCGCGGCGGCGAGGCGGTCGAGGGCCTTGACCGGGTTGTTCGCCAGGCTCCAGTAGCAGGCGAGGTTGTAGTGGAGCAGGGCCTCGCCCGGGTTGTCCCGCAGCGCCCGGGCGAGCGAGTCGATCGCCTGGGCCAGGCGGTGGGTCCGCTTGTAGCACCAGCCGAGGGCGATCGCGACGCCGACGTCGCCCGGCCGGAGCGAGGCGGCGGCCTCCAGCGGCTTGAGCGCCTCGCGGTGGCGGCCGAGGACCCGGTAGGTCTCGCCGGTGAGGAAGCTCGCCTCGAACTGCATCGTCGCCCAGTCGGCGCGGCCGCCGAGGATCTCCAGGGCGCGGTCGGGCATGTTCAGCGTCAGGTAGCCCTCGGCCGCGGCGAGCTGCCGCTTGATCCGATCGATGCTCTGGGACATCGGCCGCCGACCCCCCCGGGACCTCCGAACCGGCCCGGTCCCCCACGGCTCGACCTGCCCCGGGCCGTCGGCCTCTCCAGTCTAGCCCGGCCCGGCGGCGGGGGGAAGGCTCCCCGCGCCGCCGGGCGGGGGTCAGATCCGCCGGTTGGCGCCGAGGTCGCCGCCGTAGGGGGGGTGCGAGAGCAGGGCCTCGCGGTTGGCGACCTCGCGGGCCGAGAGCTCCTGCTCGCGGACGACCAGGGCGGGGATCTCCAGCCCTCGGGCCGACTTCCGGTGCACGGCCGTCGCCCGGGCGTCGATCGCCTCGCGGTTGTGCAGGCCGACGAGCCACCGCGACGGGATCGCCTCGACCCCGTAGTGGGCCCCGGCCATCGCCCCGAGGATCGCCCCCGCCGAGTCGGCGTCGCCGCCGAGGTTCACCACATCCACCAGCGCCTCCTCCAGGCTGTCGGTCGTGAGCAGGAGGTACAGGCAGGTCGGGATGCACGAGGGGGGGAAGCCCTGGGTGGCCCGGCGGACCGGCGACTCCGGCCCGTGGCGGTTGGCCCCCTCGACCAGCGCGGCCAGCGCCCGGTCGCGGGGCATCTCCAGGAGCGACTCGACCCGGGCGATCGCCGCGGAGAGGCTCCGGCGGTGGCCGTCGAGCGAGTCGACCCGCCCGGCGAACTCGGCGGCGACCCGCTCCTCGGCCTTGGCCACGTCGGAGGCGAGCCAGAGGGCGAAGCTGGGGTCGCGCCCCGCGCCGGCGACGAGCCGGGCGACGGCCAGCGCCACGGCCAGGGCGCCCGCGAGGCTGCGGACGTCCCGATGCGTCATCAGGCTGGTGTCCATCACCGCCGCGAACAGGGCGTCGGGGTCGTCGGCGTGGAAGAGCCCGACCGGCGCGATCCGCATCGCCGCGCCGATCCCGACGGAGGCCTGGCCGGTCTCGCGGGGGGACGCCCCGCGCCTCAGCGCGGCGAGGACCTCGCGGAAGCTCTTGCCGACCCCCCGGTGCGCCCCGGCGTAGCCGAGGTCGGGCGTGGCCAGCGCGACGTAGGTCGCCGCCAGGCGGTCGACGTCGACCCGGCCGGAGGCGAGCAGCACGTCGATCACCGCCAGGGCCTGCTGGGTGTCGTCGGTGTATAGGCCCGGCAGCCGCCACCGGAACGGCTTCCGCTTCCACGCCTTCGCGCCGTCCACGTAGTCGGTGACGAGCTGGTAATGGGCCCGGATCTGCTGGGGGCTGAGCCCCTCCAGCGGGGCCCCGAGGGCGTCCCCGATCGCGAGGCCGAGCAGCGAGCCCCGGACGCGGTCGAGGCGGGTTGGGACTGGCATCGTGGCAGGGCTCCTTCGGATCGCGGATCGGCCGACGCAACGCCGCCGGACGGCCGATTCCCTTCTCTCCGGGACGGAGTCGGAGATTACCCCGACGCGCGGGGCTCGCCAACCGAATTCTTCGCCGGGACGGCCCCCGCGCCCCCGCCGCGACGCCCGGGTGGCAACGGCGGCGCGTGGCCCCCGTTTCACTTAGAGCGTCGGGCCGGCCTCGCCGCTCCTTCGCAATTTTTTCACCGATCGCCGCCCGTCGCCGGCCGCGAGCCCGGGCCGCGAGCCCCGGGACACCCCCGACCCGGGACCTCTCCCCAACGCCTTTATCGGCCGCGACCGAGGCGGGCCGCGACGGGTCCCGCCCCGCAAACGGCCGCCCCCGGGGCACGCCGCGGCACGATCGCGCCAGGGCGGACGACCCGGCCCGCCCGCCGCTCGGGCATCGGCCGACGTCGAGGGGTCGGCGGGTAGCCGTTCACGGCCGGTAGGGGCTTGCGCTCTCGGCCTCGGTCGATTACATCAGATGGGATGAGTGCCAAGCCGCCACTGCCTGATGACCTCTGGGCCAAGACGCCCCCCGACGTTCAGGCGGCCATCCTCGGCTTGGTCCAAGTCTTCGAGCAGCGGATCGCCGCCCTCGAAGATCGGCTCAACCAGAACTCCTCGAACTCCTCCAGGCCCCCCTCCACCGAGCCGCTTCACGTCAAGCGGCGGCCCCCCAGGCCGACCTCCAAGAGGCCGCGCGGTGGTCAGGCCGGCCACAAGCGTCATACGCGTGAGCTGGTCCCCGCCGAGCAGCTGACCGGCTCCGTCGAGATCAAGCCCCCGACCTGCACCGGGTGCGGCCACGTCCTCGACGGCCAAGACCCCGAGCCGATCCGCCATCAGGTCGCCGAACTCCCCGAGATCCGGCCCGAGGTCATCGAATACCGCCTCCACCGTCTGACATGTCCAGGGTGCGGGGCCACCAACCGGGCCAAGCTCCCCGGCGATGTCCCACGCGGGGCCTTCGGGCCTCGACTCCAGGCCTGGGCCGGCCTCTTGAGCGGGGCCTATCGCCTGAGCAGGCGCCAGGTCCAGCGGCTCTTCGCCGACCTGCTGGGCCTGTCGATCTCCACCGGAATGATCGCCAAGCTCCAGCGCCAGGTCGGCGAAGTCCTGACCGATCCGATGGTCGAGATCGTCCAGGCCGTTCGCCAGGCCGAGGCGGTCCACGTCGACGAGACCGGCTGGCGCGAGGCGGGCAAGAAGGCCTGGCTCTGGGTCGGGGTGACCGCCAAGGCCACCGCCTTCGGGGTGCATCGCTCGCGAGGTCGTGACGCCCTGGAGGCCCTGCTGGGCAAGGACCCCGGCCGCGATCAGGTGATCATCTCCGATCGATCCCCGACTACACACGGGCCGCGAATCGGCAACTTTGCTGGGCCCATCTCCGTCGCGACATGCAGGCGATGATCGACCGGGGATCGGGTGGCGAGTCGGTCGGCCAGAGGTTGCTGGATCAGTCGCGATGGGTCTTCACCTGGTGGCGACGGCTCGGCGAGGGGTCGATCGCCCGGACGACGCTGAGGTCGTACGTGTCGGGGTTGAAGGGTGTGGTCGGGCTCCTGCTCCGGGAGGGCTCGGCGTGCAATTGCGCATCGACGGCGAAGGTGTGCCGGAAGATCCTCGAGGCCGAGAAGCACTTGTGGACCTTCGCGGAGGTGGCGGGAGTGGCCCCGGACAACAACGCGGCGGAGCGAGCGTTGAGGCACGGGGTGATCTGGCGGAAGCTGAGCCTGGGCACGGCGGGCAGTACGGGGAGCCGATTCGTGGAGCGGCTGTTATCGGTAGTCAGACCTGCCGTCAACGGAGACGGAGCGTGGCGGCCTACCTCACGGCGTGCATCATGGCAAAGCGGACCGGACAGCCGATCCCGTCTCCGCTGACTTGAGCGGATGCCCACACGGCTAGGCCTTCCCGTAGTAAACGGGCAAAGAACAACGCTCAGGCTGGCCTGTCCCGGAACTCGACGGCGAGATGACGGCCAGGGACGTTGATTCCGGTACGGGTAAGGGGACGGCTTCAAGGGCCTTTTCAGCGGGATTTGGTTACTCTAGCGTGGAGTGCCGAAAACGGTCGATTTGGGCAGGGCAGGGCTCGCCTTCGCCACTTCGGGGCCCCTTGCATGAATTCCCAGACGCTCACCCTCGAAGGTCATTTCGCCCTCCTCGAACCGCTCACCCAGGCTCACGGCGAGGCGTTCCTGGAGGCCGGAGTCGAGTGGGGCTTCACCCCCGATTTCGTGCGGGAGGGAATCGTCACCTCGCTGCGGAGGCGGGACGAAGGGACCGCTATCCCCTTCGCCACCGTCGATAAGCCCTCAGGATGCGTCGCCGGTGGGACCAGCTTCCTCCAGATCGACCCGGAGAACCGCCGCTTGGAGATCGGGTCAACTTGGCTCGGGCAGCCCTGGCGGCGGACGGCCCTCAACACCGAAGCGAAGCTTCTCATGCTTAGTCATGCCTTCGAGGCCATGGGATGTGTCCGGGTCGAGTTCCAGGCCGACGCCGAGAACGAGCGATCAAGGGCCTCCTTACGGCGAATCGGGGCCTACGAGGAAGGGACGCTGCGGAACTACCGTCTAGGCGTGGATGGACAACCCCGCCAGATCGTCATCTACAGCGTCCTCGACTCGGAGTGGAAAGCGGTCAAAGCCCATCTCCAAGGGCTGCTTGACCGTCATCGCTGACTTAGGACGGCCAGAAAGTCGGCCCACAACCGCTCGTCCCTCGGCTTAGCGTTGTTTTTTGTCCGTTTACTACGGGAAGGCCGGCTATGGCGCAATGCCAGGCCGTGAACGGCTACGTCGGCGGATTGACGCGACCGTCGGGCTCGGCCACGATGACCCGCGTCCGGCCGCCTCGGCCCGTCCCCTCCGCCCGCCCCACCGGGAGAACCCCACCGTGCGACGGACCCATTCGACCCTCTGCGCCCTCGGGGTGCTCGCCCTCGTCGCCCGCCCGGCCCAACCCGGGACGCCCGCGCCCGCCCAGTCGCGGGCCGAGGTCACGCCGTACCCGTCGCGCGACGTCCTGAAGGTCGCCCGGCCCGAGGACAAGGTCGACGCCCCGTCCGTCCCGCCGCCGCCGGGCGCGACCGTCCTCTTCGACGGCAAGTCGCTCGACGGGTGGGCCAAAGCCAGGACCGAGCCGGCCGCCCCCGCATCCTGGAGGCTCGTCGACGGCGGCGCGATGCAGGTCTCCGGCGGCGACATCGTCACCCGCGAGGCCTTCGACGGCCACTTCCGGCTCCACGTCGAGTTCCGCTGCCCCTCCATGCCCGACAAAACCGGCCAGGGCCGGGGCAACTCCGGCGTCTACCTCCAGGGCCGGTACGAGGTCCAGGTGCTCGACTCGTACGGGCTCGCCAGCAAGGACAACGACTGCGGCGGGATCTACAAGGTCGCCACCCCGCTGGTCAACGCCTGCAAGGCCCCGACCGTCTGGCAGTCCTACGACATCGACTTCCGCGCCCCCGTCTTCCGCGACGGCAAGAAGGCCGAGCCGGCGCGGATCTCGGTCGTCCAGAACGGGGTCCCGATCCACAAGGACGTCCCCATCCATCTCGACAACACCGTCTCGGGCCTCGGCGGCGACCCCGCCCGCCCCGGCCCGATCATGCTCCAGGACCACGGCGACCCGGTCCAGTTCCGCAACGTCTGGCTCGTCAAGCTCGACAAGTAAGGACAATCCAGTTCGACAAGGATCCGAAACCGGCCCGACGCCCGGGAGGGATGACTCCGGGGCGGGGCGAATCCGACCGACCGGGGACGCCGCTCGATGCAACGGGCGACCGACGCCCCAATGGAGTCGCCGGTTGCCGGCCCGGAGGCGGAGGGAGAGGAGGTCGAACGGCCTGCGGTTGGGCCGGGCGGATCGTCCGCGACCGCCCCTCCCCGTCCGGGTTCCTGGTCATGCCGGGTCGATCCCGTCCCATCCCGGTCGGGGACATCTCGCCGCTTGACCGGCCCCCGCGTGCGCCCCAGGATGGACCGTCACGCTCCCCGTCCCTCGCGACGCGCCGGAGGTCGACGCCATGCGACACGCCGCGATCGTCTCGCTCGGCCTTCTCATCACGGCCGCGGCCCCGGCCGACGAGCCGCCCTTCCCGCCCGCGGGGGATGTCGGGATCGACCCGGCGGCCCTGGAGCGGCTGAAGGCACGGGCCGAGAAGGCGGGGTCCGACGCGGTCGTGATCGTCAAGGACGGCAGGCTCGTCGCCGACTGGACGTTCGGCAGGCCCCCCGGCCCGATCGAGGCGATGTCCGCGACCAAGTCGATCGTCGCCCTCGCCGTCGGCCGCCTGATCGACCAGGGGAAGATCCGCTCGCTCGACCAGCCGGTCAGCGACTTCGATCCCGAATGGCGGCAGGGGAGGAAACGCCGGGTCACCATCCGCCACCTCCTGAACCACACGAGCGGGCTCCAGAACGACCCGCACGCCTCCGAGATCTACGCCAGCCCGGACTTCGTCCAGTTCGCCCTGGCCGCCGACCTGGGCGACGACCCGGGCGCCCGCTTCGCCTACAACAACAAGGCGGTCAACCTCCTGGCCGGGGTGATCCAGAAGGCGTCGGGCCGGAGGATGGACCGATACATCGGCGAGGAGATCTTCGCGACGATGGGCATCACCGACTTCGCGTGGTCGCTCGACCCCGCGGGCAACCCGCACGGGATGGCGGGGCTCCGGATCCGCGCCCTCGACCTCGCCAAGGTGGGCCAGATGATGCTCGACGGCGGGACCTGGAAGGGCCGGACGGTGGTGAGCGCCGAGTGGATCAGGCTCTCCACGGGGGGAGCCGGGCAGCCGCATGACCCCACCTGCGGACTGCTCTGGTGGCTGATCCACGGGGAGGACGGGTACGTCATCGACGACGCCATGGTCGCCGACCTCAAGGAGATCGGGCTGACGGAGGCGTCGCTGGAGGAGGTGAAGGCTCTGAAGCAGAAGCGACCCGACCGGCAGGGCGTCTGGGCGGACCTGCGGCCGATCCTGCGCGAGGATGAGGTCGCCGGGCGCAAGCTGAAAGAGATCGACGACCGGATCGCCAGGACGGGCCGGCCCCGGCCCGGGCGCGTCATCTCCGGCCCGATCGAGGGCTTCGAGGCGCAGGGCTACCGCGGGCAGTACCTGGTGGTGATCCCGGAACACCGGATCGTCGCCGTCCGGCAACTGCGCGCCCCGAAGATCGAGTTCTTCAAGACCGATGACTTCGCCGAGTTTCGCCGGATGGTCCGGGAGTTGGCCCCGGCCGGGCCGCCGACCTCGCCGCCGGCCCGGCCATCACGATGAGGCCGTTGACGGTCCGGACGCAGCTCGCCCCCGAGTCCGGTCGCGATCGTCTTGCCCTCGCGATCCCCCGGTCCGCTCTCCTCCTCTCCTTCGCCCGTCGATGGGCGCGGCGCGAGGGGATCGGCGCCCTGTCGGCGATCCTCCCGACCGCCGGCGCGGGTCGCCCGATCCTGACCACGCGGAAGTCCGATGCGGTCATCGTCCGGATGACGGTTCCCTGCCCGGCCGCCGTCGTCCCGATCGTCGGGGCGATGGCCGCGCGGAGGGTCCCGGGCCGCATCGGAGTCGAGCCGACGGCGCCGCTCAAGGGGCTCCCGGCCCGCGTCGGTGCCCGGATCATGCCCGACGATTCGCCGACCCGCGGTCAGGATGTCCTCTCGGCGACGAATCCGTCGAAACGTGGATCGATGCGGCCCTCCCGGCATCGGTAATGCGGCGTCTCGGCCCGAGCCGGGCGATGGGCCCGGCGGTCGGACGCAGCATCACCCACGCGAGGAGTACGCAAGCATGTCCATCAAAGGATGGTTCCGCACGGCCCTGGTCGCCTCGATCGCGGCCCTCCCCCTGGCCGCCGGATGCGGCGATAACAAGGGTGCCGGCACCGGCACGGGCGGCGCCGGCGGCACGACCGGCACCGGCACGGGGACCGGCGGAGGCATGTCCGGCACCGGCGGGACTGGCGGGACCGGCGCCACGGGCACCGCGGCGGGCAAGTAAGCTCGCCCCGCCCGGGGGCCGCCGGGCCGATCGCGGGCACGGATCACGACGATCGAGCCCGCCGCCCCGGGACGGAGCCGGACGCGGCCGGGCCTCGGTCGCCTCGGCCGAGGAAGTCGGCCCGACCGCGCGGTCGGGCCGGCCTGCCGAGCGCGCGGGGCGACGTCACCCCGGGTCGGCGATGGGGGGGAGGAAAGGACCCTCCTCTCGATGAGAGCGAGGGGCCGGGCCGCCTTACTTGTGCAGGTTCCCGGTCACGTGGAACTCGGCGACGAGCTTCCCGGGCGCGTTGCTCGGGTGGACGTCGGCGTAGATGTTCCCCACCCGCCCGTCGTCGAGGACGAGGCGATAGGGGGCGTTGCGGTCGAGGCCCTTGGTGTGCTCGGGCGAGAGCTCGAAGTAGCCGAAGTACGATTTCGACCCGTTCTTCCGCGCGTGGAAGCCGAGATACCCGTCGACCCGGTCGAGCAGGACCCGGTCCCCGTCCTCGGCCAGCAGCTTCCCGTGGATGTGCTCCATGGCAACCTCCGAATAGGGATGGACGGCCCATGAGGCCCGATGCGTCCTGGGACGGTCCTTGTCCGTCGATCCTGCGACGGCGGCGCGAGCCGGGCGCGGGGCACCGATGAGGAGAAGACCGATCTCGCGGCAGCCTCGCGCGACGCGATCCCGACGAAGACGGGGGCGGGATCGACCGCCGTGGACGTCACGATACGTCGATCCACCCGGCCTGGCAAGAGCGCGACGGGAAAATGCCGGTGTCCGCGACCGTCATGCCCCTGCCTCATGCCGATCCGTGACGGATTCCTCGACGACGGGGGCGTCGGGCGGGGGCGTCTTGCCGGGCCGGCGGGGGGTGACGTAGTCTGTCCGTCTGGCATCGATCGGATCGATCGCGGGGGCCGGGCCGGGCCGGCCGTCGGGCGGACGGGACGTTGACGAACGCGGGGCGAACCTTCATGCACGGTCGTGACGGACGGCGGGGGCGGCGGGCCCGGGCCCTCGGGATGGGGGCGGGGCTGGTCGCGGGGCTGCTGGCGGCGGGCGCGGGGGCGGGGGAGAGGGAGAGGGTGGGGGCGTCGGCCGGCCCGCCGGCGGCCGACGAGCCGAGGCTCGCCGACTACTTCGGCTTCCTCCCGACCGAGGTCTACAAGCTCGACCCGAGGATCAACAACCTGGTCGTCCGCGACCTCGACGGCGACAAGGTCGAGGACGTCGCGGTCGTCAACAACGGCCGGTCGCGGATCGACCTGCTGCTCTCGACCAGGAAGCCGGGGGACGCCGCCGAGCCGGCGCCCAAGGCCAAGGGCGAGGCCAACGAGGTCAAGGGGGACCGGCGGATGCGGCCCGTCGGCCTCCCGGTGAACAAGGAGGTCGTCAGCCTCGCCGTCGGCGACTTCAACGGCGACGGCAAGGCCGACCTCGCCTACTACGGGACCCCGGCCGAGCTGCTGGTCCTCCACGGCCAGGGCAGCGGCAAGTTCGCCGACCCCAGGCGGATCAACACCGGCGAGGCGGTCGAGAGCGCGGGGGCCCTCACCGTCGGCGACCTGAACCGCGACGGCCGCGACGACCTGGCGCTCTTGACCTCGGGCGAGGTCGTGATGATCTTCCAGGGCGAGGGGGGCAAGCTCGGCGAGCCCGAACGCCTGCCGCACTCGGCGACCAACCCGAGGATGGTCAAGGCGGTCGACCTCGACGGCGACGGCGGCGACGACCTCGTCCTGCTCGACGGCACGCCCGACGACCCGATCCGGGTCCGGTTCTCGGGCAAGGGCGGCACCCTCGGCCCCGAGCAGCGGTTCGCGCTCGAGCCCCTGCGGGCCTACGCCTTCGGCCAGGTCGACGGCAAGCCCGGGTCGGAGCTGCTGACGATCGAGGGCCAGTCGGGCCGGGTCCGGGTCCACGCGCTGGACGTGGTCGAGGACGACGAGACGGCCCGCCGGGGCCGGCTCCTCTTCTACCCGCTGCCCCAGGGCAACACCCGGGGCCGGTCGCTCGACCTCGGCGACCTCGACGGCGACGGCCTGGTCGACGTCGTCGCGACCGACCCGGCCAACGCCCAGTTCTTCGTCTTCCGCCAGGCGAAGGGCTCGGGCCTCGCGGCGAGCCAGAGCTTCCCGAACCTCGTCGGCGGCAAGACGGTCCGCCTGGCCGACCTCGACGGCGACCGGAAGGCCGAGGTCTACGTCCTCTCCGAGCAGGAGAAGCAGGTCGGCCGGAGCGTCCTGGCCGAGGGGCGGCTGACCTTCCCCGCCCCGCTGCCGATCAGCGGCGAGCCCGTGGCCCTGGAGATCGCCGACCTCGACGGCGACGGCGTGGGCGAGGTCGTGTACGTGACCCGGGACAAGCCCGAGCGGTCGACGTCCGACCTGTTCACCCTCCGCGCCCTGAAGCGGGAGAAGTCCGGCGCGTTCGTCCCGTACCGGTGGGGCCAGTCGGACTCGGTCGTCCTGAAGGACGTGCCCGACGTGCCGACGGTCCAGGTCCTCGACGTCAACCACGACGGCCAGCCCGACGTCCTGCTCTACACCGGGGGCGGCCCGAAGGCGCTGCTGCTCGGCCGCCAGGGCGAGCCCCCCGCGGCGGCCGGCGGCGGCCTCGGCCCCCTGACCGACATCGGGCCCGCCGGGCTCGCCCTGATGGACCTGAACGGGCCGGCCCTGGTCCTCTCGCAGAAGACCTACGCCCGCAGCCTCCTGCTCGACAAGGACGGCCACTGGGTCGTCAAGGACCAGTTCAACACCGGCCGGAACAACGCCAACGTCCAGGGGGCCGCCGCCATCGACACCGACGGCGACGGCGTCAAGGAGATCGCGCTGCTGGACCGGACCTCGAAGTCGCTCCTGTACCTCGCCCGCCGCGACGGCGTCTACCGGCCGAGCGGGACGCTCTCGGTCGGCCCGTTCGACCTCCAGAAGATCCACGTCGCCGACCTCAACGGCGACGGCCGCGACGACCTGCTCCTGGCCGGGGCCGAGCGGTTCGGCGTCGTCCTGACCGGGAGCAAGGGGCAGCGGCTCAAGACGATCCTCAGCTACGAGCCGGCGCGCGAGCAGGCCCGCCTCGGCGACCTGATCGTCGCCGACCTCAACGCCGACGGCCAGCCCGACATCGCCCTGACCGACCCCGGCGAGCACTTCGTCGAGATCATCACCAGGGGGACGGCGGGGGACCTCGAGCGCGCGATGGGGTTCAAGATCTTCGAGCGGAAGTCGATGCGCAACGTCTCCGACCTGGTCGAGCCCCGCGACCTCGCCGTCGGCGACGTCGACGGCGACGGCCGGACCGACCTCGTCCTGATCGTCCACGACCGGGTCCTGATCTACCGCCAGGACGCCGCGGCCGACCGGGGCAAGCCCGCCCCGAAGGAGAAATGACGGCCGCCCGGCCCCGCGTCCGTCTCGCCCGCGAGGGCCGGGGCCGCGACCCTCACCAGGTGAACGGCAGGAACTGGAAATAGCGGCACAGATAATCCCGAGCCAGGGCGATCGGGACGGGCGGTGTCGGGCTCTGTCGGGCGTGGATCAGGCTGTTGCGATGCGCGCGCACCTTGTGGGCATCCGCCAGATACAGGCTCTTGATGTCCCGGGTCGCGGCGACGCCGTCCAGCAGATCTCTCGTCCGGCCGGGGGGGTCGCTCTCGCGCGCGGCCGCCCAGAACAGGCGGAGGCCGGTCTCGAACTCGGCGAAGAGGCGGATCAGATAGGTCCCCTCGAGTTGATCGAAGGCGCGCCTGGCGTCGCGCACCCTCAGGTCGCCCGCGAGGATCGTCGGATCGCGCGCGGCGTCGGCGATCAGCCGCCGCGCGGCAAGCTCCATCGCGGCATGCTCCCGATCGACCGACTTGATCCTCCGGAGCCATTCGAATCGCTCATCCGACATCCCGGATCAGCCTCTGCAGGACGTCATCGAGGATCGCCTTGGTGAGCGGCAACCATTGAGCCTCGCGGAGGTCGTGCACGGTCGGCGTCCCCGGGAAGGCATAGTGCAGGCGCCACTCGCCGTCGGTGTGGGAAAGTGTCGCGACGTCGTCGAAGGCCGGCATCAGGTAGAGGTCGACGACGCCGTCCGACCCCGGGACGTCCCGGGCGATGGGGTCGAGCAGGATCCGGACGGCCTCCCGCTGGAGCAGCAACGCCGGCACCCTGTGCGTCCCGAGTTCGTGGTCTTCGAGCTTCTTCTCGATCCGGCGAGTCGACCAGCCCAGCTCCCCGGCCCAACGCTCGACCTCCGCCACGAGGCCGCCGAGGAGGGCCAGCCACGCCGCGCGGACCGCCTCGATGTCGGCGCCGCGATCCTTCGAGACATCCGCCGTCGCCATGATCGTCTCCCCCTCTCCTTCGCTCCGTCGGACAGGCAGGGCCGGCCCTCAAACTCACGTCACTCGACCACCAGGTCGATCGCCGCGAAATGCTCGTGGTCGCTCTGGGTCTGCTTGGTCTCGACCCGGATCAGGTACGCCCCCGGCTTCTCGACCTTGATCGTCGCGCGGGCGCCGGCCTTGGCGCCCGGCTTGAAGTCCATCTCGAACGCCGTCTCCAGGACGAGGCCCTCGCCGGCGTTGAGGTTCGGGGTCTCCTTCTGGCCGGCCTTCTCCTGCCGGGCGACGTAGAAGTGCACCACGACATTTTCGAGGGTCTTGTGCGGGTAGATGTTGGTGAGCAGGTACTGGATCTTCACCGGCTCGCCGGCCTTGACCTTCACCACCGGGCGGGGGTTCTTGCCCCAATCCGGCGGGGTCTGGTCGACGAAGGCGGTCTCCTGCGAGCCCTTGCCGGCCACGTCGAGGTTGATCTTGGCGTGCTCGGCGCGGGCGGGCAGGGACCAGGCCAGGGCGACCACGAGGGCCGCGGAGGCGCGGGGCGTTCGGACGGGCATGGGCGGGGCCTCGGTCGGGGATCGCGGATCCGTCGGGTCGGCGGACTTGACCCGGATTGCCCCATCGTATCCGATCGACGGCGGCGGGAGGATGGGCGGCACGTCCCTTGCCGATGAGTGAGGTCGATGGCCAAGCCAGGCACCATACGGATCGGGATCATCGGCGCGGGCGCGATCGCTCGGTCGCGGCACCTGCCGGGCTTCCGCGCCATCCCGGGCGTGCAGGTCGCGGGCGTCTGCAACCGCTATCGCGAGTCGTCGGCCCGCGTCGCCCGCGAGTACGACATCCCCCGGATCTACGGGAGCTGGGAGCACCTGATCGACGACGACGCGATCGACGCCGTCCTGATCGGAACCTGGCCCTACCTCCACTGCGCGGCCACGCTCGCCGCGCTGGGGGCGGGCAAGCATGTCCTCACCCAGGCGCGGATGGCGATGAACGCGCGCGAGGCGCAGCGGATGCTCGACAAGTCGCTCGAGGTGCCCACGTCGGTGGCGATGGTCGTCCCCAGCCCGTACGGCCTCGTCGGCGACCGGCTGGTCCGCGGCCTGCTCGCCGACGGCTACGTCGGGGCGCTGCGCGAGCTGCACGTCGACGGCCTGACGAGCGACCTGGCCGACCCCGAGAGCCCGATCGGCTGGCGGCAGCAGACGCGCTACTCGGGGTTCAACATGCTGACCCTGGGCATCCTCCACGAGACGGCCTTGCGGTGGACGGCCCCGCCCAACCGGGTGATGGCCCTGGCCTCGAAGCTGATCCCGTCGCGCCCCGACCCCGAGGCCGGCGGCGAGGCCCGCGTGGGCACGCCCGACAGCGTGCAGGTCCTGACCGGCCAGCCGGACGGGTCGCGGGGGATCTACCGATTGAGCGGCGTGACCTGGCACGGCCCCGGCCTCTCGATCGCGCTGCACGGGGCGGACGGGACGCTCGTCTACGACCTCACGCGCGACGCGATCCGCGGGGCGCGGCGGGGCGAGCCCGGGCTGAGGCCGATCGCGATCCCGAAGTCGCTCCGGGGCGGGTGGTCGGTCGAGGCCGACTTCATCGCCGCGATCCGCGACGGCAAGCCGGTCACGCACACGACGTTCGCCGACGGCGTCCGCTACATGCAGTTCACCGAGGCCGTCGCCCGCAGCTCGCGGCACTCGGGCCCGGTCGACCTGCCGCTCCAGGAGTTCTCGAACCCGAGCCTTTGAATCGCATTCCTGGTCTAAAGTTCGAGGGCACAGAGCACAGACGGCAGAGCGCAATCGAATTGTCTAGAGTTACGCAGTTGATCGCCCATGTCCAGGAGGTGCGACGCTCGTTGTCTTGCCCAAACGATGGCAGACGGCCTATTCCGTGCGGAGCGGCGAGTGCACCTACCGGACAAAGGCTATCAACTGCGTAACTCCTATCAAGGTCAAGCGAATGATAAAAATCAATATCCGCAGGATCAGCGGGGTCATGGCTGTCGTTGCGATCTCAGCCCTCGCCCTCGGCGTGGCCAAGTGGGGGATGATGGCCGCCCAGTACCGCCGGCTCGCAGCTCGCCACACGGCGGCGGAGAAAAACAAGCGGGCGGAGGCTCGGGGCTGGCTCGAGGCCGGGAAGCTACGCCCCCAGGTGAATTTGACGGGGGGGTCTTGGTCGTCCGGGCAGGACCTAGCCGATTGGCGAACCGCGGCGCGAGCCTTACTGTTCGAAGCCGAGGCGCACTCCAAAACGGCGGTTAGGTTCAGGCAAGCCGCCACACGGCCTTGGTCTGCCCCTTGACCGGGCTACCCCGCCCCGTCGGTGGCCCTCAAAGGCCCTCGAAAAGTATTCGATTAGAATATGAAGTTATGAACATTAAAAAGCGAATAGACAGGAATTTTGGTAAAATTAGGAAATTGTCTTGAAATGCGGTGAACCACCTTCCTGTATTGGTCGCCACCGCATCGATCAACGAATCCAGAAAGACCTCTGCCGCCACGGCCGTCGCCGTGCGACCGAAGAGGCTCCACGTCCCTACGCTCACACTCTCCGGGGGGGGTTGCGATGCGGCCTTATGGAGGATGCAATGTCGAGGAGTGTCCACACCCGACGCAAGCGGTCGTTTCTGCCGTTCCCGAATCCCTTGGAGGGGCGGTACCCGGTGTCGACGTTGGCGCCATTAGGCGTCCCCCGCCAAGAGGGCCCATCGACTTCTGAGGCCCGGCAGGGGGACATGGCGGGCCGAGCAGGACCGTCCACGGCCCCGCCATTGCTGGTATCCTCGACCCCCGCGGTGATCTCCCCCGGGGCGAGCAAGGCTGTTAAGCCTGCCTTGACCGGACAACGCTGGCACCGCGCGGCCGTCCCTGGAACCTCCGCCGCGACTGAATCCAGGGCGAACACCCAAAACGGGGCGGAGAATTCCGGTTCGGCACCCCACTCCAGGCTTAACGCCCCCCCCTCGGCAACTCGTAGCCTTGCGTCGACCCCGTCACAGAGACGGCACGCGGGGGTTGAGACGACCCCGGCCGCCACAACCCCGGCCGCCACAACGCCCGCGGTCGTCGAGGCAGCCTTGGCAACGCCGCAGGCCACGACGCCGGTCGTGATCGCCCCGCCCACCCCCGCCACCGCCGGCGGGATCCGCCCGATGAGTCTCCCTCCCCAGGCATCGAAGCCGGCCGCCGTATCGCACGGCACCCCCCACGGGGTCAGCGGGTCGACCCCCTTGGGGCAAGGCACGGGCATGGGTCACATTTCGACAAGCGGCACGGCCTCCACCGGTTCCGAACATATGATCGAGATGGTTTACAGCGGAGGGGGTGTCACACTCGTAACTGATTAGCGCCCCTCTTGCCCTGGTTGAGCGTCACGCTTACGTTGGTCTTTATGAACGCAACCGACCTGTCCGCCCTGGATCGCGACGCACTGA
>JAABUQ010003303.1_pt1 | contig 29906 bp, 32 predicted proteins | sample 5560001 | NCBI WGS metagenome assembly JAABUQ01 (sample SAMN10711888, study PRJNA513371) | rock metagenome | isolation source: Antarctica rocks | place: Antarctica: Victoria Land, Finger Mt nord | collected 2015-12-18 | reverse complement strand
AGGAGGATACTGTTTTAGGTGGTGGGGTGTTGGGATGTGGAGGATGAGATTTGAAGTGGGGATGGAAGGAAAGCGGGGGAAGGATGGACGTGAGGGGATGGGGCTTGCGGATTTTGGAGGAAAGAATGGGGCGGCCTGATGAATAACGGGGTGGATTGGTGGTGGGGGGGAGGTGTAGCCAAGGTGCTCTATGTACGCTCGCAGGGGGAGTGATGCTGCTGGGTCTAGCTGAGAAGAATCGGTTGTATGTTGGAGATGCATGGTTGGGCAGAAAGCGTGGGAAAGAGATTGGGAAGGCGGATGATTGCATAGGAAGAAAGAAGCTACCCCTTGTGGAAGGGGGTGAGAGGATTGTGAACGGACAGTATAAAGTTCAAATTCGTATACTGGTGATCACGATAGATTTAGCTTACAGGACCGTTGCGCACTCGATTTCCTCCGAGACCTTCCCGTCCCCTCACCGCGAGACTTGCCGTTGCATTGGGTATTAAAATCGAGTAACAAAATGATCATGACAATGTTCAGTACGACACAGCGTATTCAGCGGGGTCGGGTTCACGACTGTAGCAGGGAAGATTTCTCACGTCTCTCGCCGCTCAGACTGCATCTCCGGCGTCGGCGTCGGGTAATTCGGCACTTGCTCGCCTTGCTGCTGATGCGCTATTGGTCCCTGTTGTATCTGCGGCGGCTGTTGGCTTTGAACCTCTCGCTGTTGTCCCTCGTTAGGCCCACCGTAGTAGCCCATGGGCTGCTGCAGCTGGTTCTGTGAAGGATAACCCTGCTGCGGGTATTGCTGCTGTTGTGGGGGATACTGCTGTTGTTGGGGATACTGTTGTGGGTACTGTCCCTGGGGAGGGTATTGTCCTTGAGATGGATATTGTTCTTGCGGACTGACCTGTGGGTAGACTCCTTGTTGCTGCATTTGCGCGTTTGGGGGGTAGGCCGGGGTGTCTTGTTTCTGCTCGGTCTGGAAATTCTGGACGCCTGCTTCTGGGTGAGGGCCGGGGCCGCCTGTGAGGGCGGTGGTGGTGCCGTTTCGGGAGGCGCGGCGGTTCTGGAAGATCCAGAGGATGGTGCTGACAAGAGTGATGAAGAAAAGGACGCTATGGTTTTGGGTCAGCACTCGAAAACGGCCCTAACAATGGGCCAGGCAAGGAGACATACACCATAACAGAATCAAGCCCTCGTTTCGCTCCGTAGGCTCCGGTTGGGTTTGAGTGACCGGTCCGCCTCGGCTGCAACAGTCCGGTTTTATTAGGCGACATGCTGCGCTTCTTGTACCAGTAATAATAACTGCCCAAGCATGAACAGCTCAAGTCATCGAAGGAGACTGAATCCAAGCCGGAGCATGCATTGCATAGGTCGTCGCAGTTGTAGCGCGAAGTCGCGGCGGCCGAGAGCCAGAACACGAACATCAACGCGTCAAGACCGAGTTGGAGAATGATCCACCATGGCAGAACCTTGAAGATGGTGCTGGGTCCAGTAGAGAGCAGGAAGTAAGCTAGGGCGATCAGAGCGAGGACTGCCTGGGGAGGACGTTAGTATGAAGATGGGCCTGTACAGCAGAGTAACGTACGCAGGCGAGATTCCAAGCCAGCTTGCCCGGGACACCACAGGAGGCATTGCCGAACGAGGCGGCGTTGGCAGCTGTGATACCAAGGATGACAAGTGTGACGAAGATCTGAAGGAGGCGGATGAACCAGATCCAGCGGAATGCGCGGGGAGAGGTCTTGTCCCTGGTGTAGATTGGAAAGCCCAACATCTTCACGACGGTATTCGTAAGGCAGACAGAGTAAAAGAGTAAGGACTAGAGATGTGGGAAGGGCGACAACAGAGAGAACACAGAAAGACAAGGCTGGCAGAGGGGGCAGCTCGTCCTTAAGAGAACCTCGTCCGACAAGGCTACACACCTGGCACAATCTCCCACTTCATGCCTAAACGACTAGTCTCAATCAGCTCATCTCTCTCCATATCTCGAATCTCGATCCTATGGAAGCGAAGCCTTGAACAATGAGCATGCGCCATACCATTCCCAGCCCCCACCATGTGAAGGCTTGGGGGCAGGTCGGGTCGACTTGGCCCCATGGCCTAGATGGCTTAAGATCAGTATAACTGTCCCGAACAGGGAAGGTTGAAGTCCCGCTCAGGCACGAAAGCGCAAGCTGAACCAATCAAACATTCAGTCCGCGAGATTAGACTTTTCTGACGTGTCTAACATTAGCGAGTCTCGACATTAGCTTGTGCTACTCCCTAACCGTGGGTGCCCCACTAAGAATCGGCAAGCACTTCTTAGTGGGTCGCACCTCAATCACCAATGCAGTTCAAACACCACATTTTAGCAATTTAGGATCATCATCTATTAATTATTCCATCACTACCACTATGTCTTTAGAGGCTTACGTTGCGCGCGAAAAGCGCTTTATTGAAGCTATAGAAGTCTTACTAAACAACAAATATTCTAATGTTAGCGTTTGCGCTCGTGCAAAGAACATTTCGAGAAGAGTTCTTTTCGATCGATAAAACAAAAGACTATCTAAAAGTACACAGCAAGTGGCAGAGTAAATCTGACTGTGCGCATGAAAGCATTATAGAGCCCTCTCTTGATGATAATCGCGAGCAATTCCTGCAGGGCCTCGGAATCGTTGACGCGAGGAAACGGCACGTCAGGCACAGGCTTGTCCAAGAAGTCGCACAGCGGTCTCCAGCCGTCTGTGAGCTGGTACTCAAGCAAGCGGCTCTTGGGCGTAACACGTCTGACAATTGCATAGTGGTCGCGATATGCCCGCCGAGCCTTCTCCCGCATTTCGGCCTGGCTGTGCGACTCCATCCAGGTTGTCGCCCAGCGACGGTGGCACCGTCTTACGGGGCGGAGAAACCACGGGTCCAGCTCAGAGACAAAGCTGATCATCAGGCTCCACTGCGCCGCGATCACGTTGGTGTCAAAGCTCCGATACCACGACTCGATCTCACGCTCGACCAGGATCACCTTCGCTTCGGGATACGCCGCGACCAGATCTTCGGCGAAGGCGACCGCGGGCGGGTCAGCGCTCACGGCGCTGTAGCTTCCCAGCAGCTGGTCCCACTCGGTGCGCGTAAAGCGTCGGCCTTGGCCCAGGTATTTGGCGTCCATTGCCTCGTTCCACAAGTCGCAGTCGCGGATGTTGGAAAAGAAGACGGACGAATGGTAGCAATTGTAGCCCAGGATGTTCAGGGCTGCTTGAATTGCTGGGCCCCGAACGGTTCACTTCGATTAGTAATCGTTGGGATGACATTGACATAAGTTTGAAGGATATTAACGCATATACATAAAAGATAATGAACCACTAGACTTACACATTGTACCAGTTCGTGGAAACCCGAGATTCATCACCTCCATGGGCACCACGCGTTTACATTGTCGCCGGTCGATGTTCGTTTGTGGCATGAACAGCTCCGGGTGTTTTTCCACCATCGTAAGCTTGTTGAGGCTTGACATCATGCTACGTTCACCGCACAGGTGCAGGAATGCCAAGAAAGATATTGGCCAGCTGAGTGAACACGCTTGACTCAATTATTTGATATGAAGTGGAGCAGCCCGCTGTAACATGAAGCGTGAAAGTATAGGAAGCAGGGAAGGTTGTGCGAATATGGTGGAACTAGAAGTACCAAGGATCCAAAGCTCTCGAAGCTGCGAAGCTGTCAATATATAAGCTCTTTCCTCCGTATCTTATAGATGGAGTGATCACATGTCCAACTAATCGCAACGCCTCATGAGTAGTACGAGAGCGAGAGCGAGACCATGGCACGCTGGTAGACTGCAGAAATAAAGAGGCTAGTTCCACTTTTGCGCCATGCGTCTCCCAAGGATTGCATCGAGCTTCCTAGAGTTTCGACAAATGGCTGGAAAGGAGGAGCGTTCTGAACGACTCAGGTCGTCGGATCGAGTGGCTAGTCAAGGCTGAGACCCTGCTACGCGGATCATTGAAAGCGGCCATTCCATAGCCCACTGCCACTCAGCTGGTAATATGCTTTGTATGCCGTTGACTGCGCGATCCGCTACCCCGTGAAACCACCAATGCTCTTCAATGGCCTGTGAGAGTGCCAGATGATGTGCAAGGATTGCCAGTGCCCGGGGGCGCCCTTGCTCGAGTAGATCAATGTAGCGCGCGGGTGCCAGGACACCCAAGCATACAATGCGGCGAATCATAACTCTTGGTGCCTCTTTGTCAAGGAGTGCAAGATATACACCGCCAACGTAAGCAAGGGTCTTTTCATATGCAAGTCTTGTCTCCAGATCCAAGCAAGGCTCTGGACACCGACTCCAGTCGAGTAGAGCCTCGAAAGGCTTGCGATAAAGCGGATTGAACATTGCCTTCTCGTCTTTGAAGTCAGGCTCAGTGGTATATGCGAGCATTAAAGCAATCATTGAGTCATTCTGTACCATAGGCCGTGCGGCTTCAATGATCGTAGCAATTGCCTTAGTCATCTTCAGCCATTGTATGGGTGGTGAGTAAGAAAGCGAAGTTGATGGATCCGGAATTAGTCTTAGAGATTGATATGAAAGTAGTAAGGACGCCATGAAAACGGCATCAGCATTAGAAGAACAGAGGCTCGAGATAGCCTCTCTCTGCTGACGTACTGCCGTGTTGACATATAGTCGGTGCGCTCTGGCAAGATCTTCAAATTCTTCGGTACCAGTAATAGATGGCGTTTGCGTCACCCTTTCAACAGCTTCTGGGTCCTCATCCCTAGCATAGAGGCAGGTCATAGATCTGATGTCAGAGAGCAGGTGTAGAGCTGATATAGCCAAGATGGCGTTGAAGAGAAAAGCATGCTGAAAGTCGGAACGCACAGCGTCTATAGTCCACAAGTCTCTGTAGCGCTGTTCGTTGCAAGCCGGGAAAGTGTACGTGACAATAGTTATAAAGTGATGTAAGAGACGTAGCTCTAACTCTCGCCGCTCTTCCCATTCAGTTAAGACTGTGGTTTCTCCAGGGTCAGAGTACGGACTTTCTAGGCACATAGGTGGTGCTGTAGACGAGAGTGAGCCTTTGCTCCCCGTCGGTGGTGGCACAATCCCGCTTCGCAATAGCGCATTTCTGCTGTATTCGCAGGAACTCCATGTTTAGTACAATTGATGCATTCAGGATGCGTCTCGTCGCATTTTACCCGTCGTGGTTTGCATCGCTGACAACCTTTACGTGACTTCTTCATGAGCTAAGCGAGGAGGCATGGTCTTGTGGCAGAGCGAGATGGAGGCATGTGAGCTACCGTATGAGATCTAGTACGAAGGATCGGGGACTAGGACCGGATCGGCGAAGCTGACAGCGCGCACCTCAATTATACGTGTTAGCTTCTTCGTCAGACCATTAGAATAGTGATTTGCGCCAGATACAGTGGCTGAATAAGTGAAGTGAGAAGCATATGTGGTAGGAACGGAGATTCTAAGTACAAGCTTGCAGTCATGGCCCACATGCCCCTTGTGGTTTAGCGTCCTTGGCGCCAAGGCTATGGTCCTCCACGGTACCTAATTGACCAAGGCAGACAACTTTGCGCTCAACCAGTCCAAATGTACAAAACACGGTCGATTGACGCGCCCCTAAGAATTCCATGACGTATTCAGCCTGCCACTGAAGCCAGTGGGTCATTCCAGGGCCCTATGGAGAACGCGCCTGGACGTGGAATGTCCAATCGGGACTACCGACTCCACGAAAATAAGGAGCAATGCACCCTTATGCGGTTGAACATGGAGCGGATGCTGCAATTGGTCGGCAGAGGGAAGAAACAGTCTGATATAAAGGAGCTCACACGTGTCGTGAGAGTAGTAGACAACTTCATAGCCCAACAAGAAGAATACCCGAAGTTGAAGGAGCCACTAGCATTACAACCTGAACTATCGACAACAAAAATAAGCACACCAAGTACACCGATGAGCATCTTATGTCCTTGAGAACCAGATTTTCAGGCTCTCAGAGAGCCATACCAGCCCATCCTACGCAGATAGCGCCAGAGGCTCAAGGATCAGCCCATCAAACACCCAACAGGCATAGAACGTACACCCAGGCCGAAACCTCTCACAGACACTGCGAAGTATTCATTAAGCTGAACGATAGCGCAAAACGGGCCCATGAAGAAACCCCACCGTAAGCAATGACCAAGATGGTTAGAGAGACCGAGACCGAATACGAGACCGAGAGCCAGACCAAGGACAACTGTGTACAAGTATGCCATCGAAGACGTCACATGGAATGTCGGTGCTGGAGGCGAAGCATTCAGAGAATTCAGCGAACAGGTACTCGCCATCTTGGAGCCCGCAGACAAATTCATTCCGAGCGAAGAGGTCGTCGAGAGAGTTGTTCAGCTGAGCGATGAATGCTTGCGTCGTCGCCACAAGCTCTATCCGAGCAACCGATGGGGACGATATCTCAGGCAATACTATGACAGGTTGCTAAAGGAACCCGGGAAATGCGAGAGAGACAAGGGCGCTCTGGTCTTTGTGATCCGGTGTTCGGGCTGCAGTTATTGGATGCATAATCGTGCGAGTATCTGTCCTATCTGTGGGGCTAAGTCAAGCCTGATCTGAGATCAGATTGTGAGGGAGATCTTGAGCAGCGTTGACATAGGTAGGCTAGAGCTTCCGAATTACGACTTTTGGACAATGGCGAAGCATCTTTCCTACGTTTGGAAACCGCCCCATCTAGATGCACACCGGTCCTATGCGAAGGCGAGTGCTAAGACGGGGGTTGAGTATCAGGCCGCCTACATAATATTTAGTATATCAATTGCTCGGTTCCTCATCTTCATCCTTTTGCAGCGCACGTCTACTAACAGATTCCTCTAGAGATCGACATCGTCCCTCCCGGTTCACCGCCCTCTCCCCATTTCCATCCCCTACACATCGCAAGAAATAGAAAAGCTTTTTCCGTTCCTCTCGCATCGCCACATGGCTCTAGCAAATTAACCTCAATCTTCGATAGCTTAGTCTTAGGGCCTGAGGGAGTTTGGCGGCATAGTAACAGTCCCATTATTTCTCGAGTGGCTAGCTTTTGAAGCAAACTTCGCTATGGCCCAAGCACACATATATATACATCACAGCCACCAACCCAAACAACAACAAAGCTCTACATACCAAAAAGCCTAGTGCCAAAATACAACAAATTGAGAGGCCGCCTACATACCATAGTATTTTTCTTATCTCCGTCCTTTTGCGATACTTTGATTCATTTACCCTCTCCCCCCCCAATACCCCACCCCCTCCATTCACTCCCTCGCCCTCCACCCCAACAACCCCATCCACCCCCTCATACCCACCTCCCAAAACCAGACTATCACTCTACCTCCTAGCACCCAAGCACAGGTAGAAATCACAACCGACAATGCAAGCGGGAGCGAGTAGCCCCACAGCCTCTTACCTCACCATCATACCATCATACCAACCTACTCGCCTACTCACCTACTCCGTATTCTTCGTGTCAATATCAGTGGAGGAAATGAGATGGGAAGCATGGTCGATAGATGTGTCGGTAGTTGACAGTCTTGATATGGTGGGGCTTTACGCAGAATCCTGGGTAGACTTCTTGTGCGAAGCGGGTTCTTCACGTGATTTGCTTATTTGGAGGAGATGTGGAAGCTCAAACGCACGATATGGAGTGGAGGATGATGTGGTCTGGGATTTTGATTGATGAGGATATAGGTTGCCAATTCTGGAAGTTGCTGAGTAGTGCTACGACCACATGAGTACTCAAAATTGGGCATACCTCTTTGACAAGCGTGACCCCATGTCTTCCGAGACTAAGGACATCTCTATTGAACTTGTCGTTTGTGCGTGTAGGGCACAGGGTTGAAGTAGAATTTGACTTTTTAATTGTGTTCTTCAAACTGGCGCGAGCAAGGTTGACAGTAAGGACGACTTGAAAGTAGATACGGATATCCACAACTAGAGATGCAAAAGTAGCAATTTTATGTGGTATCATTTAGCACGCAAGCAATCAGCAGTATGGGCTCCAGCACAGGATATCACCTCGCTCACTATGCCATAAGCCCCGAATGCACCTCCACCCTCCTTCTCAACCTCAGCGCGCCAGAGCCTTTTTCAGACCGTAATCTTTGGCTTCGCCCTCGTGCTCCCCGCATGCGCACTGTCCGTATGTCCCGTAAACTCCACAACCTCACTATCCTTCAGCATCAGCACCTCCTTCAGCTTGCGCCCAATCTCCTCCAGAATGCCCTTGCTCTTCTCCGGGCTTCTTCCCTTCCCGCCCGCGATATCGCCCTCCCCACCGCCATTCACGCTCTTGCCCACCGTCTTCGTCCAGAGGCCGATGCGGTAGAAGCCGCGGCGGACATTGACCACGACGCCCATGACCTCGCCGTCGCCCTCGCTCTCGAGCGTCTCCCCGATCGCGGCGAGCATGACGTGCAGCCAGAGGTTGTCGATGGGGGCGGCCTTGCCTTTGAAGCTGTAGGACCATTTGCCGCCGTGCTTATTCTGGGGGTCTTCCCATTCGGGGCGGACGCCTTTCTTGAAGAGGTGGTAGTCGGACTTAAGGGCGAGTTCGGAGACGGGGGTGATGTTGTTCTGTGAGGGTGGCAGATCTTAGCTGTGGTCCTTGAGGGGGATAGGGGGGGCGGAGGGGGCCTTACGTAGACGCCCCAGAATTCCTCCACGGAGTCGAAGGTGACGACTTCTTTGAGCAGGTCGTTCCAATTATCGCCCTTCACATATGTTAGTAAAAAGGCTTTCGAACAGCGTGTCAGGTATAGCATGCCTTGCCGCTCGGAGGCTTGGTGAACCAGAGCGTCCATTCGTTCATCAAGGGGTGCTTGACGTTGAAGTTGTCTTTGTCATGGAAGATGGTGATCTGTTCGTCGTTGGATGGCCCCGTAGTACCGTTCTCGTTGGCGTTGTCACCCTGCTCTCCGTTTTGGCCATGGGCACCAGCTCCATCTACTGCTGGTGAGATGGGGATGGTATCAAGAGGGACCTGCGTGTCGGCGTTGACCGGGGTAGGCAGTGTATCTGTAGCCATGATTGTGTGCCTGAAGTTGAAGAGGAAGAATGCTGCGGGGCCGACGCAAGGATATCTGCTGAAAGTGAGGTGAAGCTGACAATTCCTCGGCGCAGAGTGAAGTGGTTAGATTGGGGGCACTAGACGCAGATGAAGCAACCACAGGTCTAGTGAGGAAGGAAGCGGGGGCTGCTCCAGGCAGACTGTCAACTACGGGGGTGTAAAAGAGAAGGTGTTCAGTCGTTCCTGCGATGAGGTTGTTCGATGTTGACACGCATTTCATCTTTTGCGGCAACCCACCTTCCGCAGCGAGATATGTCAACCAATCAGAATGAGGTACATGGGAGATTTCTTTCTTTCGACTTTTGTAGAGTACGCAGTGGTCGCCTCGTATCAATGTTCTTTATGGGAATTCTAGACGATAGAACAGGCAATCCCGATTCGTGCAGGAATAAATACATATGGCACGGGACGGAGAAGTCACCAAATTTTAGGTACAGAGCAACTATCAAGGTGTCAGAGCAGCACATCATTTGCTGCATGCTTCATCGAGATCTATATAAGCTGCACGGACAGCTAGGCGAACTTCATAGACAGTGCTGCCGCTCTTGAGCAAAGCTTGGTATCATCAAGGCGCCTTCTACGATCAATTCTTCTTGCTATTGATGTAGCTGAGGTAGCAATTCCACCCTAGGAATCTTGTCAGTTACGCTGCCCAATGCTTTAAGTTTAGGCCAGGACTCACCCAGCGAAACGATATTGACCACCAGCACCCTATGCTCCAATGGCACCAGCTTGAAATTGATCGCCTGCACAGCAGGCCATACCATCCAATTCTTCTGCAGAGCTGTCCCATATGTACTCTTCAGCTTCTCTTTCGGATCGGTGCCCTCCATGTACGCCATGCTGCTGAGGAAGAGGAATAGATTCGTCGAAGCGAAGACAGTCTGGTCAACCAGAACGCGGGCAGCGATAGTCGTATTGGTACCTTTGAGGTTGATATTCTTCTGGAGGAACTTGTACCAAAAAGTCGCGCCGGGGCCAAAGACCGCTTTGGTAGGGGTTCAGTATGGTCTATTCAATTCATGATGCGGCCGTGTGTGAAGATACCTCCGCCATAGAGTGCCATTCTTCCCGTCCGGGCCAGGTTCTGGTTCTCAAGCCCAACTCGCTCGACAGCCTGCTGGCACATGGCATCCCCAGTCGCAAAGAGGACCTGTGTGAGCCGGCATCAGCGACTGAGCTGGGGGCGAGCGGAGGTGAGACAAGAATTTACAGCCGTAGTAATAGACTGTGTCAAGATAGGCCGCTGCGCAAGCTTCAGCTGGTACCTGTTACACGATATGCGATCAGCGCATGAGGTTCTAGATGTAGAGGTTTCGAGTTGGACAGCGAGCTAGGGGTATACCATCTCAGCATTGTGGCCATTGTGGCGGTCGGTCGCAGAGAATGACGATAATGGCCTCCTGCTCTTGCTAACGGGCAGGAAACGAGAGTACTCGAGCAGTAATTCAAGGCATTGTGGGATCCGTGGGGGGTTGGAGGCAGGAACTAGATCTGCAAGAGCCTCAGGCCCAGGGTTCGCGATATGCGTCCTCAATTTAGCCGCACCAACCAGAGTGCAGGGTAGTGACTACGAAGTAGATATCTACAATAACAGAACATGTTGGATGACTACTTTTGGGAAATACCAATTGTATTCTCAAGCATATTCAAAATCCATGGTCAAATTCAAACCAGATTCGTACTGCCCTATCCTTTTTTTTCTCACACTCAGCCAAGAAAACTGTGCATAACGACGGTCAACCTAGTAGGATCTCTAATAACGGGAGAGGAAGAACTTGTCCATGGGTCGACATGTCACCAGGAGCTGATGGGCTACTTGAACTCACAGTAGTATTGGTCTCTCAGACAGGGTAATGGCTCGGACAGGCGACATCCGCAATAGCACAGTCCTTTTATGATCCTTTTCGAGATGTCGAGGCTCCCACGAAATCGTATTTGACGACTGCCCGGCAACAGAGGCTCAGACACTGTGCTACCAAGCTGTTCCAATCCATGGGAGCTGTCAAACCTTTCTTGTGTTAGTTGAAATTGTCCCAAACCTGGCGTGTAGCATAAGGTAACATCTGCGGTTACCTCTTCAAAAGAACATGCACGGTTGATGCGTCGTCGAGTCTTGCACACTAGAGGCCTGTGCCAAAGTGAGTGCCAAAGCTGTACAATGAAATAAATCGAGATCGTCTGGAGTTTCATGACCCATGGCTACCAGGCCACTGTCTTTGACAGTGTACGAAGCGGAGGTAGAGCGCAACGTGCACTGGAGATGCTATTGATATGATGCGATATTAGAGACTGACGCACAAGCGGAAACCGAGGTCCGGGGTAGCAAAAGGGTATGGCAGCCGGGGGACCGACTGATGGCGTCAAAGCGACGCCTAAAGTATCCCTTGTTGGAAGGAGGTGACAGAGGTGGCGGAAGTATTACTACTGCCTGCTTGCGTTTGGTTTTCTTTCAACGGTACCTAGCTGAGCGGACAATTATCGATCTTAGGGAAAGCTGACATATATGACATGGTGTAGGGTGGATTCCAGCTCGGACCAACAGAGAGTCATCGCCAACGCCCAAGACTCAACCACCAACTGTTCTGACGAAGATTATTCTTCCTGGTCGGTATGCGAGATAAAAAGACATGATTTCTCCTCGGAAAACGTACGTTGGAAGTGGCCGAGAAAGATTATGACAAGAAATCAGGAGGTCTGTGTTGCTGACAAGGAGACAACCATGTTCAGGCTGACCATCGAGTCTCAAATGATCAAAGCGACATATCTGGAGGGAGTTGTATGGCTACTTTAAACACTGGGGTCGTAGCCTACGAGACTCGTACATGATAACAAATAGTGATATGTATTAGTGATGCTTTCAAGGGACGGTGCGAACGGTGAATTACTTGAGTGGCGGACAACGCAACGAGTTACCTCATAGGGCGGAACCGTTGGCCAAGCATACAAGCATGCGAGAACGCTCTGTCTACGCAACATTAAAGACGTCAAAGCGTTGCCGTGTACCTTCCGAGAGCACCGAGCTCACAAATGCCGCACATCGGCGCAGCATTCATGGTAGCCGGGGCCTAGCTGGAAACCTGTCAAGGACATGGCATGCAGACTCCGCGAGCAGCTGATATCGTGGTTCGTCTGGTTGAGCCAAACATCGGAGTTGATACCATTCGCCAGATTAACACTTGTGTGCTTGTTGCCTGCAATCTCGCAAGGACGGCGGTTTGTATCTCCACCCTGTAGGCGTCAGTGCCTGAATGGGGCTTTTTCGGACAGAAAATTCTCGACTCTTTCTTTCCCAGGTGTCTGTAGTGGCGCAAGCTTAGTTTTGGAGGCTTTTGCTGACATTTGTGCGCGTGGGTGCAATAACAATTCTGAGGCTTGAGCGTTGAGTACCCATTGTCCCGTTGGATGCTGTTGCGCGTCAGCGCTTGTAGATGTTTGATCGCCTTCTTGCCATCTCGAGTCAAGTCTTGCCCTGCTAGGAGCTAAGTGAGCGCGCATGTAGTCGCATGTCTCAACCTCAGCGCATCCACCATCCGCATACTCTCTATTCGTTACCCTATCATGTTGTAGCGCATTGCCATGCGAACGTCGTGTTTTCCACTCTCATATATATTGCCTGACACTCTTTCTAGAGATCATCCATTCCATATCCAGTTTCGACCATTCCACAAAATGGTTGCCTCTTTATTACTTCAAGTGCTTAGCACCGCTGCTTTCTTCACCAGCTTTACGTTAGCCCAATTAAGCGGGAGTATTACCTTCGACGGTGCACAAACCCTCCAGGTAGTCATACAGAACCCGTCTCAGAGTAATTTGACGATACCGGGAACCAACAATCTCTTCGACCGACAAAATTTGATGGCGTACAGGCCCATTACGATCACCAACCTGACGGGGGCAAAGTTGACTCTGAACGGAACGGAGTATACTCCACCGAACCTAAGCGATGACGTTTTCCAAGACATACCTCCTGGAGGATCCTACGTTCGCAACTTGAACGTGAGCGAGTATATACTGGGAGAGACCTCACAAGGACTCTTGCTGAACAATCAGTCGGCATGCTTCATTGCCAGCTTGCCGCCCAGCGTCTATGCCCTTAACACTACCGGCATCACCAGTTCCCAGACTATTGCTACCTACTACCTCTCCAAAGGCCTTCAAACCATCAGCATCACGTCGCAGCCACTTCACTTCAATTATTCTGTCCCAATCGCCTTCACTACTGACCAGGCTGCGGCAATTAAGAACGACGTCAATGTTAGGAGATTGGCAGCACAGGGAGCTGGGATCAACACGAGAAGAAGGAGTAAGAGACGTACTCAGTAGACAGGCCATTGCGGCTGGGAAGGGTCTGGACGAGGGACGACATATTCAGCACCCTATTGGTCATCTTAGATGCTTACGGCGTTCCGGTCGCTACCCTATTTCGGGCCTTGACGCCAGCGGCAATGCGCATGCCAATGCTGTACGCACCTTGGCAGGAGCCAAGCGATCTCATGCCATCATTCAATCACGATAAGACGTCAAAGCACTGCTCTCGATCAGCCATCGAGGCCGTGTGTTCGCCTGGGACGGTTGTGAAAAAGGGTCTCGTCGAAGGCTTTCTATGATGTTCAGTTGTAGGCGTCGATACCACGACTACCGAGAATCATAGATATGCATTGCGGAAGGCGCTTGTTTTTGGGACGGGGAAGAGCTTCATTCCATTCCTCGCTGGGGCAATATTCATGTACATACGAGTACCATTCGATAGCTATACCCAGATCTGAAACGGCAAGAAACATGTGACTGTCTACAATCAGTATAGATTTCTCAACGTTGATTTCTCAAACTGCCGAACCATCGCATTTGAACAAGTGGAAATGCATCCTTGAGCGCATCGTCGTGGATTTTGAATCGCGCAGGTAGTCGCCGAACTCAGGTAATTCCAAGCCCTAGAGAAACATATCTCCCCTTCTACACACAAGTGGTAAGTGCAATGGCGGCGTGAACTAACCGAAAGAATGTGACGTCGCTGTAGCAGAGTATCAGCACGAGGCGCCACCCGGGTGGAAATCTCCGTGGGAGGAAGCGCCTAGATCGGCGATCAATGACTGCAAGCCCCAGTAAAGATTGCTTACGATCTCTGGACAGCAGGCCAGCTTTCGTTAGAGCGGTGCTCATGAGTGAGGTAGATGGTCTATTCCGCTTTTCGGCTGACATTGCCCAATAAATCGGTAATTCAACGTGTATGCACAGAGGCAATCGCTTCCAAAGCGTGATGTTGAGTGGTCGAGTCAGAAGCAAGGTGGATGCTCCATGGTCCACTGCTTTGAAGGCGTGTAGGTGAGCAGGGCGCCATTACGTAGCGGCCTCTAGCCCAACCTGCTATCGAGAAGCAATCCTATAGATCAAAGGCAGAGTTCATTAGTCCATGAGATTGGTAGCTGGTGGAGCTCACCGAGGCCTTAGGTATCAATCTCGATTTCCGCAGTAGCTCGATTTTGCTCAAATCGAAATTTAATGTCTGTCCAATAAAGTATGTCGCAAGTCACCTTGAAGTACAGACAGACTCGGCATAAGAAAGCAGCTGTCTGACTGCCGAGGCGCCTAATGCATATTCGCGCGGCAATGACGAAGCTTGAGTGATGCATGCTGATAGGCCATACCCTGCTAGTTTTCCTGCATCAGTGACATCGGAGAAATCCTTCATCGCAACGTAGCTCCACCTTGCCGCCGTACTTCCCTATGGCCAGTGGGCCATGATCAGGTGTTCGAAGTAGTTAGGTGACTGGGATCAACGAATCGACCTCATGCGTTCCATGTCAATCCCCATACATTCGACTTGCAGTCAGCATCGACTGCTTGCGCCGAGCAAATGATTGAGACGGGTCTTAACGACATACAGCCGGACAGTAGCCTAAAAACTTATTTAGGAGATTCGATACACTTACTAAGAGACGCAATATCGGAGAGAAAAGCGAAGTCAGTCATTGGCTCACTGGAGTTAAGCATGCTTGCAATACCCCAAAGATCGGCTACGGAAGACGCCAAGAGCGGCCAGCAAACGCCGTGGCTTTCAATGCGAGCGAACCCATGCCTATGCAGTTCAAGAAATAAATCTCCTCAGCCAAACTACAGGGCAATCGTTGCACCACTCTAGGAAAGTCACGTGGAAGACTGCAGAAGGCACCGCAATTAGCTCACCGTATCAGTCCTCGATTACTGGCGCCAGGTGACGGCGGCTTCTCGCGCAGACTGTCAGACGTTACTCATGATTCCAGGCTGGATGGTTTCCAATTTCTTCGACAGCTCTGCCCAAACCTTTGCCTGTGCCTTTGCACCTTCCTCGCTCCTTACAAATGGTGATGGCCTAAACATCATCAGCAGCAGGAAGTCTCAAGTGACAATTTACATACGGAGAGATACGACAAGCGCTTAGGTACTGGCCATGAGACGCTGGTCCTGCTTCTGTCGCGTTCACAAGTGTGCGGCTGCCACACTCTGTGCTTCTCGCAAGAAAAAATTTCATTATCTTCAATGAAATCAAGCCCTCTCGTGCCAATTCGGAATGACAAAGGCCAGGGTTTGGGAAGTTGATTATGACAGCTGAGTTGTTGTTCTTCTCGGTACGCGCTGCGAGCTCTCGGCCATAGAGTATCCCGACCAATTTGGACATAGGGTATCTATAAAGCATATTGTCAGCTGATTCCGCGCTGCTAAGATGTGGGCTATACCGTTCGTTCATGTTGGCAGTTCCTTTGTCGTTCAACTTTTCGAAGATATCCTGGCTATCCATCTTAGGGAAGTTGACGAAACCGTGGACTTCGGAGTTCACGATCGATAACATCGGTGTAACGTTGAACTTCGAAGAGGTCTCTCGCAATTTTGGCAGGACCAGAAGGGCCATGAGGAAGGTGCTGATCACATTGACCGCTATCGTTCGTAAGCACAACCCGGACCAGAGACTGCCGTCAAATACTCAATGTTGATTCGTTGCCTTCGAAGACTTGATATTTCTGTGTGGCGATCGCAGCATTCTCGATGATGGCATCAAGCCTCTCCAGACCTTCTACACGTCTGGCGAACTGTTTGACCGACTCATAGCTGGATAGGTCCACCTGCCAGACCTCCACGACACCCCGACGCTGTGTGGTTTCTTCAATGGACTTCTTTGCTGCCTCCCCCTTCTCGATATTTCTGCAGGCGAGTATTACCTTCTTCGCATCGAGGCGCGTAAGGTGCCGGGCTGCTTCGAAACCAAGGCCAACATTGGCGCCGGTGACGATCATGGTCTGGCCCGTGTGCTTCTCCTCTGGCACTGGAATGGTAGCAAACAATTGCTGCCAAAGGAATGTAAGAAATGCGGCCATGGCTACGGTTGCTAGGGTTATTTGCGAATGGAAAAGTGCTGAGAGACGTAAAAAGAATTCCTAGATGAAAGAAAATGGGCCGATTGTTATATAGAAATTGTAAATTTGGTCGGTGGTATATTCCTCCTTTTTATGTCCGGACTGGCCCCGATAAGTCCGACCCTATGCCATCATATTCTAGATTTGTTGACAGACACCGAAGTATCGCGATGAATCCGTCAACCGCCGCAAGCGCGTTGATACATAGACAAAGTCAAGATACAGGAGTTAGAGGAATGGAAGAAATGTGTTGGGTGTGCGCAGAGCGTTCGTCCAGATTGATAGGATCGGTTCCTAATCGCAGCGTTGAGGAACGAAATTTCGGTGTAACCCGAAGTGGGGCGTTCAACGGGGAAAAGCCGGAGCGCAAGCGCCATTAGCGCTTTCACAACGGTTGTCGCCTCTTGGCCTTATTTTTAGATCCCCGACCCCAACTTCTGGCAAGATAATTTTGGTCAACTTTCGCATTTCGCTATTTAGATATATAAAATTAATCAAGTATTACTCTAGACACTATGCGCTTTCTAACACTGCTTTACTTATAAGTTTTGATCACGAATTGCTAGAGCTATAGAAACTGCAAAGTTCGTTGACATGTACTATTGTTAGAGTAGTACTTTAAGAAGTTCAAGTCAATCTTTGATTTTGAGACACGCTTCGAAACACAAAAACTTTGCAATTAGATAACTTTCTCAATATTGATTTAGACTCTATCAAAGATATGCTGTTAAAAGCGCAAAGTCTACTCTATCAAACGTAAGATTTTGATAGTAATAAATCAAGAAATGCGAAAGTTGATCAAAAGCATCTTGCCAGAAGTTGGGGTCGAGAATCTAAAAATAAGGTCAAGGGGCGACAACCGTTGTGAAAGCGCTAACAACATAATATTTTACTGGCATTGTCAATATACTTGATTGAAGTTTTCTGTGTCTGGCTCCTCTCGCCGAATCTCGTCCATTGTGCTATAAAAAAAGACCTTACGCAAGAAGTGAAAGCTAGAGAGCGATGCAGGAACATCAGCTAATCCCACAAATAGATGGCCGCTTACAGAACCCCCCCTTAAACACGTTCTTTTTGAACACTCCGCCCACTCCATGGCTCTTGCTGCATTGGTAAAAAGAATCGTCGACATTGAGAATCGTCGACATTGTTGCCACGCTCAATCTAGCAGGGTTTCATACTTTAAGGGCGCCGGATGCAACTCATCGGGCCCAAGCATGTATACGCGGCATGGGAAAAGACCGAATAGCCAGATCAGGAAGGCGGGCAGCACTTGGGATCAACTCACCCTCCCAGACCACCGTCGTATTCGAGCTCGCTCACCTCAAAAGCTGGCTCGGCAGCGCAGTCGTAGGTGCTCCACTTTCGATGCAGCTTACAGTCAGGCACATGAAACATTGAAACAGTATGCCCGCAGCTAATGACGTCCTGTTCTGCATGTCGCACTTTTGACCCACGCGCTAACGTTCACGACCTCCAGCAGCGACTCTGATTGGCTTCAGGACCGCACTAAGTAGGAGGAGATGGATGGAAGATAAAGTATAGAAGCTTCAGAACATGGCATATGCACGGAACGCCAAGCTCTATGCAAGACTATAAGGTAGTGATCTGCTCACACACGGGTCGGAAAGCCATATCATACATCAACCGCGCCAACCAGCCGGTTAGATGGCTGCCGCCCTCGACCTCGAGGCCGATGTTCAAACAAGAATGGCTTGTTCATCGACCTACCAATGCGACAGACCACCACACAAATCCACGCATTGCTCATTCTATGGACCGTCCAAGATATCTTCTCCGAGCTACGGCACACCCTTATGATGCCATGCGATCGCCCAATGCAAGTCGGAGTAGTGATATAGAGTGGGGGTGAGTAGGTCTTCTCCCAATTTCATGGTTCTCTCGGCCATGCTTTCATCTATCTCGTGAAGAAAATCTCGTTCTTGTCGCGCGCTCTTGGGACTGCCAGGAATATCTGGGGTTGAGATTCTATTCTGGCACGTTTGTAATCATGCCTTCTCAGTACTCAGTCTACTCAGTGCACGAAGCGGAAACGCCCAAATGGCTCCCCGGCGAAGAGCTCGCTGCCACTGGCTTCATAGCGATGACTTTCCTGCTCATAGTCGAAGTCAACATCGAGATTCACCGGGTATTCAAAAGGCGACAAGGGATCTATTTCTGGGCCATGCAAATCGGTATAGTTGGATGCACCCTGGATGCCTTGGCCATGATCTTGAGATATCTGGTCCCGGGTGCAAGTCGCGTATGGGTCTTGTACACGCTGATGCCGACTGTGGGCTGGGCAATCTACACTGTAGCCCAGTTGACAGTATTGTATAGCAGGCTTCATCTGGTCTCCCATAGCCAGAAGGTCCAGCGGCGGGTGTTCTACATGATCGTAATTGTTAGTCCGATCCTGATCGTTACCGATTGGATCACTACATGGCCTGCATGGGATCCGGATCCAAAGGTCACTGATCGTTGGTCAGCGGCCGAGGCGATTGTGGAGCGGATCGCCCAGATTGGATTCTCAATCGTCGAGGTAACCATCAACATGATCTATGCGGTGTCATTGGTACGAATCCTCAAACTCAAGTCCAATGTAAAACAGCGCCGAGTCATGTTGGATCTCGTCTATGTTGTTTCATTGGCAACGATATTTGATGTTCTCAACATTATCCTGGTTTATGTGAACCGAACCGGCATTAGCCATCCGATTCAGACTTTCGCCTACGCCCTGAAGCTTCGACTGGAATTTATCGTTCTCAATCAATTGATGGCTGTCGCCGCGCGTGGGTTGCACCAGAACCCCTTTGCGCAGAAACGCTACCATTATCCTGGGGCCTCGACTATAAACCATGGCTCAAAACAGCCAGGTTCAAGTAAGGCCACGCTTTCTGATGGCTCTGTTCAGCTATCCGCTCCTCCGCCTACGGTTCTGAAAGCTATTCGCTCACCCACCACCGCGGACGACATTCCAAGATCCCATCGGAGCCCCTCTCTCGGCGGACGCTCGAATTGGTATCCTCCACACACGAAGTCGGCGCTTCGTAACCTCTTGCCACAGAAGAGTCATGCACGAAAGGCTTCAGATGAGCATGAAATGGTGCCAATGAGTCCGAAGCGGAAGAAGAACGGTTTACGGAGGAACGACCTGGACGAGCCAGAGGAAGAGGAGGTTGGGTTGCATGAGTGGGAGAACCGCGGGCAACCAATCTTGGAGGTTCCATGGTTCCGCAATGGTAGAGTAGGTATTTAAGCCGCTACTGATCTGGGGTCATAATGGTTATTGGAGCGTAGTGAGTGAGGTCAGGGTCAGGCATGAGATGAATGGGACAATTGGAATGAAGGATGAGACTACGGCTCACAGCGATGACGATGATATACATATTAGTCCCATAGTACCAACACTATGTGCAGCCAAACACTGCATCTGGTTTCTGGACATACGGAGCAGAGAAACCGTCTTCCGAAGATGGAAGTTGCCTTACATGTGAGAACTTACTAGGTCCGCAAGCGCCAAGCCTTTGTCATGCCTTTTTCCGCCGCACGATCTTCATTTTCCATGCTAATGCCATGGAGAAGGGAAACTCGAGAATGGGTTCCTTTCAGACAAGCTAAGTAGGCTGCGATACTCGCGATGCCAGTTCCCACCCCAGCAACTCCGCTCCCCCTCCCGCAATGACCACCTTCTTCACGCCCTCCCTCATCTTCCCCACCGCCATCGCCCTCCGCCTCATCCTCCTCCTCTACGGCCTCTACCAAGACACCCACTCCCCCCTCCCCTACACCGACATCGACTACCACGTCTTCACGTCCGCCGCCTCCTACATCGCCCACTCCCGCTCCCCCTACGACCGCGAAACCTACCGCTACACGCCGCTGCTCGCCTGGCTGCTCCTGCCCACCACCTGGTCCCCACCCTGGTTCTGGTTCCACACCGGAAAGCTCCTCTTCGCGGCCTCGGACATCGTGGCCGGATGGCTGATGGTGCTGGTGCTGCAGAGCCCTGAGGGGGGAGGCATGACTCGGGAGCGGGCGCTAAGGTTCGCGAGTCTGTGGCTGCTGAACCCGATGGTGGCGACGATTAGTACGCGGGGGAGCAGTGAGGGGCTGCTGGGGGTGATGGTTGTGGGGGTGGTGTGGGCGGTGGTGAGGCGGAAGATTGCGGTCGTGGGGGCGTTGCTGGGGTTGGCGGTGCACTTCAAGATCTATCCGTTCATCTACGGCGTCTCCATACTATGGTATCTCGAAACCCCGAGCCGCTCAGAAGCCACACACAAACCCGGTGTCTCGCCATCCAGCAGCAGCGGGGTTCTCGGAAAGGCGCTCAAGACGGTCATTGCGTTCCTTAACAAGGAGCGCCTCCTCTTCCTAAGCACCTCCCTCCTGTCCTTCACCGCCCTCAACACCCTCATGTACACCCTCTACGGCCCCCCCTTCCTGCAACACACCTACCTCCACCACCTCACGCGCATCGACCACCGCCACAACTTCTCCCCCTACAACACCCTCCTCCACCTTTCCTCCTCCACCCCCCCATCAACCACCAACCCCACCTCCCCCACCCCCCCCATCTCCCGCCTCGCCTTCCTCCCCCAACTCACTCTCTCCTCCATCCTCCTCCCCCTCGCCCTCTCAAAGCGGCACCTCCCCAGCACCCTCCTCGCCCAAACCCACGCCTTCGTCGCCCTCAACAAAGTCGTCACCAGCCAGTACTTCCTCTGGTACCTCGTCCTCCTACCATTTTACCTCCCTTACTCGTCGTTTGTGCGGAAACCGCGGTTGGGCATGTTGGCGGCGGGGTTGTGGGTGGGTAGTCAGGCGTTGTATTTGCAGAGGGCGTATGCGTTGGAGTTTTTGGGGGAGAGTACGTTTGTGTGGGGGCTGTGGGGGAGTGGGTTGTTGTTTTTGGGGGTAAATTGTTGGGTGTTGGGGGTTGTGGTGGAGGATGGGGGGGCGATGGGGGGGGAGTGGGAGGATAGGGGAAGAGGGGAAGGTAGGGGAGAGGAGGTAGAGGGGATATGAGGCCGTAGGTTATCACAGTAAGGAATGCGAAATTCAATGAAGATGTTGGTCTAATGTGAGGCCGTGCGGTGTGCACGAAACGTTTAGAGCTCATGACTGGATTCGCTATTACCATCATGTCTTCATAATCGTCAGATGTGTATCTGATAAAGCTTCAGCTTCCTAGCTAGCTCTTTTCTGTATTCACTTTTTTTGCTATCCCAGCTCTGTAGCTATGCATCCATGTCGTGGCCCCACACAAGCCCGTAGATGCTATCATTATCCTTCAGCGCCTTAGCTAGTGCCTTGATGCAGCCATAACGCCATGCTGGGTATTAGAAAGTATCGCATCATAAATGAAGGAAGAAGAGCTTTGATCGGAAAACATCTTGGCATCGACAGCACATTATCCTCGAACACCGGTCGTTGTATGCCGGCATTTATTAGGGAAAGCCTATTGGCGATCGGAAAGCCCGCCGTCTGGTGGTCTCGAGCCACGTATTATAGGATCACCCCCACCTGCGCAAGCGCCGCGTAGCTGCTGGCTTTCATGCTCTTTGGCCGCGAGAACACGGGACCCTCAAACCAGTCCAGGATGCCCTCGTCGGCTGTCGTTTCGAAGTCTGCCCACGGCCGGGCTTCACTCAAGGCGGCGAGGATGTTGTTGTCCCACATACCGGTGCAGATGTTGTTCTCGAGGTGGAAGTACGGATTGAGCAATGGCCGTGGCGAGTCTAGATCTAGAAAGCGGATACGTAGGTACTCCAGGTGCGGGTACGCGCCCAGGGCGGTGACGGCTTCAACCACGAGCTTTTCAAAGGCTTGGACGAAGGGCCAATTGTGGATGCTGGGGCCGTCGTCGAGGTTGTTCGAGGCGCGACAGCAGTTTCGGACAAAGAGATCGATGGATTTGAGTTTCGGAACGTCGCGTAGAGAGGAGGTGGCGGTGATGGCGGATCTGAAGAGGCAGGCACAGACGTGGCCTGTAAAGGTTAGGCATTCGAGCTGGGGGAAGAGACGGCCGAGATCTTCGCAAATATGGTGTTCGGGATAGAGCTTTCGCCATTTGGCGAGGGATGAAGGTTGCTTGCCGTTGAGGCCTTCCAGGCAGATATTGAGTTTGGAGATTGTTGGAGGGAAGTGGCGGAGGACGCCGCACATGGCTTTGTAGGCGTCTGTTTTAGGTTTGGCATAAACGCAATGCCATTCGCGCAAGTTGGGAAGGGCGATTGCCATGTTATCGAAATCGGACACTTCTCGTATGATGTTCCATGAGCCCTTGAGGATGAGGGTGCTGATTTTGCCGTGTTCGTGAAATGCAGAATGTGTTGCAAGGTCTAGAAGTCGGGGCTTTTCAGTGCTTGAGCTAAGAGACCGGCCTAAGGGGACATCCTTAGGCATTGTCCGAAAGTTTTGGATCTTGCGAGACTTTTTGCAGTGGCCGCCTTCAATAGTCAGCGCACAGGCACCTGGAAACAGGACTCTGGTGTAAGCGAAGATGTCCTCCAATGTGACATTGTCCATGGTTTGGAACATCCTTCTAGTAGGTGCAAGCTCGTCAGCTTGTGCCCTTGGAATGCGTAGCACTGAAGGAGTGTCTTGGAGTGAAGAGCCCGTCGGGGCTCGTAGAGGCGCTCGTGGACGAGTCTCCGTGGTTACTTCGAACAACGGGACCCATATCTCGATATGCCGAACGTATGCTTGAAGTCTCGGACGTTTCAAGAACCATTCACCACACTTCTGCAACTCAGCCGTAGTTCCCTTGAGCTTGACTGTAATATATTAGTCTGCATATCGTAGCCTAGTCTTCCTCGAGGCACTCACTATGCCTATACAGCCGCTCCTGTATCAGCAGCTTCCAGATTCTTGATACCAAGGAGAGGTTCGAGAGCTGCTTCCGTCTAGGATGCCGCATGGCATTGTTCCAATTCTTGGAGCCATGACTTGACTTCGGTGTACCTAAATAACCAGCCAACTCATTGATGATCTTCTCTTGCAACTCTATCGGAAAATCGCTGATGCTTGTATTTTGCGGCTGCTTTTGGACTGGAGGTTTTGGTGGGGGCGAAATGGGGCGGTGGATGGCTCGGTGAGGTTCTGGAAAGCCAGCTTGAGAGAGCGGCTGTACTAAGATATCATCTTCCGGTCGATGTCTGTAGCCAGATTTGGGAGCGAGCGTTGGCGATCCGGTAGGGGGCACTGTGGAACTTTTGGCGTGACGGTCAGGGATGGCGGTGAAAGTCGGATGTGCTGGGTAGACGGCGACAACTGGAGATAATTCCTGTTCTCTTTCCGAGGGCAGAGAGCGGCCCATTGAGGCGATGACGGTGTAAGAATAATGTGGTAAGAATGATGTTGCAGAAGCATGGGGTGGTGGTCAGCGCTTATCTACAACGGGCCGAGAGTGATTGGGGTCGTGTTGAGGCATGAATCTTGCCTTGACGCTGCAGAGGATTGCTGAAGCTCTGCTTCCCGCACATCGAAGCTTCACAAGATATGTCAACACAAAATATGTAGAGGCATATCGGAGGTTTGTTGGATCTTGGAGCTGAGGTGGCTTGGCTGCGGGTGGCTACTCTTAGCCCGCTTACGCGCCAAGTGCGCGTCGAGCACTTACGACTGGAAGTACATCTACTCCGTAAGACCGTCCAACGTCGACTATATTTCCAGCTCCACTCCATTCAATTTCTAGAATAGGACGAACTACCTACTCACTATTTTTCTCGTTTCTCAAACACTGACTGGCCCCTCCTACTTCCGCCGCTACGGTAGAAGGAGAGAGTCATAACCTCTGCTACAATCTTAGATTCCCGGACTCCATTACATTGCATAGATCGATGGATCAACCATTTACTAGTTTGCCTAAGGGTCTCTACCGACCATCTCATCGATCCTGCCATGTCATGCTTTTCGGACCACTCAGATCAGGTATACCTCCCCTTCGAACGTAAATAGTAAAATATCGATCTGCTTGAGATGCTGAGAAGATGGCTTGCTTTTGTGTATATGAACTATCTAATGGCCGAGTAGGGTTGACTCCTGAGGGTCTCTCGTCGTGTCAAGCATATCTTGTATGCCTTCTTCTGAGCCCTACTGCTGGGTTTCCTTACTGACCAAGCCAAAAGCTTTGACGCTTCGCCTCTTTCGCTGTGAGTCTTTACTGGCTGATCCATCCATCGTCATGCCATCAAAGCGCTTTTTCGCTAGTTTCAAAAACGGCGTGAGCCACTTCTTGCTGGCGCTTGGGAGGCTCTGGATGCACGCGTTCGTTTACGCCACTTGCGACTGATATATGGATAACGTAGTCATTCTGTGGCTGTTAATGATCCAGTATGCATCGAACCAACAAATGATGAGGCCAATTCAGCACAAGTTCAAAGGAAGACGGTATGAGCTTTGTATCTCCTTAAATTGTAGGCACATCCTTCATTGTTCCAACACTACTCTAAAGGTAGCGAAGCCCGAGAGGGATTCCCTAGGAGCACTAGTCCTGTTACATATGACAATACTGAAAGTGATCACTATGTTCCCAGGCAAGAAATGACGTATGAGCACTCTTGGATTGTTTATTATGTCACGCGATCTTCACATGTGAGAATTGCTATGCAGAAAACACCTAGGATTTCACTTCTAGCGCCGGCGCGTTGCCATACATGCAGCTTCCATATGAATCTAGCAAGGATTTTCCGACCTTGCTTGCATCATCTCAATACCCTTGTGTTTGAGGTCAGTCTCCAAGGCGTTTGGTGTATCACGTTGCTTCTTGAAGATTGCTCAAAGGATAGAGCCTTATATTCTTCCCTCATTCACCTCTCAGGATGACTCAAGCATCGCCTGCAGAAGAGCTAGCTGGAGTAGCAGACGAGGGTTTGGAAAAAAGACAGCTCTCCCAAATCGAAAACCTTCCTGTGGAGATCAGCCGAAACATATATAAAGAACTACTCTCTGCAAAGAATGTTCGACAATATGCGAATGAAAAGATGATATGCGTATACAAGTTTGAGCCAGCTATACTAGCTACCAGCAAGCAGATACACAAAGTGGCTTGGCCTATCTTGTACCTTGAGAACCGCTTTATCGTGGCGTCTTGTGCTTGGAACGGTATATTCACCAGTATGGAAAATAACCAGGTAGCAGCTATTGCCTGCACGAAGCCCAATTCGGTTGCAAGATTCAGCGTGAGAATTCCACCATGGTAGAGGCTTGCAATGTCGTCGATCAGAACTAAAACCTTGACAGGCACATGTTCTTCGCATCCACATCCGTGTCCCGTGGAAGCAATTCTGCGAACCCACCAACACACTGCAAGAAAACCGCGCTGTCAAATGCTTTCTTATCATAGCGGACGAACTCCCACGATTTGTTCGTATGCTGCGGATCGACAACCTTGCGCACTCCGAAGAGTCACTTAAACTCAAGCTCCGCATTAAGGGTAACCCAGCGGATCCGCCGAGCCTCTCTACCCAGGAATGTTTACTCGAGCCCTTCCGTTGTATGTCTGTGAGCGAGCCAGGCTTGCAAATCGATGGCGCAGTCGATGCTAGCTACGCTCGAAGCTTGAAACAAAGCATGTGTTCGTTTGTGCGCTGGGTCCGTGATGAGAAGTGGCAGGTTTATGACTTTTGTGTCTCCATCAAGGATGTCGCTGGTACGTGTTGTTGCGTTTGAAGCTCGTCTTTAGTTGGCTTTCCAGTAGATTATCAGCTCGCTAAGGGCCAGGGATGTACCAAAAGCATTTCTAACGGCCTGGTATCCTCACTCAAAAGTCGGAGGCTGATCTAGAATATTTACAGATGAAGCTTTCCGTCACGGTTGCCAACGCCCTAGAGCTACCCAGGTTGGCCTCTTAAAGACCGCTGTTATGCAATACACACAGTGCCGCATGTTGCTGTTAGGAGCACATTCCACAAGTCGCCGATTGCGTTTTCTCGAGAATGATGGTTGCTCTGAGAATTGGTGTGACATAGCTTTTGTTACCGGTGCGTATCTGCAGAGCTACGCTCAACATTCCAAGTTGTTCCACGATTCATAAGAGACAAATGAAACAAAATATACCATACCTTGTGTTTTGATAATCCTCAAGGTTATGGAAATGCTGACAGCGACGTTCTACTAGCGATCAATAGTGGCCTTGTCCACCTCCAATTGCGGGATTGGGAGTCTGTGCTTGAAGTACTTGATCCTCACGCTCTCTTGAATCCTCCGCCCGAGCTTGAGTTGTCTAGTACACTGGCGCAAAAGGCTCTGATCTACCGATGCCGGGGAATAGCGTACGCTGGACTGCAAAGAATGGTTGAGGCTGCACCGGAGTTTTACATTGCGTCCCATTTGGATCCCGGCGACAGTATGACTAAACGGTGTGTGGACATGTTCAACGGCATGCTGCGTGGCCCCATGGATTTGAGCGACCTTTGCTCGAACAGTATGCTGGAGAGCTTCAACAAACCGCTTCCTCTTCCAGCCCCCATCCGAAAAGGCTCAAAGTGTATAGCGGGCGAACGCTACTTGCTTCGCCACTTCGGGTATAAAGGGAGTTTGCTACCGGAAATCGAAGAGAATGAGCCCATCAACCTGGTGAAGGTCCTAAAGGACATCGAGGTGATGGAAAATGAAATAAAGGAGCGCGAGAAGGTTGGGAAACGGCCGACTATGATTTCGATTGGCGATAGCGTAGAGCTATAAGCTCACCTACATGTAAGCTAGGCGCCTATGGCTCACCTAATCCCGACACCGTATCGAGAATCCTTATGATAATGTAAGTTTGATGGTTTTACGACTGTTCATGGTCCGCGCATGAGCTTTGAAGATTGGAAACCGACGTGGGTTGGTATGTTCGTTCTGGAAGGGAGTCCATGAAGGAATGTAATTTCCTCGAAGTAGGCCATGTTGATCCGGTCTGTAGAGTGTCTCCTACGTCCCATGACTTCCTTGACACTACCCTTGGTGTGAGATCGAAGTAAAGTAGAAGGTCTCCTTAAAGTAGAAAGACAATTCACTTAAATCAAGAAACATGGGGAGCAAGCACATGGTTGTCACGGAGGGACTTTCTTTTGACATATTACGGAAAGACGTATAGACGACTTGACAATGGGCTGAAGGGCCTACAGCTCAAAAGTGCAAAACCTCAAAGCGTTTGGTTACTGGATCAAGCACCCAGAAAAAAGTGGGTCTAGCGAGACATCGACCGATTGTGGACGGAACGTCGCTTGCCTTAAGCGCAACCTTAGCGCCTGGCGGCATGTGACATACAAGTATGTTGCTCCTACCTTACCACCATCTATGTGTACAGCAATTCCGTTTCTCTCTTTCCTTCCGCTGCTCATAAGAGAGGCCATCCAGTTACGATACCTGAGTCTGCAACCATCCATCATAGGTACGTACACCATGGCCAGACGTAAGAGCAAAGGGCTATCGACCTTCGAAAAGCTGCCAGTGGAGATTCGACGCAAGATATACGGTGAACTTCTCAAGGCCAACCGTGTTCGCCAGCCTCCTGACCACTTGCTTGTTTGCAACTACCACTTTCAGGCGGCGATCTTGGGTGTGAATAAGCAGATCAATCGCGAAGCACATGACATGCTCTACCAGGACAACCGTTTCATCGTCGTATCCTGCAACTGGGAAATGATCTGTGAGGTCATGGGTAATCATGAGGTCGCAGCCATAGCCTGCAGCAAGTCAAAGCTGGTCTCGAGTTTCAAGGTAGCTGGCTTAATGCTACATTTCTGAACCGTGCTGACTATCCTCTAGGATCACGTCCTACGCCTACACATGAATCTGCCAGGCGGGAGACAGCAAGGGGAGTTCGGCAACAAGCAGCAGGGAAAGGTCGTCGTATCTTTTCTGCTAGTCGCCGATGAGCTGCCTCGCTTTGTTCGGATGCTTCGCATCTTGAAAGCGACTTCTTCGATGGCGCTGTTCAAGCTCATCTTCCGCATTGAGACCAGTGCTGGTGGTCCTCCCACTTTGATAACCCAGAAGCACGTTCTCGAACCATTCCGGTATCTCAACGTCGGTGCCCAAGGCCTGGTTATCACTGGTGCCATCGACCCCACCTACGAGCGCAGCTTGAGAGCATCCATGGTTCCCGAAGTAAACTGGGTCCGTGGTCTCGCTTGGGATACATATGGCCTCTTGGTCTCGATCGCGAACGTTGCAGATGAGGCGTTTCGCCTCGGCAACTTCACTACTGCACGTGCAAAATACGGAGATTGTCGGGCAGCGTGGAAGATTGCCTGTGGCAACAATCCTCGATTGGCCGACTTTGAAGATGATGGTTTCCATCAGTCTTGCCATAGCCTACTAATAATCACAAAAGCCAACTCAGTCCTCGCCACAGTACGTGATCGGGATTGGGTAGCTGTCATGGATGAGACGGAAGAGATGCATCGTGCCGACCAACTCTCAAGCGTGACTGTCCTTGACAAGAGCTTAACATTCCATTGTCGTGCGATAGCCATGGCTGCTGAACGCAACCACCAAGCGGCTCATAGATATCTAGACACAGCATGGAAGCTCGACCCAACAAACAAAGTGCTCAAGAGGCATCTAGGCATCACTTCGAATCGGCTGGCGGCCAATAAGAAGTCTGCTAAAGAAGCCTTCGGTACTATCTCCTCCACTAAATCTCTTCAGCAGCTTGACAAGCTCGTCAACATCCCACCACCGATCTTGACGCCCTCGGAACTGATTGCTGGTGAACGTTACCTACTACGCCACTTTGGCTACCGAGGTGACTTCCTTGACGGCATCGCCGAGAAGGCGCCGGTTGATGTGGTTGAAATGACGAAGCTTATCAAGACAATGGAGAGTCAAAAGGCGAATATCAAGCCTGGACAATTCTTCAGCGCATGGGTCGGAGGCGGCCAAAAGCCCCAGGGACAAGAGCTTCCAGATGCCATGCGTTATCTAAGCGGCCTTTTCGCAGCTTGGCAGCAAGGGAACGTGGATATGTGAGGATGAGGAGAGGCCGACTCGTGTTGCAGGACTGCTTGTGACCTATTTGCTTTGCTAGCTTACACACATTGTAGCTCTTAAGGGCTCACCAGCTTCACGTAATGAAACCAGCTTCTGTATGTATAGATGTCTTGGCCAGACATCTCAACAATCACTGTCATGCTGGCATAAAGGACGCTCGATTCTGAGCAATCCCTCAAAGGGAAGGGTCGACGCTGCTTTATAACGAAGGAGGCTTGCTTCACGAAGGAGCAATCGACTATCGAAGATCGATATCTGTAAAGCAACTCATCAAAAAGCACGATCTTCAACAGCGACACTCAGCCCACGACCAGTCCACCTAATTTCCTAAGATTATACCACTACACTCCTCCCATTGAAGCCTTCCAGCAAACCAAGCACAACCCCAGCCTGCCCACCCCCTAAAAAGCCAACCCCCCCCCCTTCCCCGCCCAACCCAACCTGCCCAACAATCCCCGATCCCCCAAATAGCCCACAAACC
>JAABUQ010003302.1_pt1 | contig 29906 bp, 37 predicted proteins | sample 5560001 | NCBI WGS metagenome assembly JAABUQ01 (sample SAMN10711888, study PRJNA513371) | rock metagenome | isolation source: Antarctica rocks | place: Antarctica: Victoria Land, Finger Mt nord | collected 2015-12-18 | reverse complement strand
CACGCGACCAGGATGCGCGCGCTCACGGCACGGGGTAGCCGCGCCCGCGCAGCAGTTGCGCCACCTCGAACAGCGGCAGGCCGACCACGCCGCTGTAGCTGCCGGACAGGAAGCGGGCGAACCCGGCCGCGCGGCCCTGGATGGCGTAGCCGCCCGCCTTGCCCACGCCCTCGCCGCACGCCGCGTAGGCATCGAGCTGCGCGGGCGCCAGGCGGGAGAAGGCGACGACGCTGTCGCACAGGCGCTGGCCGATCCGGCCGTCCGGCCCGACCAGGACGAGCGCCGTCAGCACATGGTGGCGGCGGCCGGACAGCAGGGCCATGCAGGCGCGCACGTCCTCCGCGTCCGCCGCCTTGGGCATGATGCGGGTGCCGAGCGCCACGACGGTGTCGGCCGCGAGGACGAAGGCGCCGGGTTTTGTCGCCCGCGCCGCCTTTTCCAGCGCCATGCGCTCGGCGTAGCGGCGCGGGGCCTCGTCCCGGCGCGGCGTCTCATTGATGTCCGGCGCTGCGACGCGGTCCGGGGTGATGCCGATCTGCGCCAGCAGTGCGAGCCGGCGCGGGCTGGCCGAGGCCAGGACGAGCGGCGCGGACCCCGGATGGGCCATCGCCGGCTCGGTCAGCGGCGGGCCGCCGGCCGGGGGCGGCCTACTTGAAGCGGCCCTACTTGAAACGGAATGTGATCCGGCCCTTGGACAGGTCGTAGGGCGTCATCTCGACGTTCACCCGGTCGCCCGCCAGCACGCGGATGCGGTTCTTGCGCATCTTGCCCGACGTGTGCGCCAGGATGCTGTGCTCGTTGTCGAGCTTCACGCGGAACATGGCGTTGGGCAGCAGCTCCAGCACCGTGCCGCTAAATTCGATCATGTCTTCTTTGGACATCAGTTTCCTTAAACTCACAAAACGAGATTTAAATTGATTTCGAGGCGGAATGTGCTCACGCCCGCCCGGCCAATCAAGGCATCGGGCTTTGGCCGAGGCGCAACGCAACGCTGCGCGCGTGCGCCTGCAACCCTTCGGCCTCCGCCAGCGCCACCGCCGCCGGGCCGACTTCGCCGAGGGCGGCGCGGTCGGCTGAGACCCATGTGGTGCGCTTCAGGAAGTCGAACACCGACAGGCCCGAGGCGAAGCGCGAGGTCCGCCCAGTCGGCAGGACGTGGTTAGGGCCAGCCACGTAGTCGCCGACCGCTTCCGGGCAGTTGCGGCCCAGGAACGCCGCCCCGGCATGACGAATGCGTTCAAACAGTGCCGACGGGTCGGCCACCATGATCTGCAGGTGCTCGGGCGCGAGATCGTTGGTCAGGGCCGCCGCTTCCTCCCAGTCGCGGGCCACGATGGCGGCGCCGTGGTCCCGCCAGCTTGCCCCGGCAATGGCGTGGCGCGGCAGAGTCGGCAACTCCGCCTCGACAGCCCGGGCGACGGCGTCGGCGAAACCGGCGTCCGTGGTGATGAGGATGCTCTGCGCGGCCTCGTCATGCTCAGCCTGCGCCAAGAGGTCCACGGCGACATGCCGCGGGTCGTTGTCGGCGTCGGCGAGGATGACGACCTCGGACGGCCCGGCGATGCTGTCGATGCCGACGCGGCCGAACACTTGGCGCTTGGCCTCCGCGACGTAGGCGTTGCCGGGGCCGACGATGCGGTCCACCGCGGCGATGCTGGCGGTCCCGTAAGCCAGCGCGGCCACGGCCTGCGCACCGCCCACGCGGTAGATCTCGGTGACGCCGGCGCGCTTGGCCGCTGCCAGCACCAGGGGGTTCAGCACGCCGCCGGGGCAGGGCACGCACATGGCGACGCGGCCCACGCCGGCGACCCGGGCGGGCAGGGCGTTCATCAGCACGGAGGAGGGATACGCCGCCTTGCCGCCTGGCACATACAGCCCCACCGCGTCGAGCGGCGACCAGCGCATGCCGAGAACCAGCCCGGCCGCGTCCTGCATCCGCAGGTCGGACGGCATCTGGGCGCGGTGGAACGCCTCGATCCGCTGCGCCGCCAAGTCGAGCGCTGCGGCGAGGTCCGGGGCGGTGCCGGCGGAGGCCTGGGCGATCTCGTCCGCCGAAACGCGCAGGGTCTCGGGCGTCAGCGTTTGCCGGTCGAAGGCGGCCGTGTATTCGCACAGTGCCGCGTCGCCGCGGGCGCGCACGGCGGCGATGATCTTCGCCACCACGCCATCGACCTCCACGGCCGTGTCCCGGTCCAGCAGCAGGCTGCGGAACGCTTCGGCGAACCCGGCGTCCGCAGTCGAGAGCCGCCTCATGCCGCGCCGGACGCAAGCTGGGCGGCGCGGAAGCGCGCGATCCAGGCGCCGACGGCCTCCGGCTGCGTCTTGAGCGCGGTGCGGTTCACGATGAGCCGGCTGGTCACGTGGGCGATCACCTCCGTCTCCTGCAGCCCGTTCGCCCGCAAGGTGTTGCCGGTTTGCACGAGGTCCACGATCAGGCGGGACAGGCCGAGACCCGGCGCCAGTTCCATCGCGCCGTTCAGGTGCACGATCTCCGCCTGCACGCCGCGCGCCGCGTAGTGCCGCCGGGCGATGTTCGGGTACTTGGTCGCGACGCGGACGCGGGACCAGGTGGCGGGATCGTCGGCCCCGACACTCACCGCCGGCTCCGCCACGCTGACCCGGCACTGCCCGATGCCGAGGTCGAGCGGCGCGTAGATCTCGGAATAATCGAACTCCATCAGCACGTCGGCGCCGCAGATGCCGATGTGTGCTGCGCCGAACGCCACGAAGGTCGCGACATCGAACGGGCGGACCCGCACGATGTCGAGCGCCGGGTCATCGGTCGGGAAGCGCAGGCGCCCGCTGTCCTCATCGGCGTAGTCCGCGGCCGGGCATATCCCGGCACGCTCCAGCACGGGCGCGCACTCCCCGAGGATGCGGCCCTTGGGCAGCGCCAGGATGATGGGAAGCTGGGCCTCCGGCGCGAGGGACGCGGCCGGGAAGGGGGCGGTCATGCGGACTCCTGGCCGTGGCGGTGTGAATGTGGACACCCGCCATCTAGCACCCGGCGGCGGCAGCCGGAACCCTCAGCCGGGGATGCGTTCTATGTCCGCGCCGCACGCCGCCAGCTTCTGCTCCAACGCCTCGTAGCCGCGGTCGAGGTGGTACACCCGGTTCACCACCGTCTCCCCCCGCGCCGCCAGGCCCGCCAGCACCAGCGAGACCGAGGCTCGCAAGTCCGTCGCCATCACCGGCGCCCCCGACAGGCGGCGCACGCCGCGCACGATGGCGCTGGCGCCGTGCACGTTGATGTTGGCGCCCATGCGGTTCAGCTCGGGCACGTGCATGAAGCGGTTCTCGAAGATCGTTTCCGTCACCATGGCGGCGCCCTCCGCGACCGACATCAGCGCCATGAACTGCGCCTGCATGTCGGTGGGGAAGCCCGGATAAGGCTCCGTCATCGCGTCGGCTCCGTGCAGGCCGTTCTTCCGGCGCACCAGGAGCGCGTTGTCCTGCTCCGTCATTTCGACGCCCGCGCTCCGCATCGCGTCGGCGACCGCGCCCAGATGGGCCAACCGGCCGCCCAGCAGACGGACTTCCCCCCCGGTGATGGCGGCGGCGCAGGCGTAGGTGCCGGTCTCGATCCGGTCGGCGACGATGGGGTGCGCGGCGCCGTGCAGCCGTGGCACGCCGTCCACCACCAGCGTGCCGGAGCCGATGCCGGTGATCTGTGCGCCCATCGCGAGGAGGCAGGCGGCGAGGTCGCCGATCTCCGGCTCGCGTGCCGCGTTGGCGATCTCCGTCCGGCCTTCTGCGAGGGTCGCGGCCATCAAGAGGTTCTCGGTGGCGCCGACCGAGGCGAAGGGCAGCACGATCACCGCCCCGCGCAGCCCGCCCGGCGCCGAAGCGTGCACGTAGCCGCCCTCCAGTCGGATGGCCGCGCCCATCTGCTCCAGCCCCTTGAGGTGCAGATCAACCGGGCGCGTGCCGATGGCGCAGCCGCCGGGCAAGGACACTCGCGCTTCCCTAACCCGCGCCAGCAGGGGGCCGAGCACCAGGATGGAAGCGCGCATCTTGCGGACGATCTCGTATGGCGCCTCCGTGTTGGAGATCGGGCCGCCAATCGACAGCGTGCGCCCGTCCGGCACGACGGCGACGCCGTGCTGCGCGATCAGCGCCGACATGGTGGCGATATCCGCAAGCCGCGGCACGTTGCCGAGCAGCAGGCGCTCATCGGTCAGCATGCCGGCCGTCATCAGCGGCAGGGCCGCGTTCTTGGCGCCGCCGATGGGCAGCGCGCCGTGCAGCGGACGGCCGCCGCGGATCAGGATACGGTCCATTCGGCTTCCTCCTACAACCGCGGCAGCGAAACGCCGCGTTGGCGCATGTACTTGCCGGCCTTGTCGGCGTAGCTGACCTCGGGCGGGCTGGACCCTTGGAGGAACAGGAACTGGCAGATGCCCTCATGCGCGTGGATGCGGGCGGGCAGGGGCGTGGTGTTGCTGATCTCGATCGTCACCTGGCCCTCCCATTCCGGCTCCAGCGGCGTGACGTTCACGATGATGCCGCAGCGGGCGTAGGTGCTCTTGCCCAGGCAGATCACCAGGATGTCGCGGGGAATGCGGAAGTACTCGACGGTGTGGGCCAGCACGAAGGAGTTGGGCGGGATGGTGCAGGTGGGGCCTTGGCGGCTCACGAAGCTGTCGGGGCTGAACGCCTTGGGGTCGACCACGGCGCTATCGACGTTGGTGAACACCTTGAACTCGTCGGACACGCGGGCGTCGTAGCCATAGCTGGACAGGCCGTAGCTGATGACCCCGTCGCGCCGCTGGGTTTCGACGAACGGCTCGATCATGGCGTGGTCCTGCGCCATGCGGCGGATCCAATGGTCGGGCATCACGGACATGGGCGCACCTAACCCGATGGTTGGGAGTCGCGTCTAGCCTAGTCGGAGCCGGGAGGCATTTTGTCGGGATCGGGCGCGCTCGGCTCGGTCCGGGCGCGCGCCTGCTGCTTGCGGCGGCGCAGGTTTTCCCGCAGCGCGGCGGCCTCGCGCTCCAGCCGGGCCTCACGCGGAGTCTCGGCGCGGGGCGCGGGCGCTGCGGTCGGTTGCGGCTTGGTCATCGCAGCAGGAGATGCCGGACCTGCCGCAACGTCAAGCGCCTCTGGGTTCCGGAGGCAAGCGCCGGAACGCTAAGCGGTCAGGAGGTCGCCTGCGGCAAGCCGGGGCGGCGGATTGGGATGATGCAGCGGCGGCACCAACTCCGCCAGTTGCGGGAAGTCATGCAGGGTGACGGTCTTGCCGCTGGTGGAGAGCAGCTTGCGGGCGCGCAGGCGCCCGAGCACGCGGTTGACGTGGATGACGTGCAGGCCAAGCGTGTCCGCCATCTCCTGCTGGGTCAGCTCAAGCACGAAGCTCGCCTCGGAGGCGAGGCCGCACTGCTGCAGCCGGCGGTGCAGCGAGGTCAGCAGCGCGGCGGTGCGTTCCTCCGCATCGAACTGGCCAAGCCGGACCAGCCAATCCTCCGTTGCCGCCTTCTCGGCCAGGACGAGTTGATAGAGTTGGCGGCGGAATTCCGGCAGGCGGTCGAACGCGCTCATCAGGTCGGCAGAGGACAGGGCAAAGTAGGTCAGCGCCGTCGATGTCTGAACCGAAGCTTGTGCCGGCTGCTCGAACAGCGTTTCCAACCCGAAAGTGTCGCCGGGCAGGAGGATGTTGAGGATTTGGCGACGGCCGTCATGCAGCGTGCGATAGCGGTAGGCCCACCCCGAGGCGATGACCCGGACGCGGACGCCAGCATCGCCGGCGCGGCCCATCGAGGTGTTGCGCGGGGCAAACCGCTCCTCCACCGCCAACACGTCCGTTGACGGCCAACCCGGCGCACCCATTCCGATATCCAACGCTCACCCTCCATGACCCGTCCGCCCGGACCGATGAGACGCACCAAGGCGTTCCGGCAAATCCTGCCAGAGTGCCTGCCCATGCCCCGATCCGCTGCTGGAACGTTTAAGATAACGCGACTAGTCTCAACTTTTAGCAACAGTTCGTTTGAATATCAAAACTTATTTGTTCACGACGAAGTGTGCTGCGTGTGATGCCGGGGTGATTGACTGGCCAGCCGCGAGCTTGGAGGGGCGATCCGAAATCGTCAGCTTGGCGACGGCATCGTTTCAGCAAGGCGCCAGGTTGCCCGTTGGCGAGTTAGAATCCGATCCGGCCAGCTCGACGGCCAGCCGGTGCGGCGCGTCAGATTCCGTCGAACCGCATTGCGGCGTCATTGACCGTCAGATCAGGGAATCAGCACGGCTTGGCGCTCGGGACTTGCGCCCAAGCGCCCGAACCCGTAGGAACGTGCCGTCGCCAAGGGCGACATCGCTGTTGTAGCTCAGTGGTAGAGCACTCCCTTGGTAAGGGAGAGGTCGAGAGTTCAATCCCCTCCAACAGCACCACAGCCTGCTCAGCCCGCCTTCGCCCGATCTTCCAGCATCGTCGCCAAGGTCGGCTCAATCGCCTCGGCCATGCGTGCCTGCGCTCGCGCCGTGGGGTGCAGCGGCGGGTCCGGCGGGTCGAGTTGATCGTCGTAGAATTGTGTCCGGTCCACCTGGCCATCGCGCAGGAACAAGGCGGCCAGATCCATGAAGACGACCCTGCCGGCCCCAGCCTCGCCCACCGCCGCCTCGTTCCCGGGCGCATAGCGTGACGCGAGTTCGCGGTTCACCGCCTGGCTGGTCTTCGTCACGTACTTGGACCGCACGCTTGGCAGGATGCCCAGCAGCAGGACGTGCGTGCCCGGCGTGCGCCGATGCAGCGTATCGACCACCGCCACGATGCCGGCCACCGTCTGCGGCGCGTTCCAATGGACGCGGCCTAGGTTGTTGGCGCCGATCAGCACCACCGCGGCCTTGGGACGGATGCCGTCAAGCTCGCCGTTCTGCATGCGCCACAGCAGGTGCCCGGTGTTGTCGCCGCGGAATCCCAGGTTGACCGCGTGGCGGTCCCCGTAGAAGCGCTGCCAAACCGGGGCGAAGTCCTGCCAGTCCGGCGGCCCGCGCTTTTCCCAGTCCTGGGTGATGCTGTCCCCCAGCCATAGGAGGTCCACCCGGCCGCTCCGCAGCTCCGCCAGCTTCTCATGATGCCGGTTGCGCCACCACGCCGTGTCCAGGCGGGACAGCGGCACCGCCGCGACCGGGACGCGGTCGGCGCCGCCCAGCAGCGCTGCCGTTCCGGCGAGCGCCAGCCGCCGGGTCAGCATCGCGTGAGGCTCCCGGCCGGCGCGGGGCGGTGGGATGGATCGGGATCGGCGGACTGCGCCATGGCATGCTCCAGCTTGGCTGCGGCACTCGGCGCCGTTCGCGGCATTATGCGTTCTCTATCGGAAATGATCGACCTCGATCTTGGCAATGTCCGATGCTGCCATCCGCGCGCAGGAAGCGGCTTGCCGCGGCGCGGCCGGGACGGCAGGCTACAGGTTTGAGGGAGGCGCAAATGGCAAGCTTGTTCGACCTGTCCGGCCAGGTCGCGATCATCACTGGGTCCAGCAAGGGCATCGGCCGCGCCATCGCCGAGCGCATGGCCGAGCACGGCGCCCGGGTGGTCGTCAGCAGCCGCAAGGCGGATGCGTGCGAGGCGGTGGCGGACGCGATACGCGGGCGCGGCGGGGAGGCGCTCGTCGTGCCCTGCAACATCGGCCGCAAGGAGGAGCTGCAGGCGCTGGTGGACCGCACGACCGCCGAATGGGGCCGGGTCGATGCGCTGGTCTGCAACGCGGCGGTCAACCCGTATTTCGGGCCGTCCGCCGGCATCCCGGACGACGCCTGGGACCGCATCATGGGCAGCAACATCCGCAGCAACCATTGGCTGGCCAACATGGTGCTGCCGGGCATGGCGGAGCACGGGGGCGGATCGGTCACGATCGTGTCCTCGATCGCCGGGCTGCGGGGATCGACGACGCTCGGCGCCTACGGGGTGAGCAAGGCGGCGGACATGCAGCTCGTGCGCAACCTCGCCTGCGAATGGGGCGGGCGCGGCGTCCGCGCCAACTGCATCGCGCCCGGCCTGGTCCGCACCGACTTCGCCCGGGCGCTGTGGGAGGACCCGGCCAACCTCAAGAAGCGCACGCGCGACACGCCGCTGGGCCGGATCGGCGAACCCGACGAGATCGCCGGCGCCGCGGTGTTCCTGGCCGCACCCTCCGGACGTTTTATGACTGGGCAGACCATCGTGATCGATGGCGGCGTGCTGGCCGGCGTCCCAGCGCTGGAAGAGGATTAGCCGCAAAACGGGTGGCGGCTCTGCTGCTCCCACGGGCCGCCCAGGTAGCGCCAAAGGTCCAACCCCTCCGCCCGCACGGTGAACGGCGCGAAGGCGGCCTGCAGGTTGGCGTGCAGTGCCCGGGCCGCCTCGGGCGAGGCCTTGTTCTGGATCGTGACGTGCGGTCTGTAGCCTTGGCGGTCCTGCGGGGTCAGCCATCTGTCCCATTCCCGCGCGAGGCCCGCTCGCAAGGCGGTCAGCTCGGGCGACTCCAACGCGTAGGCGACGCCGCGGCCGAGGAAGCGCAGGCCCGATATGGTTACAAGAAACGGCGGCATCGTGCAGCGCGCCTCAATGGCATCCCAGACGGTCTCAATCTCCGGGCCGGGCAGGTGGTGGAACAAAGTGACGTGTGCCGGGATCAGGTTGCGGTCGGGCGGGAAATGCAGCCGGCGCAGCCGTTCGAACCGCGCTTGGTCGTCCGCGTGCAGCGCCAGTGTGAGGATGAGCGGCGCGTCGAACATGGTCACCGCCAATGACGCGCGAGCAGTTGGCGGCGTGCTGGCTCGACCTGACGCGCTGCGTGCTGCCAAGCATGGCGGGTTGGCCGATCCGCCTCGACCATTGCTTTATGCGGGTCTGCCTGGACCACGCGCTCGGTCAGCCTTGGCATCAACGGGTGCGCCGCCCGGCAATCCGCCACCTCAGCGACGACGAACTGCGGCAGGCAATCGCCATCGCCGAGCGCATCGCGGCCGACCCGGCCCTGCTGCCGGGCCTCAACGCGCGAAGCCTCGCGTGGCGGCGGGCGAGCCGGCACCGTTAGCGCCTGGCCTTGGCCCGGGCCGGCGCGCGGGGCGGCACGGCCGGGGGCGCCTTGGCGCTGGCGAGCAGGCCCGCGCAGGCCCCGTCCTCCCCGGTGCCAAGCTGAATCGTTGGCAGCAGCGCGCCGAGCGGCGTGAGCAGGATGCCGAGGCCCACCGCAGCGCCCGCCCGCGCGCCGATGACAGCCAAGTCCGGCATCACGCTCGGTTTGCCGAACGTCCCGGTGATATCGACCGGCGCCGGCAGGGAGCCGATGCTGAAATGCTTGCTGTCGGTGTTCAGCACGAGCTTCAGCGACTCGTCCCGCAGGTTGATGTCGCCCTTGCCGCCGACCCGCGCCGCGTCGGTGTCCAGGAGCACGGTCCGCGCGTCCACCAGGCCCTGCTGCAGCACGAAGTCGGTGATCAGGCACTGGATCTTGGCCCGGTTCGGGATGCCGAGCGCCGACAGCAGCGCGTTGCCGAACTCCAGGCCCGACAGATCGACCAGCAATGCGCTCAGGTCGCCGCCGGACCCCATGTACAGTTTCAGCTCGCCATTGCCATGCGCCAGGATCTCGGCCATCGACCGCCCAGTGCCGTCGATCACCGCGCGCCCGCCAATCGACCCGGCGCCCTTCCCGACGCCTGCGGCGGTCAGCAGCTTGTCCACGTCCACCCGTTGGAAATCGACGGTGGTCTTGGCATGGACCCCCTGGCCCGACTGCGCCAGCTTGATGTCCGACACGATCTGGCCGTGGCCGATGCCGAAGCTCAGCGGCGACAGCGACACCGCGCCGTCCACGATGTCGAGGTTTGCCTGCATGTTGTCGAGTGGCTGCGACCGGCCCTCGATCCGGTCGGCATGATACTTCAGGTGCACGTCGGCGACGTTCAGCTTCGGCAGGCTCACGGGATCGTTCGGCAGCACACGGCCGTTCGAGGGGCCGGCCGCGGGGGCAGGCTTCTTGGTGCCCTTGCTGGCGTCGCCCGGGTCGGCGCCGATGAAGCCGCCGAGGTCCTTGAGGTCCACCCGCTTCGACCGCAGGTCGGCGGTCAGCACCGGGCGCTGCGGCTTGGTGTCCACCTGCAGGTCGCCTCCCAGGTCGCTGCTGCCGACCTTGCCGTTCATGCCGGTGAACTTCACCGCTCCGTCCGCATAGTCCAGGCCGCCGGTGATGCGGTAAGGCGGCGTCTTCGGGATGGCGACCCCGGTCAGCGGCAGCAGCAGCGACATGTCCGGCCCGGACAGGTCAAGTTTCAGGTTGGCGCCGGCGAAGGCCAGCGGGTCCTGGACCGTGCCGACCAGGGAGATCTTGGTCGGCCCGTTCGCCACCTGGAGGTTGATGGGGTAAGGCTGCGACTCGTCCCGGAGGGAGAGCAGCGCGCCACCGGTGAACGTCGCGTCAATCGGCGCCTTGGCATAGGTGCCCTTGGCCGAGGCGACGATCTGGCTGGGCTGCCCTTCCGCCTCCTTGGTGGCCACATCGACGTTGAAGTCGGACTTCAGCTTGGCCATGACGACGTGCGCGTGGCCGTCGCTGATGCGCAGGTTGCCGATCTTCGGCCCCGGCCCCGTGCTGCTGCTGCCCCCGCCGGCCAGGTTCCAGTTCGCCTGGCCGTCCTCCAATTGCTGGGCGTCAACCTGCGGATGGTCGATGGCGATATCCGGAATCACGATTGCGCGGGACCGGACATAGGCCAGGGCGTCAATATCGACGCTGAGCCGGTCCGCGGTCGCGAAGGTGCCGCCGCCGGGCCAGTTGTCGGGGTTGGCGATGGTGACACCCTCAACCTCGATATGCGGCACCCAGCCCAGCCGTACGTGCAGATGCGTCACCGTGACCGGGCGGCCCAGCGCCTTGGACGCCTGCGTGTTTACCAGCGGGACCAGCCAATCCCAGCGGAACACGGCCAGGAACACGGCCAGGGCGAGCGCCACCCCTCCCAGCACGAACGGCCAACGGCGGCGTTTTGTTTCGCTCATGTCGCCTCCAACGGTGTGTAGGCCGCCCGGTTTCCGCAGCCACGGCTTGCCCGATGCAGCCCGTCCCGTCATCCTGCGCAAAGTCGGCCAAAATATGGAGACATCCGATGATCCACGAACTTCGTGTCTATCGCTGCCTGCCCGGCAAGCTGCCCAACTTGCTGGCCCGGTTCGAGAAGACGACGCTGGCCCTTTGGGAGCGCCACGGCATCCGGCCGGCCGGGTTCTGGACCACGCTGATCGGCCCGTCGAACCAGGAGCTGACCTACCTGCTGGCCTGGGAAAGCCTGGCCGAGCGCGAAACGAAGTGGACCGCCTTCCAGTCCGACCCGGAGTGGATCAGCAAGCGCGCGGAAACCGAGCGGGACGGCCAGATCGTCGCCAACATCGAGTGCTCGCTGCTGCAGCCCACCGCGTTCTCCACCGTGAAGTAGCGGCCATGGCCGAACTCCAGGCCGCCATCATCCCGGTGACGCCGTTCCAGCAGAACTGCACGCTGATCTGGGACGACGGCAGCAAGCAGGCCTGGGTCATCGACCCCGGCGGCAACGTGCAACGCATCCGGGAAGCGATCACGACCCTGGGCCTCAACGTCGAGCGCATCCTGCTGACCCACGGCCATATCGACCACGCCGGCGGCGCCGCCGAGCTGCGGGACGCCTTGGGCGTGCCGCTGGAGGGGCCGGACGAGCGCGACGCCTTCCTGCTGGACGGCCTGGCCGAACAGGGCCGGGCCTACGGCATGACGGAGGCGCGCAACGTCCGCCCGGACCGCTGGCTGCAGGAGGGCGACGCGGCGACGCTAGGGACGCATCGGTTCGACGTGCTGCACTGCCCCGGGCATACGCCGGGCCACCTCGTGTTCGTGGACAAGGCGTCGCGTTTTGCTTTGGTGGGAGACGTGCTGTTCCGCGGCTCGGTCGGGCGGACCGACTTCCCTTATGGCGACGGGGCCGCGTTGCTGGAGTCGATCCGCGGCAAGCTGCTGCCGCTGGGCGACGACGTGTCGTTCATCTGCGGCCACGGCCCCGGCTCGACCATCGCCGTGGAACGTCGGGCCAACCCGTTCGTGGCGGAGGTTTTGGGATAAGGGGGCTCCGCACCCGGTTCATATCCCTACGAGGTGAGACGGGCAGGTCGCCCGGGCCAAGCCAGCATCGCGGTAACGGCGACGCGCAGGAGCTTCTCGCGCGGTGCGCCGTCTCGGGCCAGCGTGGACATCCCTTGGATCACCGCCATGACGTGTCCGGCCAGGGCGTCCGCATCGGCATCGGCGGCCATCTCGCCAGCTTCGATTGCATGGGCGATTTTGCCGTGCAAACGCGCCTCGATCCCGCGTCGAATGGCGGCCAGTTCGCCCTGAACGTCGGCGGCGGCCGCCGAGCAGCTGATGGCCGAAGTGGCGAGCAAGCAGCCCGGCGGGGAGTCGACGCCCGTGAAGCCCAGGGCAGCGGCCCGCAGCAAGCCCCAAGCCGCGTCCTCCGCCGTGACAGCCGCCGCGATGATCGAATCGGACGTGACCGGGCCGGACAAATAGCGGTCCACCGCTTCGAGGAACAACCGCTTCTTGTCGCCGAACGCCGTGTAGACGCTTGGGGCCGTCACCCCCATCGCGGCCGTGAGGTCGTTCAGCGAGGTCGCCTCGTAGCCGTGCCGCCAGAACAGCAGCATGGCTTGATGCAGCGCGGCCTCCCTGTCGAAGGACAGCGGCCGGCCTTTTTTGGCGCGCGGAGCATGCGCAGCTTTTTCCATATCAATCACTATGAAATCGTTGACGCCCTTCCGCAAGGGTTGTAAAACGTTTCATAGCAGACGATAGGAAATAGCCGCCATGCCGCTCACCGACTACCGCACCCTCGGCCGCTCCGGCCTCGTCGTCAGCCCGCTGGCTCTCGGCACCATGACGTTCGGCACCGCCCGCTGGGGCTCGAACGAGTACGGTTCGCGTGTGGTGTTCAACGCCTACGTGGAGGCGGGCGGCAACTTCGTTGACACGGCCGATGTGTATTCGAGCGGGCGGAGCGAGGAGATGCTGGGCGGCTTCATCGCCGAGCGCGGCCTCCGCGACCAGATCGTCGTCGCGACCAAGGCCGGGTTCGCGGCGGGCAAGGGGCCTCATGCCGGCGGCAGCGGGGCCAGGCATCTCCACGCGGCGCTCGACGGCTCGCTCCGTCGATTGCGGACCGACCACGTGGACCTGTTCTGGCTGCATGTGTGGGATTCTGTCACGCCGGCCGAGGAGCTGCTGGAAACGATGGCCGCGCTCGTCCGCGCCGGCAAGACGCGGTATTGGGGCATGTCGAACGCGCCGGCCTGGTATGTGGCCAAGCTGGCGACGCTTGCCGCCGTCCGCGGGATGCCGGGGCCGATTGCGCTGCAGTATTTCTACTCGCTGGTGAACCGCGACATCGAGGACGAGCACGTGCCGCTGGCGGCGGAGTTCGGCATGGGCATCGTGCCGTGGAGTCCGCTCGCCTACGGGCTGCTGACCGGCAAGTACGACCGTGCCGCGGTGGAGGCTGCCGGCCCAAGGGCGGGCGGACTGCCGCGCGACGCGGCCACGGAGGGCGAAACGCGCCCGGACGGCGACAAGCGGCTGGACGGGGCCAACCCGTTTGGCGACACGCTGTTCACCGAGCGCAATTGGAAGATCGTGGACGTGCTGCGCCGGGTGGCTGATGAGGCCGGCCAAAGCCCGGCCCGCGTCGCGCTGTCCTGGGTGGCCGGCCGGCCGGGAGTCACGTCCACGCTGATGGGGGTCAGCCGGGCTGAGCAGGTGCCCGACAACGCCGCCGCGCTGGATGTAACGCTCTCGGCGGAGCACCGCGCGGCGCTCGATGCCGTGAGCGCGCCCGACGCCAAAAGCCTCGCCAGCCTGTTCACGCCGGAGATGCGGCAGCATGTGGTGTTCGGCGGCAGTTCCGTCCGGTCCTGGCGGGAGTGAGGCGTTTGTCTCAGGAGGGGTCGGCCCGGGCCAGGCGCAAGGCAGCGGCTTGGACGGTCTTGAGCGCCGCAGCGCCCGCGTCGCCCAATCCCTCGATGGCACGCAAATCCGTCAACGGCGCGGACACCGCCCCGGCGAAGCTGCCGAACCGCGCCAGCAGCGCGCGGGCAATCGGCTTGGTGTCGCGCCGGGGCAGCGCCAGGAACAGCACCATTTCAAGCAGCTCGTGATCCGCCACGCTGTCCGGACCAGCGGTCAACAGGCGGGCGCGCATCCGGGTGCGATGCCCCTCCGCGCTCGTCGGCGAGGGCGCCGCCGGGTCGGGCGCCCGCGGCGCCGCCGGCGAGAACAGGTCGTCCGAAGCGTCAGCCAAGCGTCACGAGCCAGGCTCCAGCCAGCGCGTCAGGCTGTCCCGCCATGCGCCGTCGAGCGGCACGGCCCGGCGGGCGGGGCGGTCCATCACAACTAAGACGGTGACGGCCCGGGCGCATAACTCGCTGGCTGAGATCAGGCGCTGCCGTAAGGTGAAGGAGCGGTTGCCCAGCCGGGCGACCTCGGTCTCAATCGTCACGGTGCCGGGCCACGCCATCTCGCGCAGGAAATCGAGTTCCAGCCGGACGATCACCAGGGTCGTGCCGTCGGACTCGATGGGCAGGCCGGCTTCCAATGCGAACTCGGTCCGGCCCTGCTCCAGCAAGACCGCGAACACCGCGTTGTTGACGTGCCCCAGCCGGTCCGTGTCGTTGAACCGCAGCCCGGTGCGCCGTCGTGTGGATCATGCGTAGGGCGGCTTGTGCAACCCGGCCGGAGAGATGGTGAACACCTCGCACCCCGTCTCCGTCACGCCGACCATGTGCTCGAACTGGGCCGACAGGCTGCGGTCGCGGGTCACGGCGGTCCAGCCGTCGTCCAGCACCTTGACCTCCGGACGCCCTGCGTTGACCATCGGCTCGACGGTGAAGAACATGCCGGGCTGCAGCACCGGACCCTCCCCGCTGCGGCCGAAGTGCAGGATGTTCGGCGCCTCATGGAAGCGGCGGCCGATGCCGTGCCCGCAGAAATCCCGCACCACGCTGAACCGGTTGGCCTCGACAAAGATCTGGATCGCATGGCCGATATCGCCGAGCGTCGCGCCGGGCTTCACCGCCGCCACGCCGCGCATCAGCGCCTCGTAGGTCACGTCGATCAGCTTGTGCGCCTTGGTCGAGGGCGGCCCGGCGGCGAACATCCGACTGCTGTCGCCGTGCCAGCCGTCGAGCACGACAGTCACGTCGATGTTGAGCACGTCGCCGTCGATCAGCCGCCGGTCGCCCGGGATGCCGTGGCACACGACATGGTTGATCGAGGTGCAGATGGACTTCGGGAACCCGCGGTAGTTCAGCGGCGCCGGGGTGGCGCCGTGCGCCTGGATGAACTGATAGCACAGCGCGTCGAGCGCCGCGGTGGTCACGCCCGGGCTGACATGGGGCGCGATCATGTCCAGCGTTTGCGCCGCCAGTTGCCCGGCGGTCCGCATTCCGGCGAAATCCTCGGGCGAATGGATCGTGATGCGTCTTGCGTCGGTTCCGCCATCCATTGGCACCCGGGCTCCTGTCTCGATGGTCTCGCCCATAAAATGCGCAGCGATGCGGCGGCGCGCAAGGGCGCGCGCACGGGATCACAACCTTAGCCGGGGACGCGGCCGCCCGCCCAACGCGCCGTGCGGGTCACGCCGGGCCGCCCGGCGCGCAGCGGCAGGACGTCCCGCGCCAGCGCGGCCGCACGCGGGGGAGCGGCAAAGGCGCGGGGCGGCAGGAACGCCACGATTGGGCGGGCACGCACGCGCTCGCTCCGGATTTCGGGCGCCTTCCGGTGCGCCGCCGCATGGATGCGCGGCAACCCGGCGAACTGGCTGCCCCTGGCCGCCGGCCCGCGCCGCCCGGCAGGGCGGGCCAGGAACATGCCCGGCGGCGCCAGGTCGGGCGCGGCTTGCGCGGCGCCGATCATCCCGTTCAGGCCGAAGGGGGAGGGGGCGTCATGCCGGGCGGTGAGCATCGGCACGCCCATCCGCTCGAAGCCCTGGTCCAGCAGGGATGCCATGTGCTGGTCACGCTCCCACCCGGACGCCGCGCCCAGCACGACGCCGATCAGCCGGGTGCTGCCCCAAAGGGCGGAGGTGACGACGTTGAAGCCGGACGCCTCGATGTATCCAGTCTTCAGCCCATCCGCCCCGGGATAGGTTTGCAGCATATGCTGGTGGCTCATGACCGTGCGTCCCTGAAACACGAACGACGGAACGCTGAAATACCAGTAGTACGACGGGAAATCCTGGATCAGGTGGCGGGCCAGGAGCGCCATGTCCCGGGCTGTCGTTACCTGGCCCCAATCCGGCAGGCCCGACGCGTTGCGGAAGGTGGTCCGGATCATCCCCAGCGCCCGGGCGCGCAGCGTCATCATCTGCGCGAACCGCTCCTCGTCGCCGCCCATCAACTCTCCGAGCGCGGCGGCGGCGTCGTTCGCGGACTTGGTGACCAAGCCGAGCAGCGCCTGCTCCACCGTGATGAACGTGCCCGGCAGCAGCCCGAGCTTGCTGGGCGACATCGACGCGGCCCAAGGCGAGACGGGAACCTGCTGCGTCAGCGCGAGGCGGCGGTCGCGCAGTGCCTCGAACAACATGTATAAGGTCATCATCTTGGTCAGGCTTGCGGGATAACGGTATTCGTCGGCATTCACTGCCGAAAGAACGTCCCCGCCCACAGCATCGAGCACGATGGATGCGTAACGGTCAGAACCAATCTGCGCAAAGGCTGGCCGGATGGGCAGATATGTCAGGGCGATCGTTACAGAGACTGACATGAGCAGCTTCCTGGTCCACTGCCGTTCGAGCCGAAATCCGGTCATTACGACCTATCCTATCAGTGATGCTTGCGACTTTAAGTGGCTCTTAACGGAAAAGTCCAGCCTTTGTCGTCCTTTAATGACAGCTTGGCCAGTCACTTACGATGGAGCCGTTACGATCCAGTCGAAGACGATGCAGCTTGCTGCAATGTGCTCATACTGCGCTGCACAAAAGCGCTTGACCTTTCGGGGCCGAATCTACATAACGCGCGTGTTGCAGCGCAGCATTCGGCTTCGAAGAGCCGATGTGGTCTGCTCTGCCGTGCTCGCCTCAGCGGGGCTGACGGCATTGGCTCTCAACCGAAACGGGGCGGTGCCCCAGCAGACCAGGAAACGATGATGCAGACTGCGGAACAATTCGTCAATTTCGGCCAGGGTAACGTCGAGGCGCTGGTGAAATCCAGCCAGATCTTTGCGACCGGCCTGCAAGACCTCGGTAAGTTGATGGCCGCCGGCACGCAGGCGACCATGGACGACGCCATGAGCGCGTTTCGCGCGATGACCACCGTCCGCTCGCTCAAGGACGTGGCCGACCTGCAGGCCAGCCTGGCCCGTTCGGCGATGGAGAAGGCGCTGGCGCAGAGCGGCCAAGTCGCCGAAACCTCCTTCAAGGTGGCTGAACAGGCGTTCGCGCCGATCAGCAGCCGCATGTCGCTGGCCGTGCAATCCTTCGGCAAGCCCGCCTAACCGTCGCGCCTTTACGGGGTGAGGCTGGAAACGGCCCGGGGAACCTCCTCCGGGCCGTTTCCTTGTTTGCGGCACGGCAGGCCCGGGCGAATATCCGGGCGGGACCTTGCTAAACCTTTTCTCAGGCCGCAGCGTTCCGATATGCTCGTTGTGCGGGGACGGTTGCCAGCTTGAACGAGGCTGGGATGTCGTTCTGGAAGGCGCTCCATGCCGGAGCGTCGGTCTGTTGACGGCGTTGCGGCGGCGCCGCAGTGGCCCAGGTTTGAGAGTAGCGGGCTTTTGAAACGATGAGCGACAACGACAAAAGCGGCAACGGAGACGGACCGACCATCGGCGTGGTGGTGAAGGCGCGGCCCAAGACGCGCAAGCCTGCGATGTACAAAGTGCTCATGCTTAATGACGACTATACGCCCATGGAGTTTGTCGTGCACGTCCTTGAGCGGTTTTTCCAGAAGAACCGCGAGGAGGCGACGCGCATCATGCTGCACGTGCACCGCCGGGGTGTTGGGGTCTGCGGCGCCTACACCTACGAGGTGGCGGAAACCAAGGTGACCCAGGTCATGGACCTGGCCCGGCAGAACCAGCATCCGTTGCAATGCACGATCGAGAAAGAATAGGCTCCACAAGACTGAGATTTTCACCCATGTTTATCGGCATCACCACTGCTTGGGCCCGCACCGGGCCGGACCGGCCCGTGCAAGATTCCAGGACCCCAGCGCGAAGGAGCGTCAATCGCTATGTTGTCACGCAACCTTGAACAGACGCTGCACCGCGCCTTGTCCCTCGCCAGCGAACGCCGGCATGAGTATGCCACGCTCGAGCATCTTCTGCTGGGCTTGGCGGAAGACAGCGACGCCGCGACGGTGCTCCGCGCTTGCGGGGTGGACCTCGACAAGCTCCGCCAGGATCTCGGCGAGTTCCTCGACAAGGACTTATCGGGCCTCGCGACCGAACGGCCGGGCGATCCGAAGCCGACGGCGGGCTTCCAGCGCGTGGTGCAGCGGGCAGCCATCCATGTCCAAAGCTCCGGCCGGGATGAAGTGACCGGCGCCAACGTGCTGGTCGCGCTGTTCAGCGAGCGCGAAAGCCATGCAGTGTATTTCCTGCAGTTGCAGGACATGACCCGGCTCGACGCGGTGAACTTCATCTCGCATGGCATCGCCAAGGCGCCGGGCCGCTCGGCGCAGCGTCCAGCCCAGGGGTCCAAGGAGGAGAACACGCCAGACAACGAGCGCGAAGAAAAGCCGGGTCGGCGCGCCCAGGACGCCTTGAGCAACTATTGCGTCAACCTCAACAAGAAGGCTGGCTCCGGCAAGATCGACCCGTTGATCGGGCGCGACTCGGAAATCGAGCGCACGATCCAGATCCTGTGCCGGCGGACCAAGAACAACCCGCTTTATGTCGGTGATCCCGGCGTCGGCAAGACCGCCATCGCCGAGGGTCTGGCCAAGCGCATCGTCGAAGGCGACGTGCCGGAGGTTCTTGCGAAGTCCACGATCTTCGCTCTCGACATGGGCGCGCTGCTGGCCGGCACACGTTACCGTGGCGACTTCGAGGAGCGCCTCAAGGCGGTGGTGACGGAGTTGGAGGCGCACCCGGGCAGCATCCTGTTCATCGACGAGATCCACACCGTCATCGGCGCGGGCGCGACCAGCGGCGGTGCGATGGATGCGTCCAACCTGTTGAAGCCGGCCCTTGCCGCGGGCAGCCTGCGCTGCGTGGGCAGCACGACGTACAAGGAATACCGCAACTATTTCGAGAAAGACCGCGCCTTGGTGCGGCGCTTCCAGAAAATCGACGTGAACGAGCCGTCAATGGAGGACGCGGTCAAGATCCTCCGCGGCTTGAAGACCAACTACGAGAAGCACCACAAGGTCCGCTACACCGAGGAGTCGATCCGCGGCGCCGTCGAGCTTTCGGCCAAGTACATCAACGACCGCAAGCTGCCGGACAAGGCCATCGACGTGATCGACGAGGTCGGCGCGAGCCGGATGCTCCAGCCCGAGAACAAGCGCCGCAAGCTGGTGACGCTGCGCGATGTCGAGGAAGTGGTTGCCAAGATCGCCCGCATCCCGCCCAAGTCGGTGTCGGCCGACGACAAGGAGACGCTCCGCAACCTGGAGCGTGACCTGAAGGCTATGGTGTTCGGGCAGGACAACGCCATCGAGGCGCTGGCCGCCGCGATCAAGCTGTCCCGCGCCGGGTTGCGGGAGGCGGAAAAGCCAATCGGCAACTACCTGTTCAGCGGTCCGACCGGCGTCGGCAAGACCGAGGTTGCGCGTCAGCTTGCCAGCACCCTTGGCATCGAGCTGACCCGGTTCGACATGAGCGAGTATATGGAGCGGCACAGCATCTCCCGCCTGATTGGGGCGCCGCCGGGCTATGTCGGCTTCGACCAGGGCGGCTTGCTGACCGACGCTATCGACCAGCATCCGCACTGCGTGCTGCTGCTCGACGAGATCGAGAAGGCGCACCCGGACCTGTTCAACATCTTGCTGCAGGTGATGGATCACGGGAAGCTGACCGATCACAACGGCAAGGTCGTGGACTTCCGCAACGTGATCCTGATCATGACCACCAACGCCGGGGCGAGCGACCTGGCCAAGGAGGCCATCGGCTTTGGCCGCGACCAGCGGGAAGGCGAGGACACCGAGGCGATCAAGCGGCTGTTCACCCCGGAGTTCCGTAACCGGCTAGACGCCACGATCACATTCGCCGGGCTGACGCAGGAGATCGTAGGCCGCGTGGTCGAGAAGTTCGTGATGCAGCTTGAGGCGCAACTCGCCGACCGGAACGTGACCATCGAGCTGTCGTCGGCAGCGAAGGAGTGGTTGGCGGAGCGGGGTTACGACCGCCTTTACGGGGCACGGCCGCTGGGCCGGGTCATCCAGGAGTACATCAAGAAGCCGCTCGCCGAGGAGTTGCTGTTCGGCAAGCTGGTGAAGGGCGGTTCCGTGAAGGTCGCCCTGCGCGACGACAAGCTGGAATTCGAGTTCACCGAGGCGGCGCAACCGGCGCAGCCGAAGGCGGAAGGCGACGGTGACGAGGGGTCATCGGAGCTGGAACCGGAAACGGCGGAATAGGCTTACGATCCAGGCCGGGCCTCGTGCCCGGCCTTTTTTGTCTCGGGGAGGTTGCAATGAAGGCAGTTTGGAATGGGCAGATCGTCGCGTCCAGCGACGACATCGTCACGGTCGAGGGCAACGCCTATTTTCCGGTGGCCAGTCTGCGGACGGAGTTCGTCGAGCCGAGCGACCATACGAGCGTCTGCCCTTGGAAGGGCACAGCGCATTACATGTCGCTGAACGTGGGCGGCGCTTCGAACAAGGATGCAGTCTGGTTCTACCCGGAACCCAAGGAGGCAGCCTCGAACATCCGTGGCCGCGTCGCATTCTGGAAAGGCGTTTCGGTTTCCGCTTAGCCGTCCCGGCGCTTGACTGCCAGCATCCCCGACGCCTGGCACGTCGGCATCATCTCCATCCGGTTGATGTTGACGTGCCGGGGTAGGCTGATGACCCAGGCGACCGCCTCGGCGATGTCTTGGGGTGAGAGCGGGGTGATGTTGGCGTAGACCGCGACGGCTTTCTCGGCGTCGCCGCCGTAGCGCACCTGGCTGAACTCGCTGCCTCCGACCAAGCCAGGTTCCAGGTTGGTGACCCGCACCCCCGTGCCGATCAGGTCTGCTTTCAGGTTGAGGCTGAACTGGGTTACAAACGCCTTCGTCGCGCCGTAGACGTTGCCGCCGGGATAAGGGTAAGTCGCGGCGGCGCTGCTGATGTTGACGACGTGGCCTTGGTCGCGCGCCACCATGCCCGGCAGGATCGCATGGGTCAGCCGAATCAGCCCGGTCACGTTGGTGGTCACCATCGTGTTCCAGTCCTCAAGGCTGGCCTGGAAGGCCGGTGCCGTGCCCAAGGCCAGCCCGGCGTTGTTCACCAACACGTCAACAGCTCGCCATCCTTCAGGCAGGCTGCCCGGCAGCGCCGCGATGGCCGCGGCGTCCGCCATGTCCAGCGGGGACGCAAGCAAAGCATCCCCAAGCTCATGGGCAAGCGCGTCTAAGCGGCCGGCCCGGCGCCCGGCGGCGATCACGCGGTGGCCGTCATGCACGAAGCGGCGGGCCATCGCCTCGCCGAAGCCGGCCGTCGCGCCGGTGATGAGGACGGTCAGGCTCATGGCGAAGGCTCCGTTCAACTGCTACCGGAGAGTAGCCGTCTAATCCGGCAGGCGGAAGCGGACGGACACCGGGCAATGGTCGGAAAGCTGCTCCTTTGCGGCTTCGCTGGTTTCCCGATAGACCATGACCCGGAGGCTGTCCGGCATCATCCAGCCCCCGGCCGCGCCGCCGGCCAGGATATGGTCGATGAAGCTGTTGCCGCCCCAGCACGGGCTGCCCTGGCCCTCCGTCGCGCGGGCCAGCGGCGCGGCCCTCGTCAAGGCGGCCAGAAGATCGTCTGGGCCATCCATCCGGCGGTTGAAGTCCCCGAGCACGATGAAGGGCACGCCGTCTTCCCGCCGTTGGGCGATCCAACCCTGGAGCGGGGCGATCTGCCGACGCAGCGTCTCGCAGGTGCGGCTGATGTCGGCCGCGCGCGCGCCCGAAAGGCGGTCGTGGTTGCACCCGGTCTTCAGGTGCACCGCCAGCAGGCGCAGCTTCGCGCCGGACAAGTCGAGCGTGATGTCCGCGCCGCTGCGCAGGCGATGGATCGCGCCGGGAAACACGTCAAGTCCGGCCAGGTCGGGGTTGCGGTGCACCGGGATGCCTCGGCGGATGGCAAAGCCGACGCGCTGCACCACGTCGTCCGCGGTGGTGACGATGGCGTAGCGCTCCGGCGGGAAAACCCGGGCGGCGATTTCGGGTCCGTCCACCTCCTGAAAAGCGATCACGTCGGCGTCGAGCGTCAGGGCATAGCGGCGGAGGGCGTCGATGTCCTCCGGACGCTTCGGCCGCACGTCCTCGGGCAGGGCCGGGTCGCCGGCCCGGCGCGCCGTCAGCCATTCGAGGTTCCAGGTTGCAACCCGCAATTCGGCGGCCTGTGCCGTGCTCGTCAACAGCAGCAATGCAGCAAGCAGGCGGATCATAGCAGCATCGGCTCGGGCATAGCCGCATCTTCCGCCGCCGCCGATGCTTCGTCCAGCGGAATGATTCCGCACTCCAAGAGGTAGTCCGCCACCGCGTCGTACCGCGCCGGGTCGCGGGTCGTGTCCCGCGCAGCGCCCCGCGGCACCCAAATCACCGTCGCGAACCGGGCGCGCGTCAGCAGCACGCGGTAGGCATTGAGGCGGTTCGACACCGCCTCGGCCCGGCCCAGCGTCGTCCAGGCCGCGCCGCGTAGGCTCCGCGCCTGCCAGCCGGCGCCGCCCGTCGTGCGGACCAGGTCTGCGTCTCAGCAGACGCCTGCGTGGTCAAGCTCCAGCCCTTGCACGCAAAATTCGGTCGCCACAACTTCGAGTGCGTCGGCGCTGCGGATGTCCGGCCAGCGGTCGAGGAACCAGCGGGCGACCGCATCCTCGTCCTGGTGCGGCAGCACGCTGCCCATCCCCTCCGCCCGCAGCCGCCGGGCGTGGGAACTGGCCAGCAGCCCCGACTGGCGCGTGCCGCGGCCGTGCAGCGCCCGCCGCATCGCGTCCAGCGACCGCGTGAGCCGGAACGGCAGGTCGCCCATGGCCTGGGCGATTTCTTGGGCTTGGAACGGCTGGTTGGACAGCATCGCCCCGACCCACGCCGCGGCGGACGGCGCATGCACGCTGCGCACGGGCTGGCTCAAATGCAGCCGGTCATCGACCGCCAGGGCCGGACCGGGCAGCAGGCGCTGGCGGGGGTCCTCGGCCCGCATGGCATCGGAGGGCGCGACGGCGTGCCACGCCGGGCGCACGGCCAACGCCCGGCCCCACTCGGCGATGCCGCCCTCGCCGTCATGGATTTCCTGCCCGCCGCCGAGCAGGCAGACGATCACCGCGCCGTCCCGGCGCCGGGCCATGATGTCGAGCAGATGCCCGGCCTCCGAGGTCGCCAGCGGAACCGGGCGGTTGCAGGTTTTCACGACCGCGTGCGCGGCGGTCCAGCAGCGCTGCGCCTCGTCGATGACCAGCACGCGCTCGGGCGGGGCATCAGGTTCCCGCACGTGGTGGTCGCGAAACCGGGGCAGGGCTTGGATCACCCCTTCCATCCGCTGCTGCGCCGCCCGCCGCGCCTGGCGGCGTCCCGCACCAAGGCTTCCCGCAGGACATGCACCAGCGTCGGGTTGCCGGTCAGGAACGCGGTGCCCGGCCGGGCGAAGGCCAGGTCGAGGCCGCACAAGGTCTTGCCGGCGCCGGGCTGGCCGGTCACGAACACCACGCAATTCTGCCCGTTCGCCTGGGCGCGCCCGATCGCCTCCGCGACGGCAGCCGCGGTGCGCGCGAGGCCGCCGCGCCCGGCCTGCGCCAACAACAACGCCGTGACGTCATGGCGGGCATAAAGCAGGCATGCCGCCTCCACCAAGGCCGGGACGGGCCGGTAGGGCGCCTTGGCCCATAAGCTGGGCGAAGCGGCGTCCGGCACTGCCGGGAAGCCCTGGGCGATATCGCGCAGCAGGCCCGGCAGCAGCAGCCGGGTCGTCTCGACGACAGGTGCCGCGCCCAGCAGCGGCAGCGGCCTGCCGCCCCGCGGACGGTCGCCGTTCGGCACGACGAGGACAGGAATGACCGGCATGCGGCGGCAGCCGCCATGGAAATCGGCAAGGTCGAGGGCGGCATCCTCGACCGCAATCCGGTCAGCGGGCCGGAACCGGGACGCTTCCGTCACGATGCGGAACACCAGGACGGCGCCCGGCGTCACCAGGATCGCATCGACCCGGCGCCCCAGCCGCAGCAAGCGGTAGTTCAGCAAAACCGCCCAATCCTGCACGCCGGACACAGTAGCCAAGGCGTCCCGCAGCACCGCCACGCCGCCCCACGCCGGACCCGCAACAAAATTTGACGTGCTGCCGCACCAGGCAGCCCCGTCCGGCTCCACAATTGGCTCCTTCGGCATGGCAACAGGATAGCTAAGATGGGTGGAAATTCCGTTGCGTCATGCTACCCGGGCCTCATGATCCCCGTCAGCTTCTTCCAGCGCCCTTATCCCAGCGCCAACGTCGTCCTGCTGCATGGCAGCCGCCCGGTGCTGGTCGATACCGGCTTCGGCGCCGACGTTCCGGCCCTGCTGCGCTGGCTCCAAACGCAAAACGTGGCACCGGCCGCATTGGGCTTGGTTGTCAACACGCATTTCCATTGCGACCATAGCGGCGGCAACCATGCGTTGCCGGCGCTGCACGGCGTCTTCATCGCGGCGCAGGCGGAGGAGGCGGCGCTGGTGAACAACCGCGACCCCGATGCGTGCCGCGCCGAATGGCTGCGACAACCGATTGAGCCGTATCAGGTGGACCGGCGGCTGCACGACGGCGACATGGTGAGCGCCGGACGGTGGGCTTGGCGAGTGGTGGCGACGCCGGGCCACACGGCCGGGCACATCAGCCTGTATTCGGCGGAGCATGGCATCCTTGTGCTTGGGGATGCGCTGCACGACGCCGACATCGGCTGGCTGAACCCCTATCGAGAGGGCAGGGACGCCCTGGACCGCGCGGCGGAGAGCATCGAGCGCCTGGCGAGGCTGCCGGCCCGCGTCGGCTATTCCGGCCACGGCCCGGCGATCACCGACCTGTCCCAAGCCTTCGACCGCGCCCGCCGCCGCCTGCGCAGTTGGCGGGAGCAGCCGGAACGGGTCGCCTGGCACGCCTGCAAGCGCATCTTCTCCCACAACTTGATGCTGACCGACGGCCTGGAGGCGTCCGCCATTCCCGCCGCCCTGCTCGACGCTCCGTGGTTCCGCAGCCACGCCGGACTCGCGTTCGGCATGGCACCCGACGCCTTCGTGCCGCTCCTGGTTTCCGAAATGCTGCGGAGCAAGGCCGCATTGTGGCGAAATGGCCGTCTTGTCGCCACGGCGCCGCACGAAGTGCCCCGGGCTGGCTGGCCCCAGGCGCCAACCGCGCCCGCCGCGTGGCCGGGCGTCGCCGCTCCGTCCTGTCAGCCCTCCGCCTCTCCGTCCCGGCGGTAAGGCGAGAGTTCGGCCAACGCCTCCATATGGGACTCCACAGCCAGGCGCTCGCTGTCCAGAAAGCCGGCCACAGCGCGGCGAAGCCCGGCATGGGCGATCCAATGGGCGGAGTAGGTCGGCCGCGGCATGTAGCCGCGCTGGATCTTGTGCTCCCCCTGCGCCCCGGCCTCGACGCGCTGCAAGCCGTGCTCAATCGCGAACTCAATGGCGCGGTAGTAGCACAGCTCGAAGTGCAGGAACGGCCAGTCGCCGCGGCAGCCCCAGTTGCGCCCGTACAGCGCCTCGTCGCCCGCAAAGTTGAGCGCGCCGGCCACTGGGGTGCCGTTGTGCTCCGCCATCATCAGCACCACGCGCTCGCCCAGGCGCTCCGACAGCAGCGGGAAGAACTTGCGGGTCAGATAGGCGCTGCCCCATTTGCGGTCCACGGTCGAGGTGTAGAATTTATAGAACGCATCCCAATGCCGCGGCGTGATCTCGTGCCCGCGCAGTGCCGTGAAATTCAGGCCGGCCGCGTTGGCGTCCCGCCGCTCCCGCTTGAGCGACTTGCGCTTACGGGAACTCAGCGTGCCCAGGAAGTCGTCGAAGGTTTTGTAGTCCGCATTCTCCCAATGGAACTGCGTGCCGAGGCGCTGCAGCCACCCGGCGCGGCCCAACGCCTCCCAATCCGCCCGGGTGCAGAACGTCGCGTGCACCGAAGACAGGTTCAGCTCGCCGCAGGCCTGCGCCAGCGCATGGCCGAGCGCCTCCGTCTCGATCCCGTCGCGGGCCAGCAAACGCGGACCGGGCACCGGGCTGAACGGGACGGCGACCTGCAGCTTGGGATAGTAGCTGCCGCCGCCCCGCTCGAAGGCGTTGGCCCAGCTATGGTCGAACACGTATTCGCCGTAGCTGTGCGACTTCGCATACATCGGCACGACGGCCACGATGCGGTCGTGCTCGCGCAGCGCCGCGTGCTGCGGCATCCAGCCGGTGCGGGCGTTGGCCGAGCCGCTGTCTTCCAGCGCGCTCAGGAAGGCGTGGCTGACGAAGGGGTTGCCGGGTCCGGCGCAGGCGTCCCATTCCGCCGCCGGGATCTCGGCGATGTGGGGGTGCAACGTCAGCGTGAGAGTGGGGAGGCTGTCGGGCATCCGGGGGATATGGCGCGGAGGCCGCCCGAACAAAGCCTTCAACCGATTTCGAATAGGCCTTCAACCTCGACGGCGGCACCGAGCGGCAGGGCAGGGACGCCGATGGTGCTGCGGGCATGGCGCCCGGCCTCGCCGAACACCGCGACGGCCAGATCCGACGCGCCGTTCATCACCGCGGCGTGCTCCGTGAAGTCCGGCGGAGAGGCGATGAACCCACCGAGCCGTACCACCCGCCTGACCCGGCCCAGATCGCCGCCGCAGGCCTGGCGCAGGTGGGTCAGCACGTTGGTGAAGCACAGCCGGGCGGCGTGCTGCCCCTGCTCGACGCTGACTTCCGCGCCGACCTTGCCAACGACCGCGACCTTGCCGTCCACCGCCGGAAGCTGGCCGGAGACGACGACCAGATTGCCGGTCACGACGTAGGGCACGTAGTTGGCGACCGGCGGCATGGCGATGGGCAGGTCGATGCCGAGTTCGGCCAATCGTGCGTCGACAGCATTCATCACGGGTTCCTATCCGTTGGCGACCAGCCGGAGCCCGGGCCGCCGGACGCGGCGCTGGGCAGGCAGGTCCATGGGCAGCAGCGGCGCCGTCGGCCTGTCATCCGCCGCATCCGGCACCCCCTCGGGAACATCGCAGCGCCCGAGATAGGCGATGGCCAGATTGCGGAAAACATAGTCGAGGATGGAGGTCGCATGGCCGACATCCGGATCGCCTTCCACCCGGCCGGCCGGTCCGAACCGGCTCAGGGTGAAGCTGTCCACATACTCCTGCAGCGTCACGCCGTGCTGCAGCCCCAGGCTGACGGCGGCGGCCAGGCTGTCCATCATGCCGCGCAGCGCCGCGCCCTCCCGCGGGAGCGTGACGTGGATTTCTCCCAAGCTGCCATCAGGGTACTCGCCGGTGCGGAGGTAAACGCGGTGGCCCCCGACCGCGGCCTTCTGCGTGTAGCCCCGGCGGCGGGCCGGCAGCTCCCGGCGGTGCGGCGGCTGCGCCGGCGCGACGCCGGCGACCGGGCACGGCGGCATGGCGTGCACAAACGGCGCAACGGCGTCGTGCATCGCCTGGTGGGCCGCCAATCCCGCCGGGGCCAGGACGGGATCGCCCGAAAGCAGCCGGGCCAGAGCGGCCTCCGCCGTCATGCCCTGGGCCGCGAGCCGGGCCAGCGCCGCGCGGGTCAGCGCGCCGTCGGGTCCGATGGGGGAGAAGCTCGGCGCGACGCCGCCGGTTTCGGCGCCCAGCAGCGCGTCGGCCGGGCCGGGCAGCAGGATTGCCGTGCAGGGCAGGCTCGCCGAGCCGCGCAGCGCCGCCGCCCGCGCGTCGAACGCCGCGGCGGCCAGCGCCGGCACCGCGCATTGCGGCGGCGGCATCGGCCACCGTGGGAGGCGGGACAGCAGGTCGGGCTGGTCGCCGGCGAAGGCCAGGTCGGCGGCGCCGCGCAGCAGGGCGGCAAGGCAGCGCGCCACGTCCCGCGCGGCTGGGCTGTCGTAGTCGAGCCTCAGCAGCGCCAGCAGGCCGTCAAGATCGGTGAACCCCACCGCAAACTGCGATGCCCCGGGCGCAATGAGTTGCAACGCGGTGGCAGCGGTCGTCACCGCGTCAGCGAACCCGGCAGTGTCGAACCCATGCGCGCCGTCGTGAAAGGCCGGAAGGTTCAGCACGAAGCCCGGCGGCGCGCCGACGCCCCCGTGCCACACCGGCGCGGTCGGCGCGGCCTGGCGGCGCAGCAGCAATCCATGCAGGCGGTCAGCCAGGGCGGGGTCTCCGGCGTCCCGCGCCCGGGTCGCGACGGGGCGTATCCAACCATCCGCTGCCCGCGGCAGGGTGACTCGGCCCTCGCCCGGCGCCAGCGCCGCCAACGCGCTCGCCGCCCGGTCGTCCCAGGAAGCCGGCAGGGTCATGGCGCGCTCCGGCGCGTCCGGGTCGACGCCGGCCGCCGTGTCGCGCATCCGCACGCCGCGCCAGATCCGAGTGGTCCTCATGCCGTCACCATGATCCGGATGCTACGGGCAGCGCCGGCTTCGGGAAAGGCGAATTTTGCCCGGCGAAGCGCGATGGACCGCGCCGGCCGGGTCGCCTATATCAGCCGCATGGATATCGGCACCCGCTTGTTCACCTATTTTCGCGGCCGGCCCGTGGGCAGCGACTCCGGCGGCAACCGCTACTTCGAGGAAAAGCGCGCCCGCGCGGGACTCCCAGCCCGCCGTTGGGTTTTGTATGCCGGGGAGGTCGACGCCAGCCAGGTGCCGGCCGAGTGGCACGCTTGGCTGCACTACACCACGGACGAGCCGATCCCGATGGCGTCGCGCAAGTTCTGGCAGAAGCCGCACCAGCCTAACCTGACCGGCACGCCGGGGAGCTACCGCCCGCCGGGGCATGACTACCGCGGCGGGCACCGCGCGCCGTCCACCGGCGACTACGAATCGTGGACGCCGGGCAGCTAAGGGCATGGCGGGATCGAAGCGAAGCTTCGCCGAGCTGGCGGCCGGGGCGGCGGTGCTGGTGGTGACGGCGGGGTTCCTGGCCTACGCGGCCGCCAACACCGGCCGGGGCGTCGGCAGCGGCACCCGGCTTTCGGCGAAGTTCGAAAACGTGGGCAGTGTCGGCCCCGGCGCTGACGTGCGCCTGGCCGGGGTGAAGGTCGGCAGCGTGGTGTCCATCAGCATCGACCCGAAATCCTATCAGGCCGTGGTGAGCTTCACCGTGCAGCCGGACATCAAGATCTCGGACGACAGCAGCGCCGCGATCTCGACTGGCGGCCTGCTGGGCGGCGCGTTCATGAGCCTCAGCCCCGGCGGCAGCGACAAGATGCTGGGGAACGGCGGCGTGGTCACGATCACGCAGTCCGCCACAAACCTTGAGGACCTGCTGGGCAAGTTCATCTTCAACGTGGGCAGCCTGGCCGACGCCACGCAGAAGTCGCTCGATCAGAAAAAGGCCGAGCCGCCGAAATGAGCGAGATGCCGGACCGCTGGCCCATGCTCGACGGCAGCGCGGTGTCCTGCCGGGAGAAGCTGCGGGTGCTGGAGGACAACCATGCCGAGGCCGCGCAGGTGCTGCAGGATGCGTTCGAGGACGCCGTGCTGATGGGTGTGGACGAGGCCGCGATGCGTCGGATCATGGCGGATATGGTCGCGGGCCTGCGCAGCCCGAAGCGCCGGTGACGCGCCGGGTCCCGCTGCTGGCGCTGCTGGCGCTGCTGGCGCTGCT
>JAABUQ010003301.1_pt1 | contig 29924 bp, 24 predicted proteins | sample 5560001 | NCBI WGS metagenome assembly JAABUQ01 (sample SAMN10711888, study PRJNA513371) | rock metagenome | isolation source: Antarctica rocks | place: Antarctica: Victoria Land, Finger Mt nord | collected 2015-12-18 | reverse complement strand
TGCTGACCATGCACCGCGATCAGCAGCATATAGTACAGGCAATGAAAAGTGGTGCACGTGGCTACTTGCTCAAGAGTACTCCTGTACGCGAGGTGGCACAAGCTATTAGAACGGTTCACGCTGGCGGTACGCTTGTTGAGCCAGGCATGACTGGGGCCATCGTAAGCGAACTAAGGCGTCTCTCCGATGACTCAAAAGGGGGACAGCGTTTACTTGAACTGCTTACAGAAAAAGAGCTTGAGATTGTGCGCTATGTTGCTACTGGGATGAGCAACAAAGAGATTGCCAATAAACTTGTCTACTCCGAGAAAACCGTCAAGAATTACCTCTCGATCATTTTCCAAAAACTGAATATACGCGACCGCACACAAGCGGCAATACTGGCACTACGCCAGGGTGTGTTGCCCGAGGAAATCTATTGATAGAAATGAAATATGGCTCTTATGAGCTTGAGCCATATTTCATTTCTATCAATAGACCCATTATCCCATGCTCCTTTGCGGCTTCGTTTGTACTATGATATACTGATGCCGCCGCTATGTGTAGGCGGGATGCCATAGGGGTTGTTGTCTTCTTCATTATCTCGATGAATACCTGCGCAGTATCATGTATATCCTGTATAAAATTATGTATATCTATAGACCTCGAGGGGGCTTATGGCGGATAGAGAGCGGCTCATTCATAAACGCTATCAACTGCAACGCGTGCTGACGCAGGGACAAGCCTGCACAATATACCTAGCATTTGACCAGGTATTACAGCGTGCTGTTACAGTCAAGGTTATCCCTGCTGAACATATAGCCGTCTATAAATCCTCTATTCGGCTCACCGCTCAATTTTCGCATGCTAATATCATCGGAACCTACGATTTTATTCAAGAGCTGGAGACGCTCTATCTTGTACAGGAATATGTTGATGGTGACACCTTTGGAAGTCTACTACAAACACAACTTTCGCCCTACACTGTTGCGGACTTCGGTTTACAGGTCTGTCAGGCGCTTCTCTATGCAGGAAGTAGCGCACGGAGTGTCTGTCACGGAGATTTAACGCCAGCGGCAATTATACGAGATCGCCGAGGGCTTGTACGCATAAACGGTTTTGCGTTGCCCAGCGATATGCAGTACTTCACCTCATGGAGTCTCGTTGGGGGAGATGGGCATGCCGTTTCAGATTCGGAACTCCCGTGGGGTAAAATAAGTGATGCGCGACGCGCTGATGATACCCGCGCGGTCGGTCTGCTGCTCTACCAACTACTCTCTGGTCGTCCATCAGGAGCAACGAACGTAGAACCGCCAATGGATGGACGCTTACGCTTCTTACGCAACGTACCTGCTGAGTTGTGTGAAATTATCGCTCGTGCTGTAGTTCGTCAGCATCCACAACATATCAACACGTCCGAGGTCCTTTACGAAGAGTTACGTAAACAGGTAGAGGCACTCGAACTCTCCACAGAGCCTGAACCAAGTATATACCAGACACAAGACAATTTCAAAGCAAAATCTTTCGTTCCACCAAGTAGTCCAGGACTTCCAGGAAGCGAGAAACTTGTAACAGCATTGCCAATCCGAGAAAGTGGGCAAGGAGGAGTAAGTCTTTCGGCATTTCAAGCAGAGGCAAATGCGCCAATGGTGGCAATGGAAGCACAAGCACAACAACCTTCTTTTACGCGAGCGGCTACAGACATGCCATTCAAACTCGCAAACGCGCAACCATATAGCCCAGAAACTGACGCTCGGCCTACCCGACGTCTGAGTATTCCTATGCTGATACTATTTTGCCTGCTCATATTCGCTGCCTTTTTCGTCATTGGTTACTTTGTTGCCCATGCAATGTTACCGTCGTAATGCTACTCCGTTCTGTCGTCAACACGAGACTGAGAACGCAGCCCGACAACGGTTGTTATGGATTTGAATATAGCCGTATTATCGCAAATGCTGCACTACACGAGTATGCTTATTCATACACCATTGAAGAGGAGGTCAGTAAATGACTACTATTGACGCTGCTACAAAGAGAGAACTGGTAAAAGAAGTAGTATTAGCTCTTGCCAAGAAACAACGTTTAGCTTTTGCCTCAGATTTTCATGCACTCGTAGAAGGGCGGAAACTTGTATTAGCAGGTGTTTCCTTTGATAATTTTACAAAGGGACCTAATACGAAGAGAAGCGATGGTGATGTTGTTGCTCATGCAATTGTTATGGCCTTGGCTGGTGCGACTAATACAGGGGATATTGATGATTGGTTTCCAGATAAAGGAGAGGTAGGCGTAAAATCCGTTGACTATCTTCCCGAAATACGTCGAAGGCTTATTGAGGAGAAACACCTTATCATAAGTACAGTAGATGTAACCATACTTTGTGGAGAGCAACCACGTATGAAAAAGCGTGTTGCGGAGATGCAAAGCAACATAGCAGAAGGATTAGGTATAAACATCGAGCAAGTACATGTTAAAGTTAGTAGTATGGATGGGACAGACGAAATTGCCCGTTTAGAAGGTATCGAAGCCCGGATACTGATCAGTCTATGGGAAGGTTTATAATCTATAGAAGAATAGAAGAGGAAATACTGTGTTTCGTACTCATATCATCCGTATTGCACTCGCTCTCCTCGTCTGTGTCTACATACTGTCACAAATAATCTATGCACATACCTATGTACAAGCATCTTTACATCAAACAGCACAACACATAACACATGTGTCCTCCTCTTCCACAGAAACGCCACCTTCTATTCAATTGGATAAACGTATTCCTACTCAGACTGTGAAGGCTCAAAGCCGATTTACAAATATCAATGCAAAGTTTGGTTCACGCTTCAACTTTTCCATCAATCCTGCTACATCCTCTGTTTCTAGTGGTACCGACGGCATCTTTCACGACAATGCTGCCAGCTATATCGTTGGTATTGCTCCAAGCCAGCAACAGAAGACCTTTATGTTTCATATGGGAACACCCAATACAGGTGATAGCTACCTCCTCAATGAACAATGGTCGCAGGGCCTCAATACCACACGTTGGGAGGGCGATGCAACGGATGGCAACGGCATGCATGTGAGTGTCGATTTTATCGATACATTTCGTGGCGAACCTGGTTGTATCGCGCTCGAACAATGCGCTCATGCAGTGCGCGACGATATCGTTCCAGTTCTTATTGTCGGCGTACATCTGCAAAACAACAGTCTTACTACTCAGACAGGCAATTTTCTTTTTGGCAGCAACCGCATCCTTCCTCCGAGCAACGCCTGTATCCCTCATATAACTCCTGCTGGTACCCGCGTTTCACTCCTATCCTATGATCCAAAAGCCGACGCTACAGGCGGCACGCTTTTCCTCGCAGGCGATTTTCAGCACTGGACATGCAATACTAATAGCAGTGATCGTGCAGGCCTCGCATGGACCTATAACATGCCAGCAGGTCAAAGTAGTACAGCATACCTTATACTTGGAGGATGGAATCCAAATCAGCAACTCTTCGCCAATACAACACTTCCAGCAGGCTGTCAAAATGAAGGCTTGTATGCCACACACGAGTGGTCTTCCGAGCAGGCAGTAGTTGATTTTGCCATTGATAATCTCTCGACGCATGACAATTTGCTCGCGCAAGCACAGACAATGGAAAACTACCTCATCAACAACAATGTGCTTCCCTCTGCACAACGCTGGTTGCTAGGCAACACATTGCGCAGTTACAAGGCAAGTAGCTGGCTTATGGCACGTCAAGCATGCGCTGGGAGTGGCTATGATGCAGCGGTTTACGAAGGAACATATGGCTTTTTGAGTACGGTTGACGTGATGCATGAGTATGGCTACTTCGAGATTACGCGCGTACCATGGTTCTTCAAGTCTGCGATGAAGACAGTGCTTAATAATGCTACTAGCAATGCCTTCGGCAGCTACTTTCAGCACGATCAAGGCGGTGATGTAGATAGCAATGGTCAATGTACAGCACCAGGGCATGGTACTCCTACCATTCGTGCCACCTGTTACACCCCTCCCTATATCTCCGCAGGTATTCCAATGCCTACGGAAGAGAACGATAACGTCGTGTTACTGCTGGCCTACTACGAATTTATTACGGGGGATAGGGATCTGCTTTATCACTCTATCGGATTGCTGGATGCTGCGATGAGACACAATCTCAAAGTCGGCGATCCCGCTACCGGCATTGCCTACAATTTTCAAGATACAAACACAACCTTTGACGCTGCCAATGATTGTCTACACAATAGTGGTCCTGGTGCAGGCAATCAATACTATCAAGGGTTAAAAGAGGCAACAGGCTATCGTGCCACAGCCTACCTTGATGGATTAGTGCATGGAAATACAAACGGGTCTCTCTGGAGGGATGCCGCCGCCAAGATTGAACGTGCGATGGTGCATGAGTACGATACCCATGGCTTCTTACCTATTGCTAGCAATACCGCGTTTAGTAACTGCTCTGGACGTACCATTATGCTGGGTGAGGGCTTATTTTATCTGCATCTGATTGGACAAGATAGCACAATGAATCAGACACTGTTACGCGACCTGGCTCAACAATACCTCTCAGACCTGGATGCAGACACGCTCTCATCTCCTAAGATGGTCGTGCTTACCTCAACGGCTGCGCGTGGAGAGCAATGTAGTATAGGTCGTTGTTTACGCTATGAATGGTTCAGCAAAGTTATGCTATCAGGTATAGTAGCCAATCTCGTTTATACCAAAAATGGCTGCACCTCTTGCGCTCGGCTGGATATAGTAGAAACGGCCTACACCTATAATGTCGGCTTCGACAAAACCTTCAGCGATGGCTTTCACGACGACAACAGCGATTGGGGAGGCCACTTCTATCCACGTGGCATCATTAGCTGGGTATACTTGAGTGCAATATATTAACGAATGAAGCGTTCCTATTATGACCTCTTCTGTATACTAGACTCACAATACTATATTTGTGAGGAGTCCTATAATGCTATTGCCTATCCCTGCCACATCACTTGTCGCGTTTTGCTCAACGCGCGACCTTACTCTATATCTTTCTTCTATCTGGCAACACTACTTTTCTGATGTTCCTCATGCGAACGAGGTACAAATTGCCTATTGTCGTCCCTGGAAAAGCCGTTTGGGACTGATTCGCATGTCGCTTGACAGTACGCATTCATTTATCGGCATCAACTCGCTGTTACAACATAAGGATGTTCCTGATGATGTACTGATCACGACCATTGCCCACGAGTTAGTTCACTACACACACGGCTTTGGCTCGCCCTTACCACAATTGTTTAAACACCCACATGCTAACAACATCGTTGATACTGAACTTCAGCAACGCGGACTTGGCAATGCTCTCTCCACTTGTAATCAGTGGATTGACAAGTATTGGTATGAATTTTATGAGAAGCGGCATATCGCTAGAAGTACAATAGGGGCAAAACGCTCTATTGTCACACAACAACAGAAAGTTGGATAAAATAAGCTTTATATAGTTCTGCTTATACCATACTCTCTAGTGTTGATGGAGGACAAGAGTATGACACAAGCAGAACTATACAATCGTTCTATCTTACTATAACATTCGACTTACTACACATACGACAGTACTGCTGTAACATTGCTGCTGTTTATCCACAAGTTTTGGGGATAAGTTTTCCACAGTTTTAAGTTCATACATCGAGACGATATACTTTATCCACATACTTTTCCACACTCTTTCCACATTACTACAATTTATATCGTCTCGATGTATTTTATCCACATATTTTTCCACAAGTTATCCACTTATCCACATAATACTAAATTACATGAAACTTATCCACACTTTGTGTGGAAAACTTATCCCCATTTCCACATTGTGACACCAGCACTGTAACATTGTTACTGTTTATCCACAGGTTTTTTGGATAAGTTTTCCACAAGTTTAGTTTAATATATCGTCTCGATGTATTTTATCCACAAAAGTTTTCCACAAGTTATCCACTTATCCCCCAAGCTTTTTTTGCTCGTGACTTATCCACACACACTGTGGATAAGTTATCCCCATTTCCACATCGTAACACAAGCACTGTAACATTGCTACTGTTTATCCCCAAGTTTTGGGGATAAGTTTTCCACAGTTTTAAATCAATATATCGTTTCGATGCATTTTATCCACAAAACTTGGGGATAAGTTTTCCACAGTTTTTAACATAGTGCATAACTTTAGAACAACTTTTAGGGGGTTTATCTTTATATCTATCGGGCATGGTAGGCAGAAAGTGGATAAACTAGCTAAAAATGTGGATAACTGCTTAGAAATGTGGATAAGTTTCTTTCTCTCTTTCCCCCCTTCTGTTATCCAGGGTTTGGGTGGATAAGTTTTCCACAATCATGAGAGGTAGGAGGATACGTTACAAAAACTTTCCACAGTTTGGGTGGATAAGTTTTCCACAGATGATGATGATGGGGGATAAGTCATAAAGTTATCCCTATTGCCTGGGGATAAGTTATCCCCATTTTTCTTAAGCCAAAAATAATGGGGATAAGTTATCCCCATTTTTGCCCAAAGTTATCCCCATTTTTCAACAGTTATCCCCAGGTTTTTTCATATACGATGTGTGTGCATAGGTTTTCCACATAAGCTAATCTGGCTCGTAAGGCTGCCTGAGCATATAGGCAAAAATGAGCACAACATTTCTAACGCAAAGTTATCCGCTTTTCCACATCCCCTACTACTACTGCGATTCTTATATATCTTTATATAAATAAGAATCATAGTATATAGAGCGTGTGGAAAAGTGGATAACTTTTTTAAAGGAGAGTTTTTTGAGTTCTTATGATAAATGTGAACTATTTTATTCTGCCCCACTTGCTGCGTCCTATCAATGATAAGTAAACCTATATGTCCTATCCACTTACAAATGTATGAGAATGGTGAGTACAATGTAAGTGTTCTCTTCATTGTGCGATACAGCGTATTTTTTAGTCTTCCGAAACGTTCTATATAATGAATTAACAACGTCTTTTGTGCTATCTGTACCTAAAGTGTTTAACCAAGGATAAACAATGTCTGCATCTCCCATTGAGGCTATCAAAGCAAAGATTGATATAGCGGAAGAGATCGGCCAGGTCGTGCGCCTGCAAAAATCAGGCAAGGCCCTCAAGGGACTATGCCCATTTCATAACGAGCGCACACCCTCGTTCTATGTCTTTCCTGAAGCGCAAACGTTTCGTTGTTTTGGCTGCAATGAAGGTGGCGATGTCTTTTCCTTTGTGCAGAAGCAGCAAGGGTTAGAATTTCGTGATACGCTGCACTATCTCGCGGAAAAGGCTGGTGTCACCGTCGAGGATACTCCTGGACGTGACCCGGAAGAGGAGCGCGAACGGAGTGCTCTCAAGGAGCGACTCCGCAAGCTGAATGAGGATGCACTTCTATGGTTTCACCAGGCACTACTGCGCTCTAAAGAGGCGTCAGAGGCTCGTGCATATGTGCAGAGTCGCGGTATATCATCCGAGTCAGTACTTGCGTTTAGCCTCGGCTATGCGCCAGAATCGTGGGATGGCTTGTCACGTTACCTTTTGACACAGGGTTATACAGAGCGTGAGCTTGTTCAAGGTGGACTTGCGCGAGAGCGTGAAGGAGCAATTGCCACCGAGGGTGGAAACGGTATTTACGACTACTTTCGTAACCGTTTGATCTTTCCCATCCGTGATACCAGGGGTCGTGTTATTGGCTTCGGAGGGCGTGCGTTAGGTGATGGCAAACCGAAATACTTAAACTCGCCTCAAACACCACTCTTTGAAAAGAATACCGTTCTTTATGCTATAGATATGGCCCGTGATGCAATAAAACAGGCTGGGCAAGTTGTTATTGTAGAAGGATATGTTGATGCAGTCATCGCGCACCAGTATGGAACAAGGCAGACAGTAGCCTGTATTGGAAGCGCGATTACAGAAAAGCACATTCAGCAACTGAAGAAGCTTACCAAGCAGGTTACGCTTGCTCTTGACCCAGACGCCGCTGGAAGTGCTGCCACCGAACATGGTATTCAGGAAGCATTAAAAGGCTTTGATAAAACCGTTGTAGCCGTGCCGCTCGCAGGAAACGCGACAACACAACGTCGCAGTAAAAATGGACCTGCATCGCGTGGCATGATTATGCTTGAAGAGCAAGTTGATGCTGAGATCAACGTCCTACAACTTCCACTAGGTGAAGACCCAGACGAAGTAATTCGGCGTGATTTTTCCCTCTGGCTGTACGCTGTGTCACATCCCTTGCCACTTATTGATTACTACTTCGTAGTAAAAACGGAGGACCTCAACCTGCGTGAACCGCACGGAAAAACGGAGGCGGCAAAGCGCTTACTTCCCGTAATTGGCATGATGAGTGACCGTATCAAGCGTGATGCATACATGCGCAAGCTAGCAACCATGATTAGTATCGACGAACGTACGCTATACGAAGAACTACAGCGTGTTTTACGAAACCAGAAAACACAAGGTGTGACGGCAGCTTTTGTTGATTCAAAGACACAAAAGCAAGCTAGAGTAGGCACGCAAGAGACACGCGAACCAACTTGGTTGAACGACGGAAAGGAAGGGAACGACGGGGGACGTGGCGGAAAGGGAGAAGAGTCCTATACACAAAGTACTACCGTTACCAATTCTACGGTTCCATACGTTAGTATTGACAAGAGTAAGGCTGATAAGCTACAATGGGAGGACTACCTGATTGGACTACTCTTGCAAAATCCTGGCTTGAGTCCGTATGTATGTGGTATAATACATGATGGTGACTTTGCTGGAACAGACACACGAGAGTTGTACCATATACTAAACGTTCTGTATCAACGTGGTTCTTCCCCCTCATATCAATCCTTAGAGCAATTTGTGCCTGTGGAACTGCATTCAGCAGTCGCTAGGGTGCAACAGTCCGTTGAGTCGAGGTCCCCGTTAGATGGGGTAGGACAGGTGAAGGCAGCCGTCCAATGCGCTACACGACTCAAACGAACGCGCTTGGTACAATTGAATACGGAATTACAATATCTACTGCAAGCAGTCGATTCCGGCGATCGTGCTGGAATACAGCAGCTTCAGCAACGGCTGATAGAAGTACATCAGCAATTACGAACAATCGACTCTGCGACTCACCTACAAGGGTGATTTTATGATGTTAGTCAATGAGCGCAATCATTTTACCAAGTCGGAATCGGAGAGCAGGAATTTTTCCTTTTATTATTATTGTGCTAACCTGTTTTCTGAAGGGGGATGCCAGAATGGTGAATCGGGAACAAGATGTGATGGATCGCGTAGAGGAAGATCGTGGTAGTGGAATTGTGCAGGGAAATCTGGGGAACACGGGGCCCCTACGAGACATGTTTTTATTAGATCGTTTTGATGAGTCTATGTTAAAAGATGCAGAAAATGTTTTTGGTGTTGAAGCCGTAGGTCATTCTACTCAAGCGAACAATGGGGGTCATGGAACACCTGTTGCGGAAGCTGAGCCTTTTGACCTGTTTAAGCTACAGGACGAAGAGCCTATGGACACCCTGGACCCAACTAAAGAACCACCCGCAGACTGGGAGCCGGGACCTGAAGATGTCGAGGTAATCGCGGATGCAGAAGTGATGGTTGATCCCAAGTGGGAAGAGCTACAAGATGGCTTCGGAATCGTGGTTGCCGACTTAGAGAGCAGCCTTGATGATCCCGTGCGTATGTACCTGCGCGAGATTGGTCGTGTTCCCCTGCTCAACGCAGAGGAAGAGGTACGCCTTGCCCAGCGCATGGAGCGTGGCAAGGTTGAGCGAGCGAAGCCCGAACAGAATAGAACCACGCGCCGTTATATCGAAGACGGTGAAGAAGCCCAGCGCCGTTTGACCGAAGCAAACTTGCGCCTCGTCGTCAGTGTCGCGAAAAAGTACATTGGTCGCGGCATGAGCCTGCTGGACTTGATCCAGGAGGGCAATATTGGCCTGATTCGTGCTGTCGAGAAGTTCGACTACACCAAGGGCTACAAATTCAGTACCTATGCAACGTGGTGGATTCGCCAGGCTATCACTCGCGCTATCGCGGATCAGGCCCGTACCATCCGTATTCCAGTGCATATGGTAGAGACGATCAACCGTTTGATTCGTATTAGTCGTCGTTTACTGCAAGAATTGGGACGTGAACCCACGTCCGAAGAGATTGCAGAGCAGATGGAAATTAGTGCGGAGAAGGTGCGTGAGATCATCAAGGTCAGTCAGGAGCCGGTTAGCCTCGAAACTCCTATTGGTGAAGAGGATGACAGTCATCTTGGAGACTTCATCGAAGATCATACCGCACTTGCACCAGCTGAGGCCGCAAGCCATCAGTTGCTCAAAGAGCAGGTTGAGGATGTCTTGGAAAGCCTGACCGAGCGGGAGCGCAAGGTGCTGCAGTTGCGCTTCGGACTCGACGATGGGCGAAGTCGCACCTTAGAAGAGGTCGGAAAAGAGTTTCACGTTACTCGTGAGCGCATCCGCCAAATCGAAGCGAAAGCACTCCGCAAATTGCGTCATCCAAGCCGCAGCCGCAAATTAAAAGATTACTTAGATTAGTAACACATATAACAAAAAGGGCATGAGAGGTATTACCTCTCATGCCCTTTTTGTTGCGCTACTTATTATGACCCACTAGCTATACTGGAAAGGAAGCAAGATTAAGAGGAAAGGCTACTTATGCAAACGAAGAAATATCCAATACCTTCAGCACGAGCAAGAACACAAATTAGGCGTAATATACTGAACACGCTAGAAAAACATGAGAATGCTGATTGGCTCAACGATGTTCATCCAGCATCACCTATAGCAACAACGCAAACACATGAACATACAGTTTGCTATGAAGACCTGCCGACTATGCCGCTTTCCATTCTCAATCCTTCTCTTGCAATACAAACGTCAGGAGCTATGCATGAAGAGGAACTTATCGATGAAGATAAAACAATTCAACTTAATAAACGAAAAAAAAATAGTATCAATAATCCGCTCGATGCTCTTTTACGAGATGAAACCATTTCAGGTATAACTGCCCTTGGTCCACAACGAATCTATGTTGAGCGTAATGGCGCAATACAACAAACTTCACTTCGTTTCTCTGATGAGCCGCATATGATGCGTGTTATCGAGCAACTTCTACATAATGCTGGACAATCGATGCCTATACAAAGTCCTTTAACCAATGTGCGCTTACCTGACGATTCGTTGCTCACAGTCGCTTTACCGCCAAGCGCGCTAAATGGTCCGGCATTGACACTGCGCAAATGTACCAAGCATATGTCAACACTGTATGACTTGGTGAAGCAGGGGTCATTGAACCAAAAGATGGCAGATGTGTTATCAGCATGCGTACAAGCACGCCTTAACATCTGGATCTGTGGTCCTGTTGGTTCGGGAAGAACAACACTCCTAAACGCACTTTGCGCAGCTATTCCCAAAGATGAGCGGATTGTGACTATTGAAGATGCCGCCGAGTTGCAATTGAGCCAATCTCAAGTAGTTGCGTTGCAGGCTAGTACAAAGGCTCATACGACCATAAGCGATTTAGTGTCTCATGCTGAACGTATGCATGTGAATCATGTCATCGTTGGTGAATGTCGCGGTAATGAGGCAGAAAGATTGCTACAATCCATGTACAACGGCCTTAATGGAGTGATGACTACAATGTATGCTCAGAACGTAAGAGACTGTCTAACACGCTTTGAGACGCTTTGCTTATTGGCAAGCAAAGAACAATCTTCGCCGCGACTAGCATTGATACGAACACAAATTGCACAGTCAATTCATATCGTGGTATCGCTCTCAGCAGAACATAAAGTCACTAACATTGCAGAGATACAGTTGCTAGATGAAGGTCCTGTGAAAATACAAAGCCTCTTTCATTATCAAGAGAGCAACTGCATTGGAGTAAAAAATCCAGAAGATGCCTTCAAAGCTAGTGGTTTTCAGCCAGCATTTTTAGAGCGATGCAAAACGTTAGGAATAAATATCCCAAATGAAGTATTCGTTATATAAGCTGCTCTATACTTATAATCAAGTAAACAAGTATGGTGGGCTAAATTATTTGGCCCACCATACTTGTTACTTTACAATTGTTGATGTTGTGTAGGGTTGACACCAACAGCAGTGCCGTAACATAAAACCTCAGTAATGCCCTGTGCAAGTTCAGTCGTGTCGTAACGCACACCAATTATCGCGTTCGCGCCTAACTGCTGGGCGTGCTGTATCATAATTTCGTAGGCATCACGACGCGAATTTTCGCAGAGTTCGGTATAAAGCGTAATATCACCGCCCGCAAGTTGTTGAAACGAAGCACCAATTTGTCCAAACACGCTACGTGAACGCACAACAATACCTCGTACTAATCCAAAGTGTCGCGCAATTTGAAAACCGCTTAGCTCAAAACCTGTTGTAACAAGACTATGATCCATAAAAAACCTCCTTATGCTGTGCTGAAATAGGAGTTCTATGAACTGCAAGAAAAGCATACTCGTCGTAGACAACTCACCATTATTGTATCCTCTAACACGAGAATGTTTGTCACTCAAAAGAGGTGATTTGATGGGTTATTAACTCGAAGACTTACTAGCTTTCCACAACGTTGTGCACAATCTCGACAAAATCTGGTTTGATGCTCGCACCCCCAACAAGTGCTCCATCAATGTCAGGAGCAGCCATAAACTTGTGAATGTTCTCCGACGTTACACTTCCACCATACAAGATGCGTAATGCAGTAGCGACTTCCTGGCTGTACATATCACGATAACGCTGACGAATGGCTTGTGCAACTCTTTCAGCATCATCTACCGTTGCTGCTTTACCACTCCCAATAGCCCAAACTGGCTCATATGCTACCACAATATCTTGTAGCTGCTCTTTTGGGAAATCACACAAACAGCCTTGAATTTGTGTGGCGATGACCTGTTCCGCTTGTCCTGCTCCATGCTGCTCTTCATTCTCGCCAACGCAAATGATTGGACGTAATCCATACTGAAGTGCTGCTAGAGCTTTTTTATTGACAAGTTCATTTGTCTCGCCGAAGTACATGCGACGTTCAGAGTGACCGAGGATAACGGTGCTACATAACTCACGTACCATTGTGGGTGAAATCTCGCCGGTGAATGCTCCCTTCTCTTCAAAGTACATGTTTTGAGCACCAAGTTCAATATAAGTTTGTAGTGACGATGGAAGCGTATTGAGAGCCGTTCGTACCGCACCTAGCGAGATTGTAGGCGGACAGAGGATGCAGAGTGTTTGCGTGCTGTTATAAAGTACCCTTCCAAGCTCCGGCAATATCTCTTTCACAAAATGCTTCGCCTCGGTAGGAGCATAATTCATCTTCCAGTTACCCGCGATGATTGCGGTACGAGCGCGTGTCATCACTAATCCTCCATCATATTTAAGAAAGCATGACAGGGCTTGCCCCTGTCATGCCCCGACCCACTGTCACTACGATACTTCCTTCTCATCTCAAGATATCATTCTTTATCTTGTAGCGCGGCTACTCCAGGCAAAGTACGACCCTCGAGAAACTCTAGTGATGCTCCCCCACCAGTTGAGACGTGCGTCATTTTGTCTGCCGCCCCTGCATGTTCGACTGCTGCCGCAGAGTCACCACCGCCGATAATCGTTATGGCTCCCTCTTGAGTGCGATGTACCAATATCTGTATCATGCTATTGGTGCCTTCAGCAAAGGTTGGCATCTCTGCCACACCAAGCGTGCCATTCCAGATAATTGTATTCGCGTCCGCTAACGCTTCCCGAAAATTGGCAACAGTTGCTGGACCGATATCAAGAATACGCCATCCCTGTGCAGGCACTTGATAGCATGTCACTGTTTTATGTAGCGCGTCTGCTGCGAAGCGATCTGCTATGACAACATCTGAGGGAAAGTGTAGCTTGACGTTGTGCTGGTGAGCCTTTGCAATTAATTCACGTGCAACATCTAGTTTGCTCTCCTCGAATAGCGACTCACCGATCTCATAGTTCTCGGCCGCGAGAAATGTATTCGCCATACCGCCACCGATCAAGAGTACGTCAGCAAGTTCAATGAGGCGTTCCAGTACCGTAATCTTGTCTGAAACCTTCGCACCACCTATGATAGCTGCAAAAGGACGCTTTGGATTCTCCAATGCAGAGCCGAGAAAGTTTAACTCTTTTTCCAGCAAGAAGCCCGCTACTCCCGGCAGAATGTGCGCAACTCCCTCTGTTGAGGCGTGCGCACGATGCGCTGTACCAAAGGCATCATTGACGTAGATATCACCAAGATGTGCCAGTTGCTGTGCAAAAGCCGGATCGTTCTTTTCCTCTTCTTTGTGGAAGCGGAGATTTTCTAGGAGTAACACTTGTCCTGGCTGTAAGGCTTTCGCCTGAGCTTCAATCTCTGACCCAATGCTATCGCTTGCAATGCGTACCTCTCGCCGCAATAACTCGCTCAAGCGTTTAGCAATTGGTCTCATGCGTAACGTTTCGACAACCCGGCCATCGGGGCGTCCAAGGTGCGACATCAGCACCACCGAGGCCCCACCATCAAGTAATGCATTGATGGTGGGAAGTGCTGCGACGATACGCGTATCATCGGTGATATGTTGCTCCGCGTCTAAGGGAACGTTAAAGTCAACACGTACAAGTGCACGTTTGCCTGCAACGTCAATATCACGCAGTGTCTTTTTATTCATTAGAAGCCCTGTTGTGCAATGAAATTTGCAAGGTCGGCGACGCGACTAGAATAACCCCATTCGTTGTCGTACCATGCAATGACTTTTACCATGTTGTTGCCAAGCACCATCGTTGAGAGCCCATCAACGATAGACGAATGCGAGTCACCACGATAATCTGTTGAGACCAACGGTTCCTCGTTAATATCGAGAATGCCCTTGAGTGCACCGGAGGCTGCGTCTTTGAACGCGGCATTAACACTGTCTGTTGTTGCATCCTTGCGTACATTTGCTACGAAATCAACAACAGAAACCGTGACAGTTGGCACACGCAGTGACATACCATCAAAGCGGCCCTTGAGTTCTGGAATAACAAGGGCAAGCGCGCGTGCTGCTCCTGTGGAGGTTGGGATAATGTTTGCACCCGCAGTGCGTGCACGACGTAGGTCTTTGTGTACCTGGTCAAGAATACGCTGATCGTTTGTGTATGAGTGGATAGTGTTCATCAGACCATACTCGATACCAAAGCTATCGTTGAGGACCTTGGCGGTAGGCGCAAGACAATTTGTGGTACAGGAGGCATTAGAGATAATATTGTGCTTGGCAGGATCATAGACGTTGTCGTTGACACCCAGAACGATAGTCAAGTCCTCACCCTTCGCTGGAGCCGAAATAATAACCTTCTTTGCACCGCCATGCAGGTGTGCAATAGCTTTATCGGCGTCGGTAAAGAAACCGGTTGACTCAATCACGAGTTGCACGCCAAGATCGCCCCAGGGAATATGTGCTGGATCGCGCTGTGAAATAACCTTGATGCTGTGCCCGTTGACGATAAGGGCTTCTGGTGTCGCCTCGACCTCACCGGGGAAGCGTCCATAGGTGGAGTCATATTTTAGCAAATGTGCATTTGTCTTTGTATCTGTAAGATCGTTGATAGCGACAATTTCGATATCGCGTGGGTAGCGTTCAAGCATTGCCTTCATGGACTGACGCCCGATACGTCCGAAACCATTGATGCCTACGCGCGTGGTCATGAATTTTCTCCAATCGTCTACTTGTATTCGTTACGCTATGAATGTTTCACGTGAAACATTCTTCTATACAGATGCCTTTGTCACTATAAGGGTACCATCTGATTTCGTAACTAGCAAGGTTAAGGTATGGGGATGACACCAATGGAGAAACGAACGTAATCATCAGTGTAGCCAAAGCCCGAACCAGGGACGCCTGCAATACCTGTTTTCTCGAAAAGCGAAAATGCATCTTCACCTGGTCGCAGTTGACTCCAATTGTAGACCGTTGCGTCATCGTCAAGATAGATGTTTTTGAAAAGATGTTGCTCTTCATTTATACGCCTTAGTTGTTCGATAAAGCGTTGTCTGCGTAGGTGATAAAAGGCGCGAAGTTTCTCCGCAAGCCAGGGACGTGTATCAAACAGCCGAAGATAGGCCATAAAACGCAGTTGCCATTCACCAGGCAGCGAAGCCATCGTGTTTGTCCAACAAGGAGTAAGTTTGGGCATAAGTGCTGAGTCGCCCACCGTTACCCATCCAAAGCGTTCCCCTGTAAGGCTATATGTTTTTGAGAAACTGCTTACAAAAATGCTATGCTGTAGTACATCCGATTCAGCAAACGTAGCCATTCGTCTACGATCATCTTCTGGATTACCCGTACCAACATACGCGAGGTCAGCAAGAATATAGATAGAGCGTCCTGCCTCTCGATAATTCCTCAATACGGCATGCAAATCGTTCAATTCATCGGCAGTATAGGCAAACGCGGTAGGATTGTTTGTAACTGTGAGATATACGATGCGAATATCTACATGTTTCTGAAGTAGAGCATTCAGTTGTTGACCTGTTAGTTTAAAGTTGTGCTCCTCCAGCGTTTGAAATTGATGAAGACGGTAGCCTAAAGAACGTGCTTGCCACTCTGGAATTCCAAACCCTGGTTCTGGAAAGAGAATTGCGGCGTCAGGAACATGCTGTGCTTCGTAGAGCATATGTAGCCCACGCAACACTTTGTCTATCCCGTCCATCGCACCAAGGCTCACCGCGATGTGTTCCTTATCCACCGGCAACGCCCATTGCTGCATCTCCTGCGCCAGGCGTTTCCGTAAAAGAGGATTGCCTATACCATAGATATCATACATACGGATATCGATATGCTCTGATAGCAAAAGTCGTTCACATTCCATCATCTGCTTCCGTAGCCAGAGATAGGTGTCCCCTGTAGCTGTGTAACCTGCTAACCGCTCACCAGGAAGTGCGACACCAATTTCGTCTGCAAGGCGTCGATAATCGCCAGAACTTTCTGCTTTCCCTTCAGACTCTGTAATCAAGCGCAGGTTAATATCCCCGATTGTGCGGTTCACTATCTCAGATTTTATAATAGCTTCAGGAATATTGTGCGCTCGACACTCTTGCTCAAGTTCTGCCACAATTCGTGCCATAACACGGATTGGACCGGGTCCTTCTTGAATATGTGGACGATAGCGTACTAAGATATCATGTCGTAGTTGTCGTAATAGCGTATGATATTCTGCGTGAGTAGGAGAGGAAGAGGAAAACATTGGCAGAGAATCCTCATGGATAGTCACGATGGTATGCTCCCTTTGTATACGCACAGCGTGGCGTACCTGTACACGACAGTATCGCCATTGACCTGTCGATACGGTAAGTGTAGCACACAACTACTAAACATTCCAATGTTTCACGTGAAACATTTCAGAAAGGATGCCTATGTTCAAGGGAAAGAATGTTGTCATTACAGGAGCAGGTCGTGGTATTGGTCGTACTTTAGCACTTGGTTTCGCCACACAAGGTGCAACTGTGCTCGTCCACTATTTACACTCACGACAGGGTGCCGAGGATGTTGTGCGCCAAATTGAGACACAGGGTGGACATGCTGTCCTTATGCAGGCCGATTTGAGTCAACCAGAACAGATAGCAACATTTGTGACAAATGCTCATGCGTTACTTGGACCATTCGATGTGTGGATTAATAATGCAGGTGCAAGCGCAAATTCAAAAGAGACACAAGGAATGAGTGATGTTGCGATGTTTGAGCGCATCATGGCGGTTGATGTTCTGGGAGCATGGCAGTGTTGTCGCAGAATTGAACCGCTTATGCGTGATGGCAGTTGTATTCTTACTATTGGTTGGGATGGTGCGCTATCTGGTGCTATTAGTTTAACCAGCCAGTTATACGCCATGAGTAAGGGTGCAGTGATGTCATTGACGCGCTGCCTGGCACTAGAGTTCGCACCGCGTATTCGCGTAAACTGTATTGCTCCTGGCTGGATTGAAAACGACTGGTCACAGCATCTGGCCGAAAGCACGCGTCAGAAGATGATACAAAGTGTGCCAATGGAACGTTGGGGGACAGCAGAAGATGTACTTGGTACTGCTCTTTTCCTTGCATCCCCCGCTGCTGCATATATCACGGGACAGATTCTTCCTGTAAATGGTGGTCAGGTTATGCGGTAATGTTTCACGTGAAACACTACTATTATTCTTCTATGAACGTACCATTCTTGACCGCTTGCACTAAAATCGCTATGTCTGGCGCAAGAACACGGTCCTGTTCTAATTTAGAGACTAGTGAACGTACGCGCTCATAAGCGTCGCGCACTCCTAAGCCAGGATGAAGAGGCTTACGAAACTCAAGCATCTGTGCCGCACACAGTAGTTCAATTGCAACGACTTGTTGTGCTTGCTCAATAACACGAAGCAGTTTGTGGGCGCTTGTCACGCCCATGCTTACAAAATCTTCCATGCCTGCTGATGTTGGAATAGAGTCAATGCTAGCGGGATGTGCCAGTATTTTGATTTCATTGACAAGCGCTGCTGCCGCGTACTGTGTAATCATGAGGCCAGAATTGAGGCCGGGATTTGGTGTTAAAAACAGAGGTGCACCACCTTTATCCCATTCATGCGGTCCCATAAGGTCGTAGACACGCCGCTCGGAGAAACTTGCCAGTTGCGCAAGTGCAATTGCCATCATATCAAGCGCTAGAGCTAGTGGTTGCCCATGAAAATTGCCTCCACTGACAACATCATTCTCTTCTGGAAAGACAAGAGGATTATCTGTTACCGCTCCTAGTTCGCGCTCAAAAACATTTTTGCAATATTCAAGAGCATCACGAATAGCCCCGAACACCTGGGGCGCACAACGAAGTGTGTAGGGGTCTTGTACTCTTGGACAATCGCGATGACTTTCGTGTATCTCACTTTCACGTACCAGTGTACGAAGATGTGCAGCACTTAATTGTTGGCCCACCTGTCCGCGGCGTGTATGAATACGCGAATCGAGCGGTGCATGACTACCTAACAATCCTTCGAGGCTCATTGCGCTTGCAACTTCAGCAGTTTGTATAAGCGTGTTTGCATCCGCGAGTGCTAGAATCGCGATTGCCTCCATCAGATGTGTTCCGTTAATAAGCGCGAGTCCTTCTTTGGCTTGCAAGCGTAACGGTGTCACCCCAATTAGCTGCAAGACTTTCGCCCCTGCAATCCGTTGTCCATCAAGAAAGGCTTCACCTTCACCAACAAGAATTAAGCCAAGATGTGCTAGTGGAGCAAGATCACCGCTTGCACCTACAGAACCACGTGATGGCACAAATGGATATACCCGTGCATTAAGGAGTGCAAGTAGCGTCTGCACAACCTCGACTCGTACTCCTGAATGACCACGAGCAAGGCTTGCAGCCAGCAGGAGCATCATTGCGCGCGTGATCTCTTCACTCAACGACTCACCAACGCCCGCTGCATGGCTACGCAATAAATTATGTTGCAAGTCTACCAACTGCTCCTGCGGAATACGAACACTACTAAGATGTCCAAAGCCAGTTGTTACACCATAGACTTTTTTACCTTGAGCCGCGATGTCATCAATGACTGAACGAGCAATTTGTATCAAATGGATAGACTCGTTCCCAAGTTCTACCAATGTGTTTTGACGAGCAACGGAGAGTACTTCAGCAGTTGTAAGAGGCTGACCGTTAAGCATTACGTTAGAGGGAAAAGCGTTTTGTATAGATTGTGTCTCCTTCATGAAGACTCCTTTCTGGGCATCGTTGCCCATATTCTAACATAGGCCAAAAGAACAATTTAAGTGACACAAACGTTTCACGTGAAACATTTCTGCGCTCTAGCGTATTCGTATGTTCGCTACAATTTGCGCTATGGGTGCAGCTACAGTGAGAGCTAACGTTGCAACAAGTAGTGGGAGAGTAGCAAATTGCGTTACAAAAGCAAGTTGTGGTGGTGCTAGTAATAAGAAGAAATAGAGACATTGCATTACTCCTGCGCACTTACCCCAAACAGTCGAACCAAAGCGCACTGGCTGTGCAAAGAGAAAATAGCTTGTGAGTGCTGCAATAAGTGGTACAAAAAAACGTAATATAAGCACTGTGCCTAGCCAGAGCGGAAGGACAGCATCTTGTACAAGGATAATGCTTAATGCGAGATAAAGACAAAAATCGGCTTCACCATCTAGAATTTGACCAAGTTTGCTCTGCATCTTTGTTCTGCGTGCCACCTGTCCATCAAGCATATCAGTCGCAACACCAAAAAGAAATACAACTAATGCTAGCCATACAGGTGTGGTAAGTCCACTCAATAGTCTACCTAAAAGGAAAGATGCCCCTAAACCCCTTAATCCCGTGAGCAGGTTGGCTATGCCAAGAATTGGTAATAGCTTTCCAATCTGTACCTGTCGATGTAAGCCTAAGTGCCAGAAGAGATCGCTTTGCTGCCATACAACACAAAATACAAATCCAGGAAGGAGACGAAGTAACGCAAGAGGACCCTCAAGAAAACCTACTAGAATGCACGTACTTAATGCTAGACCACTTAGCAGTGTGGTTATACGAAACCATGAGCGTTTAAGAGCAGGATTATTATTTGCAGTCTCACATGTCATATTCCATGAGCGGAGAAGAAAACGCCACCACGCCGCGAGGCTAAAACGTTCCTTTCTCAGGGTCGTAAGCAGATCGACAACAAACTGATTTTCTTTGTTGACTGACTCTTGCATATCATTTTCTCCGTGTACAGTACCGTGTACAGTAGCTACGCTGCTCTAACTCGCAAAATTTATTTCGAGGAGCATCATATCAATGTTTCACGTGAAACATTGCTCCGTGAAACAATAAAAATTTAGCACTGTATTAACACTGATTTCACAAGGTTTACACCAAAGTGATAGCCAATTTCATGATAATCTTCAATTGACCAAAGCGCGAGTTCACAGCGTTTCCCAACTTCAATGCTTCCAATTTGCTCGTGCAATGCTAACGCTCTCGCTCCATTGATTGTCGTAGCTAGCAATGCCTCCTCAAGTGTCATACCCATTGCCGACATTGCTAAGCCAAGCATCATCTGCATATTTTCGCAATACGATGTACCTGGATTAAAATCGGTTGCCAATGCAATTGTGAGACCACGATCTAAATATCGTCTTGCTGATGGATAAGGACTACGTAACGTGTAAGAACAGCCAGGAAGAAGCGTAGCAACAACGCCTGCGTCTCGTAACGCGTCGAGGTCGGAGTCTGTTGCATAGTCAAGGTGGTCCGCCGAAATAGCCCCTAACTCTGCTGCAAGTCGCGTACCACCAGAAGGACTTAATTGATCGGCATGTACTTTGAGCTGATAGCCAAGCTCTTTGGCTCGCGTAAGTATGTGCCGACTTTCTTGTACCGTGAAGGCTTCGTGCTCACAAAATACATCGCAAAAACGCGCAAGTCCTGCAAATCTAGGCAGCATGTCGTTAACGATTACATTCACATACTCATTCCGCTTTTCTTTATATTCAGGTGGCACACTATGAGCACCGAGAAAAGTAGGAACAACCCGCAACATTGTACGTTGAATTGGCATATCGACATCTTGCGTGTTTAGTTCATTAATGATATGCAAACATGCTTCTTCCGTTACCACATTTAAACCATAGCCTGTTTTGACCTCAACGGTTGTCGTACCATAACTATGCATTGTATCGAGACGCGCACCTGCTAATGCAAGCAACGTTTGTGTATCAGTAGTACGGGTAGCATTCATCGTTGTGAGAATGCCACGTCCCTGCGCTAGCAGTTCACCATAACTAAGGCCATTGCGTCGTAGATGAAATTCTTCTGCTCGATCTCCTGCAAAAACAAGATGCGTATGCGAGTCAACAAATCCTGGCGTGATCACTGCTCCTTGTGCATCTATCAGCGTGATGCCATCAGCATCCGCACTGGCGTCTTGCAAAAAAAGAGGTGTTGTGTCATTATCGGAACCAATCCAAACGATGATACCCTCGTGAACCGCCATCGCGGCATGTTCAAGTACCTGTAGCTGTCCAGTTGCTCCGAGTATCGGTTCCTGTGCCATCGTGACAAGTTGCCCAATATTCCGAATAACGGTACTCGCTTGAATAGATTGTGCCTCTTTGGGTTGAGCGTTTTCATACATTGTCGCTTACTCCTTCATTGTATTTTCTATTGACGTTATAACACATTGCATTCCTGCTAGTTCTGATCTTAGCCGCTTCCCCATCACGAATCTTAGCGAAGATTGAACGCTGTACCGGTCTGATTTCATCACACCTGTTTGTCATTGTACAGATATGAGAACAGAGGGTAGTGAAATCAGACTTGTACATACATTGTGCTATAATGGGGCAATATGGCAGGGATGTCGAACAGGAGAAAGAGAGAGGTAGTGTTGTATGCGAGCAGTTGATGATGGCAGTCCTAGATACGCTGCTGTCCTCGATGTACTGTTGAACTGGAAACAATTGCCAGAGAGCGATATAACACGTATACTTCGCACGTACTATCTCATCACAGATGATTTTCGTGAAATGGAAGATCAGGGACTACTCACGATGGCGTTTGTGGGCGATGAGTACATGATTACCCCAACGCTTTTAGGCCGTATCTGGCTAGAGCAATACAAGAGCGAGTTCCAGGAACAGAAATAGTAAGGAGCTGAACATGGCATACGAAGACGAGGACGAGGCATTACCGTACACAACTATCGGCACCGACGATGCCAAACGTATGGTTGACTCTGGTACCCGCATTATAGATGTACGTACACCAGAGGAGTGGGATCGTGGTCACATAGCTCAGGCAGAACTTGTGACAATTGGTGGCATCTATAGCTTCGGCAAGACATTAAAAGATTTGAACCTGCCACCAGATCAAGACGTAATCTTTGTTTGTGGCTCTGGACAACGGAGTGCAACAGCCTCTGAAATTGCGCTATTGACTGGCCTCAACAAGGTATACAATCTCGCAAATGGCATGAATGGTTGGGTTGGTCGTCGCTATCCAATCGAACGTTAAGAGGGAAAATGTGCATGTATAGAAGTAACCCGTTACTTTTATATATGCACATCTATTTCAGTTAGAGGAGAAAAAAGTATGCCTTTATTAGAGGGTAAGAAAGCACTTATTTTTGGAGTGGCAAATCATCGCTCTATCGGCTGGGCTATTGCACAATCACTTGCCGCAGAAGGTGCGCAGGTAATGCTGGCCTACCAGGACCGTATGGAAAAGTATGTCCGCGAACTTGCAACAAAAATTCCTAACACTTTGGTTGTGCAATGCGATGTGCAGCAAGACGACCAGCTCGACGCGGCATTCGCGGAGGCAGGCAAAATATTTAACGGAGAACTTGATATCCTCATTCACTCTGTTGCCTATGCACCCCCAAGCGAGCTAGAAAATCCCTTTACCGATACCACACGCGCCGGTTTCCATACCGCTCTCGATATCAGTGCCTATTCATTGATTGCAATGGCAAAGCGAGCAAAGCCGTTAATGCAGGCTAAGGGCGGCAATATGCTCACGCTTACCTATATGGCGAGCGAGCGTGTCATGCCAAAGTACAACGTGATGGCCGTCGCCAAGGCTGCACTTGAGTGCAGTGTGCGCTATCTCGCATTTGAACTGGGCGAGTATAACATTCGTGTGAATGCGATTTCGGCTGGTCCTCTGAACACGCTTGCCGCACGCGGTGTCTCTGGCTTTACCTCGTTTCGTGAGCAAATGGGGCAGGTCGCGCCACTACGCCGGAACATCGAACAAAGCGAAGTGGGTGACGCTGCACTATTCTTATGTGGGCCGCATGCCCGAGCTATCACCGGCGAAATCATGTTCGTTGACGCGGGCTACAACATCATGGGTGCATAGATACAGACAAAAAGTAGGAGCGTGTATTGTATGAGAAACACGCTCCTACTTTTGTCTATACAACTACTGCTCAAAGCGATGCACAATTGTTGATGATGCTGGTGGCGCGGGTGCAGGCTCACCACATATACTACAGAAGCGTGCGCTTGAGCGATTAAGATGTCCACAAGGCCAGGGATGTAGTACGCCAGAGCTATCGGAAGGAGTCGCCTGCTGACCGAACGGTGCTTGTGGAGCAGGTGTTGGTTGTCCCATTTGTGGCGGTTGTTGTCTCACTGTAGACTGCTGTGTTGGATACGGCTGCACAGGAGCAGGTACTGGACCACCAAATGCTGATACACCATTGCTATATGCTTGCGAAGCATTTGGAGCAGAAGGTACAAAATTAGTATTTACCTGTCGCTGTTGTACTTGCTGTCCTGGTTGCATTGGAACACTGCGATTTGGTTGAGCAGGATATCCTTGCACTCCATTTGATGGAACGGCACTTTTCTTTCCTCGTCTTCCAAAGCCAAGTGCCACGATTACGAGAGCGAGAAAAGCAATGAGTGTTAACGCTCCAATCGTCCATGCAAGCGCCGGAATGGATGTTGAACTCCCAATACTTACTGGACTACCTGCCGCGGGTGCTGACTCGTTCTTTGCCTGATCTTGTGCGTAATTTAGATAAGGCGTAACAGCCTTGAAATTTGGATAGCTACTTTGCAACTGCGCAAAATCCGTCTGCGCTTTATGCCAATGTCCCTTTGAAGTAGAGGCGTAGTCCGAGAAAGCCTTGCTCCATGCTTGCTGAAATGCTCCTGGCGTTGTGTTCAAGTTAAGCGATTGTATCAACTCTTGCGCACTAGCACTAGCTTGTAAGAAACTGGTGCTTCCAGGAGAGTTCGGGTTAGCAGCACCGAAACTGACAACACCCACAACCTTGCCACTATTGTTTAATGCAGGACCACCACTATCGCCATGTTCAACATTGCCCCCAACCTGAATAACAGGCGCACCATTATCAGTTGTCTTCAGTGAACTGACAATAACTTTGTTGATTGATGAACTTAGTACACTTGTTGGGCTATTTCCAACATCACCATTGCCGGGGAAGCCAATAATCGTAAGCTCGTCCTGCTGTTGTACAACCGTTGAGTCACCAATAACGACGCTGGGCGTATCATTTAGCGCAACATGAACAATAGCAACATCCTTCTGATTGACAGGACTCTGTTTCTCTATGGTGTCAACTCTTGCATGAACTTCTGGCGCCACATCTCGAAATGTCGTCGCGGTCAAAGTACCCGTATAGGCCGTACTAAAGAATGCTTCACTTACCGATGTACTATATACTGGGTCTGATGCTATCTGGTTGCTTTGCAGCGCTTGTGCTACCTGATCTTTTGTAACCTGTTGCGAACCATGTTGATTAACATAGGTTGCTACATCTGATGCAGCGCGCGTGTCAAGATACTGACTCAGCGATGCATCGTGTGGCGGATTAACAACATGATCTGCTGTGAGAATATCGCCACGACTGCTAATAAAAGCACCACTTCCAGAGAGTTGCAATGGATATGGATCGCCTGTTTGAGGGAAGGTAACACTATTGGTCTGTGAAAAATGCACGGTCAATTTTGCAGGTACATCTGTAATAATACGTACCACTGCTGGCTTTGCGACATCTACAGCACGTACTACTGGGTCTGCAACATTACCCCCCGGCACTCCATCAGCGTATGCTACTGGATGTGCTTGCAACAAAAAGACCATGCAAAGCACACCAACCAGCGAGAGAAGGCGTACTATATGACAGCTTGTATGTAACAGTTCATGTGTAATATTTTTTATCGGCATAGTACCTATCCTACCCCCGATTACAGAACAAAAGACGTTTTGATAACATCATTATACTTCATATTACATAAAATACGTCCTGTACAGGGACGCGTTGCACAAAATAGGCAGGTAAGAACGCTTGTTTTCTCTTCCGCCGCTAAGAACATAATAGAACATCTTCTATGTAACAGTCGATATGTAGTATACATTTACGCATTAAGGAGTCGTAGGGACGCCGTAAACGTGGTCCCTACCACAGACGCCGCCATTCGCTCTCTAGTATCCCAAATACCTTCAAGTCTACATAATGGTCATACAGCCATTCGGCTTGTCGTATGGTGCCTTCTAGCGTAAAGCCGAGACGTTGAGGAATAGCGCAGCTTTGTGTGTTGCCCGTGGCGCAGTGTATCTCAACCTTATTGAGATGCCATTCGTCAAAGGCATACGTTACCATCGCTTTACAAGCCTTCGTCATTAAACCTTTACCTTGAAACACTGCACCCAACCAATATCCAATCTCAACACGCCGAGTTGACCAATTAACCTGGTGAAAGCTGATTGTTCCTGCCACCTGTCGCTTATAAAGAACAACACAGCCAAAACTTCCATTACTGGTACGCTGTATATTGAGTGTGCGAATATATGCATGTGTATCCTCAACAGAGCGCGTACCATCTACCCACGGCAACCACTGACGTAAATAAGATCGGTTTGCATCGGTCAGCACAAAGATATCTGAGGCATCGCGCTCTTCAATTGTTCGTAACTCAGTATCAGCATCTATCCTCATGCGAAGCGTTGGCAATGTCGCCATATCTCACGTTCCCTTCTCAGCATATTTAAATGTATACGAACATAATAACGCATAGGAGCAACAAAGAGAAACAATATGAGGTACTTCTGCAAATCATAAAAAGAAACAATGCCTGGAGGTACAGCAGAAACGCGTGCAGAGCGGCTAGCCGCTCTGCACGCGTTTCTGCTGTACCTCTTAAAAACTACTCTTCGATGGTCGTTAAATCCCCCAACTCGGTGCCAAGCTCACGTGCTTTTAGTACGCGGCGCATGATTTTACCCGAGCGCGTCTTGGGCAGGCCAGCCACAAAATCTATCTCAGATGGTGTCGCAATTGGCCCAAGCTCGCGGCGCACATGCTCAATCAAACTCTTGTATAACTCGTCACTAGGTGTCTGACCAACCTTGAGTGTCACAAACGCTTTGATCGCTTCGCCCTTCATCGCATCCGGCTTGCTGATGACGCCTGCCTCGGCAACAGCAGGATGACTCACTAACGCACTCTCCACATCTGCTGTACCAATGCGGTGTCCTGCGACATTCATCACATCGTCGAAGCGACCCAGCACCGCGATATACCCATCCTCATCCGTGGTCGCTACATCACCCGCTGTATAGTACGGTGGCACGGTACGCCAGTAGTCGAGGTATCTTTCTTCATTCCCCCAAATGGTACGAAACATTTGAGGCCATGCCCCCTCAATCACCAGATAGCCACCCTGATTGATGCCTACAGGTTGCCCACTGCGGTCAAGCACCTTTACGGTATAACCCGGCAACGCTTTACCCGCGCGTCCAAGCCGCACCTCCATACTCGGCAATGTTCCCACTGTCGGCGCGGCGGTCTCCGTCTGCCACCAGTTGTCGCAGATGCTAACACGTCCATTATCTCCAAGATATTCTCGTGCCCATAGATACGCCTCTGGATTGAGCGGTTCACCGGCACAAACAATCAATCGCAAACTTTTCAGGTCGTGGGCTTTGGGGTATTGTGGCCCAAACTTCATAAACATACGCAACGCAGTGGGAGCGGTAAAGAGTTTGGTCACGCCATACTTCTCGACTACTTGCCAGATAATTCCTGGATTGGGATAATCAGGCGCACCCTCACGTACCAAGATAGTTGTACCATTGGCTAGCGGCCCATACACCATCGCGCTATGTCCCACAATCCAACCGATATCGGACATGCACAGGTAAATGTCGTCTTCTTTTAGATCAAATGCCAGTTTGATATAGTACGCTACGCCAACCAGATAGCCCCCATGCACATACACACACCCTTTCGGGGCACCCGTTGAGCCCGATGTATAGAGCATAAATAATGGGTCTTCTGACTCCATGACCGCCGCGGGACAGGTTGTCGCTTGTGCAGTGCAGAGATCATAGAAATCGACTTCGCGTGTGGGATCAAGAGGGACAACAGGATTAGCACGTCGATACACAATGACTTTTTCTATCAGGTCGAGGTCTCTGACCGCCTCGTCCACAATAGACTTTAATTGCGTCACCTTGCCACGACGATAGCCAATATCAGAAGTTACAATCACACGTGCCTGTGCATCCTCGATACGTGAACGTAACGCGCTACTCCCCAATCCAGCGTAGACAACCGAGTGAATCGCACCTATACGCGCACAGGCTAGCATCGTCACAATGCCCTCAGGCGTCAATGGTAGATAAATACAGACACGATCACCCTTTTTCACGCCAAGCGAACGCAAGCCATTGGCGACCTGACACGTCAGAGCTAGCAACTCTGTAAATGTGTATGTGCGTTCTCCGTCATCCTCGCCCACAAACACCAACGCGGTTTTGTTTGCACGGCTTCCCTGTGCATGACGGTCAAGGCAATTCGTCGTGATATTGACCTGTCCATCGACGAACCAGCGTGCTTCAGGGGCTGTTCCCTCTAAGACACGTGTCCATGGCTTGACCCACTCAAACTCTTTCGCGATCTCATCCCAGAACGCCTCAAGGTTGTTCACAGCTTTATCGTACAGTGCTTGATAGTCTTTCACATCGACCATCGCCAGCATTTTGGGGCTGGGAGCAAAATATTCCTCTTTGGTCAATAGTTGGCGAAAATCGTCTGCGCTAGCATCTTGCTGTTGTCCATCATTGGATTGTGTGGCCATCATTCATCCCTCCTATAAGAGATATAAGCATTGTGGCGCAAATGGTGTTTGCTGCCACTAGCATATCATATCCCACCAGGCGATGCTTGACAGCGTTGAGAAAGCCAGCGCGAGTAGGCAGCTCTACCTCTAAGCGTATGCATTATTTCACAATTCCACTGTGCTCTACAACATAGCGTCCCCTGAAAAAAGTGAGTACACTCGTCATTAAAGAAACGCTAGTGATACATACCCAACTATAAACAAGGAGCAATCTTATGCATCAATCTCTACTTAATCAGGCGCGTCTGGTAGCCGTGTGTGTATGCAGTCTTTTTGTAATGCTCCTCTTCAGTGCTTGCTCTGGTGTGGTAGGAGGTACAGGCACCAATGCAGGCGGCACCATTACTGGCTCGATCCAAGCCGTTAACGCAGCCAACCACAGCGTGGCACTCAACGTAAACGGCCAAACAATCACCGTCAGCAACCTGACAGATCAACAGATCACCGCTCTGCAAACTCAGGTCGGCAAGACCTATTCCTTCCAGGTCCAGGGGACTCAGACTGCTCCCAACAGCTATAACATCGGCGTCAATACCGATCCAACCGAAACCGATAATGCGACACCAGTTATCAACGGCACAACTGAAACTGATACAAACAATAGCGGCGTCAACGAGCCAGGAAGCCTCAGCTTTGTTGGCAAGGTGCAGAGTGCTAGTGGCAATACTCTTGTAGTTACGATGCCAAACGGACAGACACTCGCAACGAATATCGTCAATGGGCAGAGTGATCTGAGCAAGTTTGGTGGCAACCTGCCAGCCGTTAACACACTAGTTAAGGTCAAGGCCAACGCGAATACTGATGGAAGTCTCCTGCTCACAGAACTGAATACAATCGATACCGAGGATATACAAAATACGACCAAGTTGAACACCGCTGATATTCAGGGCACAACCACTCAGGCAGTGGGCTCCGACCACGTTGTCCATCTCAGGGTTGGCAACAAGAACTTCACCTTCACCACCAGTCCCAGCACCGAGCTGAAGGATTTCGCCAACATACAGGCAATCGCCGACAATCAGGCTATTAAAGCAGAAGTGCTGTTCAATGGCTCCAATGGCACTCTTCTCAAAGTGGGAAACGGCAACAGCTAATCGTATAATACAGAGAGAAAGAGGACAGGTCACGCAATCAGCCCTCTTTCTCTTTGAAGAAGCACTGATTTCAAGGCTTCTTAGTAGAAATGTACGAGAAATGAGCAGTAAAGACTATCGAACACTCATTCCTGTGTTTGATGAATTGAGGGATGAGCAAGTAATTGTGCGCCCTCATCGGGAGGAAGATGCACAAGCTATGTTTGAAGCGATGGAAGAA